>Ga0131853_10001375_pt1 | contig 43628 bp, 29 predicted proteins | sample TergutLab28metaG_FD_92764 | JGI IMG/M metagenome (GOLD analysis project Ga0131853, IMG submission 92764) | Labiotermes labralis P1 segment gut microbial communities from Petit-Saut dam, French Guiana - Lab288 P1 (version 2) (version 2) | ecosystem: Host-associated > Arthropoda: Insects >...
GGCATCAATGGTCTCTCGCATGTTATGGGGCGGGATATTCGTGGTCATCCCCACGGCGATCCCCATGCTACCGTTGACCAGCAGATTGGGGAACCGAGCGGGCAGCACTCGCGGTTCTTTCCGGGTCTCATCAAAGTTGGGGGTGAAGTCCACCGTCTCTTTGTCGATCTCCCTGGTGAGTTCGCTGGACAGCTTTGACATCCGGGCCTCGGTATAACGATACGCCGCCGGGGGGTCCCCGTCTACAGAGCCGAAGTTCCCCTTGCCGTCTACCAGCATATACCGCATAGAGAAGTCTTGAGCCAGACGCACCAAGGCATCATAGACCGAACCATCCCCATGGGGGTGGTACCGGCCCAGCACGTTACCGACGGTGGTGGCAGACTTGCGGAAGGCTTTGTCTGAGGTAAGCCCATCCTCTAACATGGCGTATAAAATCCGCCGATGGACAGGCTTTAACCCGTCCCGGACATCGGGCAGGGCACGACCTACGATTACACTCATGGCGTAATCGAGGTAGCTGTCTTTCATCTCCTGTTCTAGTTTGACAGGGACGATGGTCTGATTCGGATATGAAATATCCGGGTTTTTATCGTTGGTTGCCAATGTGGTTTACCTACCTTTTTGTTGTTCTTATTCTTGCTCCATAAAAAAGTCAGAGTCTAGCTTTTTGATTTCGTATGTTTGGAGTGTGGAAACCCCTACGCTGTGTTCAATCATGAGTTCTGCCAGTTTGTCGCCGTCTACTAGGACGATGTGGTTCTCCCTTGCACACTGTGCCGCACCGCTTGAAAACCTTGCGGTTGTGATGAACAATCCTTTTCCGGTCTTATTCGCAATTGCACCAATAAATCCTTGTATATCGGGGCGGCTAATCATTTTGTCAAGCGCATAGCGTTTCGCCTGAATGTAGATATTGCTAAACCCCAGTTTGTCTTCTCGGCAAATCCCATCAATACCACCATCGTTAGTGCGTGGGGTCACAAGAACATCGCCATAGCCCATCGCCATCAGAAGCCTGCCTACTAGGTGTTCAAAGAAATATGAGTCATTGCTAAAAATCGCTTCAAGGATTTCATTTTTCAATTCTGCGTTGATTTCTGAAAAGTTAGAATCCATATGTTCTAAGGGCGTTTTCTCTGCTTGGCTATCTTCTTTTAATTCTAAACTTTTTTCCTGCCCCTTGAGTAGGAATGCTTGGTTCAAAGATGGTGGATTCTCTTTTAGAACTCGCTTCCCTTCGTCTGTTATCTGTGCAATTCCGTGTTGCAAGTACTCTATAAGCCCAGCATTTTTTAATTTTGTTTTCGCCCAACGTATTCGATAGCGAAAGACCGTGCTTGCTCCGTCCGGCGTCCTCACTGCAAGTTCTTCTTCTGATAAGCCTCTATGTTCTGCAATCACATCACCCAATTGCTTGTTGGACATTGCTCCGCCATTCTCTAATACCGCAAGCACTTCTCTATCAAGTTCGTTTAATTTCAGGCTTTCCATACTACGTCCCTCTTCTCTTTCAGCACCCCTACACATCAATATTCTGTGCAAACTGAGCATTCTCTTCAATATAAATCTTCCGAGGCTCCACTTTCTCGCCCATTAAAACCGTGAAAATCTCATCCGCCTTCAGCGCATCGGCGATCTCGATACGGTTTAAAATCCGGGTCTCCGGATCCATGGTGGTCTCCCAGAGTTCGTGGGGATCCATCTCACCGAGACCTTTGTTGCGGCTGATTTCTATCTTGGCGTTTTCACTCTCGCCTCGGATCCCGGCGATAATCTCGTCCCGCTCTTTGTCGGAATAGGCATAGTGTACTTGCTTGCCCCGCACCAGTTTGTATAGGGGCGGCTGGGCGGCGTATACATGGCCTGCTTCCACCAAAGGCCGCATATACCGGAAAAAGAAGGTGAGTAACAAGGTGCGGATATGGCTGCCGTCTACATCGGCATCAGCCATGATGATAACTTTGTGATAGCGGAGCTTCTCTAAGTCAAAATCTTCCCCAATCCCGGCGCCGAGGGCCGTGATGACCGGGGTCAGCTTATCGTTGCCGTACACCTTATCCACCCGGGCCTTTTCCACGTTGAGCATCTTCCCCCACAGGGGCAAAATAGCCTGAAACCGGCTGTCTCTGCCGCCTTTGGCAGAACCGCCTGCCGAGTCACCCTCGACAATGTAGATTTCCGTCAACGCCGGGTCTCGCTCATTACAATCCGCCAATTTGCCGGGAAGGGTGGCCCCCTCTAGGGCGTTTTTCCGGCGGATGCTCTCCCTCGCCCGCTTGGCGGCTTCTCTGGCGCGGGATGCGGTGAGGGCCTTTTCTATGATAATGCGAGCCACGGCGGGATTTTCTTCAAAGAAGGTGTCCAGCTTTTCCCCTACCATGCTCTCCACTAGGGTGCGAATCTCGCTGTTGCCTAGCTTGGACTTGGTCTGCCCCTCAAACTGGGCCTCCATCAGGCGGACGGATATGATGACGGTCAGTCCCTCCCGGCAGTCCTCGCCGGAGAGTTTTTCTTCCCCTTTTAACAATCCCGCCTTGGTGGCGTAGTTGTTCAGCACACGGGTGAGGGCCGACTTAAATCCGGTCTCGTGCATCCCGCCTTCCCCGGTGCGGATGTTGTTGGCGAAGGAGAGAATCATCTCGCTATAGCCGTCGTTGTATTGCAGGGCAACCTCGGCTTGGGAGGTATCTTGTTCCCCCGCCATGTGGATAACTTCTTCATGGAGGGCGGTTTTATTGCGGTTGATATCTTCGACAAATTGGCGGATGCCGCCCTCGAAGTACATCTCATCTCGCTTCTCTTGCCCTTCTCGTTTGTCAATGGTAAAAATTCGCAGGCCAGCATTCAGATACGCCTGCTCTTTCATCCGAGTTTGCAGGGTTTGATAATTGTACAGTAACGTGTCAAATATTTGGTCATCCGCTTTGAAGCGGACGGTGGTGCCGCTTTGTTCTGTATCGTCGATGACGGTAATGGCTTGTGTAATGTCGCCTCTGGCAAATTTCATCTGGTGGATTTTTCCATTGCGATGAACCTCTACTTCTAACCACTCAGACAGAGCGTTTACCACAGAGGCCCCCACACCATGGAGACCGCCGGACACCTTATATCCACCGCCACCGAACTTACCCCCGGCATGGAGTACGGTAAAGACAACCTCTAAGGCAGAGGCACCGGTTTGCTCTTGGATATCCACAGGAATGCCCCGGCCGTTGTCTCGGACGGTAATGATGTTATCGGCACCGATCTCCACAGAAATTTCCGTACAATATCCAGCTAGGGCCTCATCAATGGCGTTGTCCACAATTTCATAGACTAGGTGGTGCAGTCCGCTCTCGCTGGTAGAGCCGATATACATACCGGGCCGTTTGCGAACCGCTTCTAACCCTTCTAGTACTTGAATCTGGGACGCGTCATAACTCTGATCTTGATCCACTTTTTCAATTGAATCTGGCATGGTATAATTTCTCCTTTTACTCGCTTATACTAGTCCCAAATGAAAAGATGCCTTTTGCTTTTTTACTGGGACTTTATGAAGACGTGTATTTGCACGTTTTTGTGCAAATACCAGCCCGCAAAGCAGGCGTATTTTCGATTGCTTTTTATCGAAAATTAATATTCGCCTTCAAACCCGACCGTAATACTGCGTTTTTGCAGTGTGGCCGTGGATAGTTGACTGAGGTATACGGTGGAATTCCCACCGTTGTTTGTGATAATGAAACTCTTCGGCAGCTCTTCCGCTACCTCCTGTACATCCCCTTGCCGTTGGGCAACAGCCAAAAACTTCCGGGTGATGTGAGAGCCGGAGCAGTTGTCTAGGTCGAAGATGCCGATCACATTCTCTTTATTTACAATAATATCCTGTCCTAAATGTAGAAACAAAGCCTTATCGCACCTTTCCTTGACAAACTGAAAAAATCCGGCCGCCGGTACGGCTGACGATGCCGTTGTCCTCACAACAGGTAATAAACACCTGCCCGCATAAAATCCGGTTCAACACAAAGTCTTGCCGGGCACTGTCTAGCTCACTGAGCACATCGTCTAAGAGTAACAGGGGATATTCCCCCCGGTCATCAAACAAAATGTCCCGCTCGGCCAGTTTCATAGACAGGGCCGCTGTCCTCGTCTGGCCTTGGGAGGCAAACGCTCTAGCTGGTTCTCCGTTAATGGTGACCGCAATATCGTCCTTATGGGCCCCGGAGAGACACTGGCCGGAATCAATCTCCGCCTGGCGGAGCCGTGCTTGGTGTATCAAAAGCTGCTCAAACAGCACCGATGGTTTTTCTTGGGGTTTTAAAATCGTGCTGACGGTTTCGTAGGTAAGCTGTAACTCTTCTCGACCGCCGGAAAATTCTCGGTGGACTTTATCGGCATACGGGGCCAGCTTTGCCACATAGGCGGCCCGATAGGAAATCATCTGGGCAGATGCTTTGGCTAGTTGAAAATTAAAGTCGTCCAACGTGTCTAACAGGGTCGGGTTATCTCGGTGGTCTTTGAGTATCCGGGTCTTGTGGTCGTACAGGCGGTTAAATTCCGCCAACCACAGGGCATATTTGGGCCGGAGCTGGCTTAAACTCAAATCCATAAACCGCCGCCGATTGACAGCACCGCCTTTGACCAGTTCTAAGTCGTCTGGGGAAAACAGCACCGCCATAACTTTGCCGGCTAAGTCTGTAGCCCGCTTTTGCCGGACATTGTTGATAAAAATCTCTTTTTTCCGTCCCCGGCGGAGCTGAATCTCAATGGTCTGTTCCCGCTCTTCAGCGGAAAATACGGCATGTATCGTGGCAAAGTCTAAGTCATGGCGAATTAACTCTTTGTCGTACCGGGTACGAAAACTACGGCCCCCGGTGAGGTAATAGACTGCTTCTAACAAATTGGTCTTCCCTTGTCCATTTTCGCCGATGATGATATTGGTACCGGGGTCAAAAGAACTCTCACCTTGGTCATAATTGCGAAAACCAGAGACCGTGAGCTTGTTGAGAATCATGGCACATCTCCAGCTATGGTGATGCTTACGTCCCCTATCTGTACCTTGTCGCCGGGATAACATTTTTTGCCCCGCATGGTACAAGGCGATCCGTTGTAGGACACGTCACCTTCTAGGATATAAATCTTCGCCTCTCCGCCAGTCTGGGCGATACCTGCAAATTTTAATAGGGCATCTAGACGGATGAAGGGGGTTTTGATGGTAATGGTTTGTTCCACTTTAGCTATCACTCGCTTTCAGGCGGACAGGGAGGACTAGGTAAGTAAAGTTCTCACTCTCATCCTCTGGCCCGATGACACAGGGGGATACGCTGGTGCCTAAGGAAATGCTTACCCTATCTGCTGGTGCGGCCTTTAAGGCATCTAGGAGATATTTATTGTTAAAGCCAATCTCCAATTCGTTGCCATCGCCCACAATGATACATTCGTCTGTGGCTTTCCCTAATGCGGTGGTCGTGAACAGGCCCACTTTACCATCGGAGAACACACAGCGAACCGGACTTTTTAGCTTTTCGCTGATAATCAGAGATACCCGCTCTACCGCATCCATCAAGGCCCGCTTATCCACAGTAAGTTGGAGTTTGTTCCCCTGTGGAATGGCCTGACGATAATTTAAGAAATCCCCCTCTAACCGCCGAGAGATAACCACTGTATCACCGATAGCAAATAGAATATGTTTCGAGCCTAACGTAAGCTGTGCCGGCTCTTCCGAATCCGAGGCTATTTTTTCTACTTCATTTAATGCGCTGCCGGGTACAACAAAACTACAGTCTGACATGTCGGTCTTTTCTTCCAGTTGTTCCCGCCGTAGCGCCAGGCGGTATCCGTCCACAGACACAATCGTAAGGATGTTACCCTCTAGCTCAAACAAACTACCTGTGTGGACAGGGCGGCTTTCATTGTCGCTGACTGCAAAAATAGTTTCTGCAATCATACGTTTCAGCGTATTTTGGGGGATAGATATGGCGTTCTCCGCATCCACAGAAGGAAGTTCCGGGTAATCTGACGCCGGGGTACCAAGGATATTAAACTCACTAGGCCCGCAGGTAATGGTAGCCATGTTCTCTTCACTGACAGCAAACGAGACGATATCATCAGGCAAGCGCCGGATAATCTCTCCCAATAGCCTTGCATTTAGCACAATGGCACCAGCCGCTCCAACTTCTGCCGGAATTTCCGTCTTGATTCCAGTCTTTAAGTCGTACCCGGAAATTTTGAGCAAATCCCCAGCTTCCAGCAACAGCCCCTCTAGAGCGGGGACCGCACTCTTCGCTGAGGCCACCTTACTGGTGACGGTGATGGCAGATAAGAGTTGCGCTTTTTCACAGGAAAATTTCATGTTATTACCTCCGCTCTGTAAGTAAAGAGTACTGTTATATATGATTCGTAGTCATAGTCGTAATAGAGAAATATGTGGAAAAGTGACCGAACCTGTTGAAACGGTAAGAGATGGCTTGTGAGTGAGTTTGTGGAAAAGATGCGTGTCTGCTGTGGGAAAAAGAGACGAAGCTGTTTTCCACAAGATGGCCCTTACTTTCCCACAAGAAAATGTGGACAGTTAATTTCGTTCTGTGATGTTGTTTTGGATATCTCGGATGGTGTCCTTAAACTCTGGTTTTTCTTCGATATAAGCTTCGATTTTTTGGATAGAGTTTAATACGGAAGAGTGGTCCATGCCACTACCGCTTTTCCCCTTATACTCCTTGCCAATATTGATGAGAGACAGGTCTGTCAGTTTGCGAATCAAGTACATGGACACCTGTCTAGCCAAGGCTGTGTCTCTTGTTCTGCCATTGCCCCGGATATCATCAGCGGTGAGGCGGTAGAAGCGGGCGGTTTCTTGGATAATCACTTCCGGTGTGGGTAGAAACTCTTTGTGGAGCATATCTTCAATAGTGCGAAGGGCCACCTCTTTGTTATCAATTTCAGCACCCAACAGCTCCCCATAAGCGGTGAGCATTTTTACAGAACCCTCTAACTGACGGATATTCGACTTAAAGTGTTCTGCAATGGTGTGGGCAATGTCGTCTGGTAGAGTAAGACCTAGTTGCAGGGCCTTGTTGCGGATAATGGCCATTCGGGTCTCATAGTCCGGCGGCCCCACGTCTGCAATCAAGCCCCACTCAAACCGGCTCTGTAGTCGATCCTCCAAGCGTAAAATATCCCGGGGCGGCCGGTCAGAGGTGAGAACGATTTGACAGCCGGATTCATATAAGGTGTTAAAAGTATGGAAGAATTCTTCTTGCGTACTCTCTTTCCCTGCAATAAACTGCACGTCATCCATGAGCAAAAACTGGGCGGAACGGTATTTACCCCGAAACTCTTCCATTTTCCCTGCTTGGATGGATGAGATGAGTTCGTTGGTGAACTGGTCACCCTTGGTGTAGACAATGTTTAAGTCCGTCGGCTGCTTTACCGCATGGCGGATAGCGTGGAGTAAGTGGGTCTTCCCGAGGCCGGAATTGCCGTAGATAAAAAGCGGATTATACGCCACCGCTGGCTTTTCCGCTACCGCTTTGGCGGCGGCATGGGCAAATTTATTGTTAGAACCCACCACGAATCGGTCAAACGTCAAATCCATCCGCTCGTCTGAGGCAGGTTGCGGCGATTGCTCTTGTTTTCCCAGATAGGGCTCCAACTCCCGCTCTCCCAAGATAAGCAGGCCAAATTCGCCGGAGAATAGTTCAAACAGTGCCTCTTGTAAATGTTGTGAAAATCGAGTCTCAATCACTTCTTTTTTGAAGTTCGATGGACAGTAAACGACCAAGCGGCCGCCCTCTACCTCAACAGCGGTGGTGTCAGAAAACCATGTGTCAATTGCGGTAGAGGTCAATTTGTCTGACATAATCTCTAATATCCGGCCCCACACATCCTGTGCTGACGTCATGAAAACACCACCCCTAATCCAATAATCAAGTAAAAAAATAGCCCGCCACCAGCGAGAGTACCCACAGGTAGGCTTGCTTCCCAATATTATAGCAAATTTGGAGCGAATATGCAATGGATTTTCAGGAAAAACCTAGGCGAAAACACATTCATGTGCCGGGTGGGTATATCCAAATTAGGATTTTCCAAAAAAGGGCCGGGACGCGCAGAAACACGCCCCTTACCTCAACGCACTAACGATCCCGAAACACCCGCCTATAGATCGCTTTTCCGGCGGGGGTTCCGGCGGTTCCGCCTTTGCCGGTTTCCCGGAGAGAGGCGGGCAACATTCGACCCACTTGAAACATGGCGTCAATCATCTCGTCAGCGGGCACAACGCTATCCATCCCCGCTAAGGCCATGTCGGCACTGATTAAGGCATTGACCGCCTGAGAGGCGTTTCGTTGGGCGCAGGGGATTTGCACCAGCCCCGCCACAGGGTCACAGACTAGACCCAATACATTCATCAGTGCAATGGCCACAGCGCGCTCGGTGGTCTGATTACTGCCGCCAGCCAGATACACAGCACCAGCGGCGGCCATGGCTGCTGCTGCGCCACACTCTGCTTGACAGCCCCCCTCCGCCCCGGCTACGGTGGCGTTGGTCATGATGACGACCCCAATGCCAGAGGCGATGAGCAACGCCTCCAAAATCCTCTGATTATCCGCATCATATTTCTCGCCCACGGACATCAGTACTGATGGTAGCACCCCGCACGCCCCGGCAGTGGGGGCGGCGCAGATTTTACCCATGGAGGCATTTACCTCACTGGCGGACAAGGCTTGGGCCATGAGGCGGTTGATAAATTCTCCAGAGATACCCCCAGTGGCGGCATAGGTGTGCTGGGTAGAGGCCACCCCTTCAATCAACCCGCCGATAGTGGGCAAGGGTTCCTCTAAGGCCCGCTTTGCGGAGCGGCGCATGACCTCATACCGGGCAGACAGCCGCCGGAAAATGTCATCCGCACTCTGTTCTGTCTGGGCCATCTCCGCCTCTAGCACTACTTGCCAGAGGGACATGTTATGTGTCTCGGCTAAGGTCAACATCTGGGCGATGGAGTTATACTGCATGGTGTCTGTCCTCTCTGTCCCCTAAATCTACGGCTTGGGCGCTGAACACATCCGGCAGGGCAGCGATTGTTGCGACCAGCTCTGGGCCTGCCGGGTCGTCCATCTCTACCACGGCGCAGGCCACACAGCCCCTAGCCCGGCGGGTATAGCGCATGAGGCCGATGTTGATACCGGCATCGCTTAACACGCTGGAAATCTCACTAATCATCCCCGGTTTGTCTTGGTGATAGACCAACAGGGTTGGGAGGTTGGCAGAAAATTCCACCTCCATTCCATTCACCCGGCGAATCAAAATCTGTCCGCCGCCGATGGACGAGCCAATGACGTCGAAGGTGTCTCCATCAGAGAAATGGAAGGTGATTTCCACAGAATTTTCATGATAATCCGTGAGATCCGCCTGATGAAACGAATAGGTCACCTCGGCGGCCCCAGCCAGCGCCTTTGCGTCCCGCAGGGCCTCGTCGTCCTCTCGATAGCCCAATGCCCCGGCTAAGAGTGCCAAATCCGTACCGTGGCCCAAATAGGTGTCATGAAACGAGCCGTGCAATCCGAAGGTCACACGAGTAAAGGGTCGTCCCGCCAGCCGCCGTGCCACCTGCGCCAATCGTGCCGCCCCCGCAGTGTGAGAGCTGGACGGCCCAATCATCACAGGGCCGGTAACGTCAAAAATACTCAGCAATGGTCTTGTCTCCTCTCGATGGAGTAAGTTTGCTTGTATTTTACCACGGTAATCCGTGGTTTACAAAGTTTTTTTCAAGAATCAGCTGCCGAACAGAAAAACCCGCCTGTAACCATGCGTGGTACAGGCGGGTGGGTGATCGTATTAGCACACAGTCCCCACATAGGCAAAGCCGCTTGGGGCCTTGGGTGCCTTGGGGTAGGCGGGGTCAAACTGGAACGGTATCCCGGCAGCTTTGGTGGCGAGGTAGAGGTGACAGAGGGCGATACCCAGGTCTAGTGGTTGCAGGGTGTATAACAGGCCCCAAAGTTTGCCGGGAGCTTGGTAATAGGCGTGGATGTTGCCGGACTCTACAATGAAATGCCAAGGTTGCAGATTCCGGCCGGAGGGGGCCAGACGAGCGGCCTCTAACCGGGGGTCGGTGCCGGTGGCAATTTCGGCAAGGGGTTTACGCTTACATTCAGACCGCATTCTGGTGGCGGGGCCGATGGGTGTGCCGAAACAAATGGCGAGGATGTCATCTTCCCCGAAGGGGGACTCTTTGCCCTTCGTCACCCCCAGCCAACAACAGCCAAGGCCGCAGGCACTGAGGTAGAGGTCAAGCTGTTGGAACAGAAACCCGGCGCATAGGTCTCGGTGAGGGTGCTGTTTGCCGGAGATGACCACAAAATGGGGTGCTTTGGGGGCGAGAAGCCCACGGACATCACGGGGGCCCACAATGCGATGGTTGATGACCACGTCAGGTAGGAGCGGTTGCATGGTGGGGATGAACGCTTCGATTTCGGCCAGAACTTCCGATGGTAGAGGGTCTTGGCTGTATTTACGGCAGGATTTGCGGAGGGGGATTTGGTCGTGCAGATTCATAATGTGGCCTCCTTTGATTGTGGGATGCGGTATTCCTGAATGATGGCATCAACCGAGAGGGCGAGGTGGTAGTAATTGGTTAGCTCTTGCTCCTCTTGCGCTTTAAATTTATCTATGTATCTTGCGATCTCCCGTTTGTTTTCCGCTGAGATAATGTCGCCTGTTATTCCTTTTACCGGATGGTGATTTAATATGCGCTGACATTGCTTTCGTAGCGTTTCGTGAACCATTTCCCAATCCCAAATGTGGCTATCATAAGTTTCAAGCGTTTTGGATGCAAGAAACGCTTTTAAGATAGGTTTATGTTGTTTCTGTGGCCTTGTGAACCGGAGTCGTATGAGAATTATAATACCCGCGAGGCCAACCAGCAGACTCCCAATATAGGTTAATTGCATGTCACGTAAAATTAGCCCCAAAGCACAAAAAATGAATGCTGTTGCTGCAACAATGCCATGTGCAATTCTTAGAATCAATAAAATTTTCCTTTTCACATCATCACCACCCACAAAATAGATAAAGCCGAGCGTTCCGTCTGAATACGTCCCGCTCGGCTTTTGCTCGCCCCGCCACGAGTATTATATGTAGTCCGAGGTAAAAAGTCAAGGGGCAATTTGGGAAATGCCACCAAAAGACGAGAACGCCTGTTGTTCGACGATTTATCACCTTTTACCGCCGTCCGCCCTAGAAAATCATAGTTGCAAAGTAATCCTCCGGGGTCTCGGCCCGGCGCAGGAGTTTGACTTGACCGTCCGCAGTTTGCAAGAGTTCCGCCGAGCGTAGTTTACCATTATAGTTATATCCCATGGCGTGGCCGTGGGCGCCGGTGTCGTGGATGACCACGTAGTCGCCGATTGCAATCTCCGGCAAGGGACGGTCAATGGCAAACTTGTCGTTATTTTCACAGAGAGACCCGGCCACGTCATACACATGGTCTAAGGGGGCACTCTCTTTGCCCAGCACGGTAATATGGTGGTAAGCCCCGTACATGGCGGGGCGCATCAGGTCAACGGCACAGGCATCTAAGCCCACATACTGCTTGTAAATGTCCTTTTTGTGTAACACCCGGCCCACCAAGCAACCATAGGGGCCAAGCATGAACCGCCCCAGCTCGGTATAAATGGCGACATCGCCCATTCCCGCCGGAACGAGGATGCGGTTGTATGCCTCCTGCACGCCTTTACCAATGGCGGCGATGTCGGCACCTTGCTCTTCCGGACGGTAGGGAATCCCAATGCCGCCGGAGAGGTTGATGAATGCAATCTTCGCCCCGGTTTTCTGTTGCACATCCACTGCTAATTCAAAGAGGATGGCGGCAAGTTCTGGGTAATACTCGTCCGCAATCGTATTAGAAGCGAGGAAGGCGTGGATGCCGAACTCTGTTGCGCCGTAGGACATGAGTTTCTTGTACGCTTCCACCAACTGTTCTTTGGTCATGCCGTACTTGGCATCGCCGGGGCTGTCCATAATCTCATTATCCAACGCAAATACACCGCCGGGGTTATAGCGGCAGCTGATTTTAGCGGGAATCCCGCAGAGGTCTTGGAGAAAGTCCACATGGGAGATATCGTCCAAGTTAATAATGGCCCCTAATTCCATGGCCTTTTCATACTCCTCCGCCGGGGTCATGTTGGAAGAGAACATGATCTCGTCTCCCACAATGCCCATGCGCTCTGCCAGTAAGAGTTCTGCCAGAGACGCGCAGTCTAGGCCGCAACCCTCTTCCTGTAAAATCCGCAAAATACCCGGTGTGGGTGTGGCTTTGACGGCGAAATACTCTTTAAACCCCGGGTTCCAAGCAAAGGTCGCCTGTAAGGCCCGGACATTGTCCCGGATGGCCTGTTCGTGATACAAATGGAAAGGGGTAGGGTGTGTGTTTACGATCTCTTGCACTTGGTCTAAGGTGACAAACGGCGTTTTCATAAGTGGCGTGCTCCTTTGTTCAATATCGCTGTGTCTATTTTACTGCAAAAGACCAAACAACGCAATAGATGGCCCAAAGAAAAGGCCAAAGACAGCGATACGCAAGGGTATTACCCTACAATGTGCAATTGAAATTCAAAAATGAGCGCACTCAATAAATCAAAGACGACACAGGATTTTTAATTTTTGAGTAAATTCAAACAAACAAAAACCGGCCTGCAGGCCGGTTTCTCTCAAGGTGATTTCAACGTCTCCAACAATCTCGTAAGCCGCCGCACAGACACCAACACTTTCGCACCGTTTTTCAAGGTGGCCTCTCGGGCGGGGGAGTCGATTGTCCGTACGTGGCGGGTGTTGATTACAAAAGATTTGTGACAACGGTAAAACCCGGGACAGTTCTCTTCTACTTTGCTGATGGGGCCGTAGAATTCGATAGAGCTGTCCTCTGTATGAAGGATCATCTTATGGGGTATGTGGTGAGACTCGAAGTACAAAATCTCATCAAAGGGAATCACGCGGGTTTGGCCGTTGGATTTGATTTGATAACCGCCACGATGGGGCGCTTTATCCGCTAAGTACCGGGCATACGCCGTGTCGATACATTCACCCATCCGCTGGTCGGCACTGCTTGTTCCCAGAATGATATAGTCCATAGCCGCAATTTTATGGAAGAAGCATAGATGGGCATACTTTGCCTGTGTGGCCAAAAATACAATAAAGGCCGAGGGCTGGTGTTCCCGAATTTGTTTGGCCAGCTCCAGAACTGTGGTTTTATCGTGTTGCTCCAGGCGCAAGAAGTAGAGCCCGCTTTTGTTCTGATTATCTTTGAGGTGTGCCAAAATATCCGTGGAACAGTCGGTGGGCACGGCTAGTTCAATACGGAGATCATGGATGAGAATATGGTTTTTTACAATGGTTTCAGTGTGCTTGCGCTGTTTTGCATTGCTGTCATAAATAACCGCCTGTAGCATGATGACCTCCGTTTTCATAAAAATTCATAGGTTGGACGATTTCAAAGTGAGTTGACCATATAAGCAGAATGTCAAAAGTACCTTCAAAAGAATAGCATATAAACGAGGAGGTGTCTAGTATATTTTGTAGAAATATGAGAGTTTGTAAAGAGTCATAAAAAATAGTGGCATAATTACCAAGAGATTCCGGCTTAAAAGCCCAGTTTTCAAAAAAGATTGGACGAATCAATGAAAAAATGATATAGTACAATGTAAGGACTGGAGGTGCGCTATGATAAAATTTAGCGAAAAAACGAATTTATATGAGCGACAGTCAACAGACTACATCCTACACGACGTAAAAGAGCCACGGCTTTACAGAGAGCTTTTTTCGTATAACGAGATACCCAAAGTGGCCTTTAACTACAGAATGGTGCCCATTGACATGCCCGACGATATTTGGATTACGGACACCACCTTTCGGGATGGGCAACAGTCTATCACGCCGTATACCACAGAGCAGATTGTGACCATCTATGACCACCTGCATCGTTTAAGCGGCCCCCGCGGCGTGATCCGGCAGAGTGAGTTTTTCCTCTACACCAAAAAAGACCGGGACGCAGTGGAGCAGTGCCTAGAGCGAGGCTATGCGTTTCCTGAAGTGACCAGTTGGATTCGGGCCTCTGAGAAGGATTTTGCTCTGGTGCGGGATATGGGCCTGAAAGAGACGGGGATACTGGTCAGTTGTTCCGACTACCATATTTTTTTAAAAATGAAGATGACACGACGGGAGGCGCTAGACCACTACTTGGGCATCGTGCGAAACTGTATTGAGCACGGTGTCCGGCCCCGGTGTCACCTAGAGGATCTTACCCGCTCGGACTTTTACGGGTTTGTGGTGCCCTTTGCCACGGAGCTTATGGCATTGATGGAGGAGACGGGGGTGCCCATCAAACTTCGGCTCTGTGACACCATGGGGTATGGGATTACCTATCCGGGGGCGGCCCTGCCCCGCTGTGTGCAGGGGTTGGTGCATGGGTTGAAACACCATGCGGGGGTACCGTCAGAGCTTTTGGAGTGGCATGGGCATAACGACTTTTATCGGGCGGTGTCCAATGCGTCTTATGCGTGGCTTTACGGGGCCGGGGCTGTCAATTGCTCGCTCTTTGGTATCGGTGAGCGGACAGGGAACACGCCGCTGGAAGCGATGGTGTTTGAATACGCACAATTCCGCGGCGGGACAGACGGCATGGACACCACGGTAATCAGTGAGCTGGCGGAATATTATGAGCGAGAGTTGCACATTCCCATCCCGGCCATGACCCCTTTTGTGGGCCGAAATTTTAATGTGACTAAGGCGGGGATTCACGCCGACGGGTTACTGAAAAGCGAAGAGATTTATAATATTTTCGACACGGAAAAATTCTTAAACCGCCCACCGCGGATTGCAGTGTCGAGTACCTCCGGGGCGGCGGGGATTGCCCACTGGGTGAATTGTTTTTATCATCTCACAGGGGGTGAGGCTTACGATAAGAAACATCCTATTATTGGGAAAATCAAGGCGTGGGTAGATGCAGAATACGACCACGGGCGAACGACCTTTATCAGCGACAAAGAACTGCAAGCCGTGTTTGAGCGGGTGTGTAAGGAAGGGACAGGAGGCGAGTAAATGGGACTGACACTGACAGAGCAAATTATTCGAGACCATTTGATGTCCGGCGAGATGGTAGCCGGGGCGGAGATTGGGTTACGCATAGACCAAACCCTCACCCAAGATTCCACCGGCACCATGGCGTATCTGCAACTGGAGGCCATGGGCATTGACCGGGTGAAAACAGAGCGGTCGGTGGCCTATATTGACCACAACATGCTACAGGCCGGGTTTGAAAATGCAGACGACCACAAGTATATCCAGACCGTGACCCATAAACACGGCATCTATTTTTCTCGGCCGGGCAACGGGGTCTGCCATCAGGTGCATCTGGAACGGTTCGGGATTCCGGGGAAGACCCTAATCGGCTCGGACAGCCACACACCCACTGCCGGAGCCTTGGCCATGCTCGCTATGGGAGCGGGTGGGCTGGATGTGGCCGTGGCCATGGGCGGCGGTGCGTATTGCGTCCCCATGCCGGAGGTGGTGAATATTCGGCTGACAGGGGCGCTTTCGCCTTATGTGTCTGCCAAAGATGTGATTTTAGAAGTACTCCGCAGATTAGGGGTCAAAGGCGGTGTCGGTCGGGTTATGGAATATACAGGGGATGGAGTAGGCAATCTCTCTGTGTCCGAGCGGGCCACCATTGCGAATATGGGCGCAGAGCTGGGGGCCACAACTTCCATGTTCCCCAGTGACGAGAATACGAGGACATTCCTAGAGGCCCAAGGCAGGGGAGAGGACTATCAGGCTTTAGCCCCGGAGCCGGGAGCGGTTTATGCCAAGACAGTGGAGATTGACCTCCGCAGTCTGGTGCCCCTCGCAGCGGCACCCCACAGCCCGGACAATGTGGCCCCGGTGTCAGAGTCGGCGGGGTTACAAATTGACCAAGTAGCCATCGGCAGTTGCACCAACGGGTCGTACTTAGACCTGCTCCGGGCGGCACGGATATTGAAGGGCAAGGTGGTGGCCCCTAATGTGAGCTTGGTACTCTCACCGGGTTCGAAACAGGTGCTCACCATGTTAGCTCAAAACGGAGCATTGGCTGACCTAGTGGCTGCCGGTGCGAGGATATTAGAGGCCGGTTGCGGTCCCTGTATCGGTATGGGACAGGCTCCAGGGACGGATGCGGTGAGTCTGCGAACCTTTAACCGCAACTTTCAAGGCCGCTCGGGAACGGCCAGCGCAAAGGTGTATCTGGTAAGCCCAGAGACCGCTGCTGCCAGTGCCATCGCCGGGGTGCTGACAGACCCGCGGGTATTGGGAGAAAGCCTTGACCTCACAGAGCCGGAGGTGTTTGCCGTGTCGGATAACATGGTGATTCCGCCATCAGACAGGCCGGAGACGGTGACGGTTGTCCGTGGGCCGAACATCAAACCGTTCCCGCTGGGGGAGCCTTTGGAAGAAGAAATCAGCAAGCAAGTACTCATCAAGGTAGAAGACAATATTACCACTGACCACATTATGCCGTCCAATGCGGCGTTGCTGCCTTACCGCTCTAATGTCCCCTATCTGGCGGAATATTGTCTGGTTCCCTGCGACCCGGATTTTCCAAGGCGGGCGAAAGAGATAGGCGGCGGGGTGATTGTCGCCGGGGAGAACTACGGCCAAGGCTCTAGTCGAGAACATGCGGCACTGGCACCGCTGTATCTAGGGGTTCGGATGGTGGTTGCGAAAAGTTTTGCACGGATTCACCGAGCAAATTTGATGAATGCGGGGATATTGCCCCTGACCTTTGCAGACCCGGCGGACTATGACAAGCTTGCGGTATCAGACACGATTACCTTAGAGAACGCACCCGCACAAATCAAAAGCGGCGGCAACGTGGTACTGGACAGCCCCCACGGTCAAATCAAGACCAAACTGGACGTTTCCCAACGTGATATAGAAATGCTGTTGGCGGGCGGGAAGATTAACAGGATTAAAACAAATTTGGAGGGAACAAAACATGGATAAATTAAGCGTAGCCAGCGAGAAATTTTTAGACGTAGTCCGAGGGCAACTGGCCCGGGCAGAGAAAATCAAACAGGCGGGAGACTTTATAGACTACAAAACCCTGCCCCAAATTGTTATCGGCACCGTAGGCGGCGATGGCATCGGCCCCGCCATTACTGCACAGGCACAAAGGGTGCTAGAGTTTCTGTTAGCCGATGAGGTAGCTGCCGGGGAAGTGGTATTCCGTGAGATTGAAGGGCTTACCATTGAAAACCGGGTGGCGGTCAAACAAGCCATCCCGGAAGATGTGCTGGCCGACTTAACCCAGTGCCACGTCATTCTAAAAGGTCCCACCACTACACCCCAGCGGGGGGACAATTGGCCCAATATTGAGAGTGCAAACGTAGCCATGCGCAAAGAGCTAGACCTCTTCGCCTGTATCCGGCCGGTGCGGGTACCCGATCAAGGCATTGATTGGACGATTTTCCGGGAGAACACAGAGGGTGCCTACGCCGTGGGAAGCCTAGGGTTTGAGGTTGACGAAGACCTTGCCATCGACTTCACCGTCACTACCACCGAGGGCAGCGAGCGAATCATTCGGGCGGCCTTTGACTATGCAAAACAAAACGGCAAAACCCGTGTTACCGCCGTGACCAAGGCCAACGTGATTAAGACCACCGATGGGAAATTCTTGGAGATTTGCAAACGCATTGCGGCAGAGTACCCAGAGATTGCCTTTGACGACTGGTACATCGACATTATGACCGCCAAGCTCATTGACGAAAAGCGGCGGCGAGAGTTTCAGGTCATGGTCTGTCCCAATCTATACGGAGACATTTTATCCGATGAGGCGGCAGAGTTCCAAGGCGGCGTAGGCACCGCCGGCAGTGCCAACATCGGCAAACGCTATGCCATGTTTGAGGCCATCCACGGCTCTGCCCCCAGAATGGTCAAAGAGGGCAGGGAAATTTACGCAGACCCCTCCAGCATGATGCGGGCGGGCGTGATGCTTTTGGCTCACATCGGGTATCAGCAAGCTGCCGATAAACTAGAACAAGCCTTGGACATCTGCATGTATACCGAGAAAAAGCTCACTCTAACCGGAAGAGCAGACGGCGCAACCAACACTGCGTTTACAGACTATGTGATGGAGACGGTAGGGCGGTTGTAATGCTCTATTGGAATGCGCTCAAAAATGGGTAGCATAGGGTCTCCTAAGTGGCGGAGAGCCTAGCTGGTGTCGTTCTTACCATTACATAAATTGCTTTATGTCGAACCCGAACCCTCCACAACAACTTCACCACGAGGCAACTTCCTTGCATACCCCACATACCACGTAACCAAAATCGCTCCCCGTAGGCAGGCGCCCAAGGCGATTCCCCACCAGAGCCCGGCTACGCCGAGGGCTGTTAGGCTCAAGGCATAGCTCAAGGGTACCCGCAGAGAGTTGCCGATGAGGGTGGACACGGACGGCGGTATGGTTTTGCCCATGCCGCGGAATAGTCCTGTGGCCCAAAATTCTAAGCACATGAAAATCTGGCACACACTTAAAATCCAGAGAAAGCGCACTCCCTCTTGGATGACGGCTTCGTCACGGACAAACAGCGAGAACATTTGCCGCCCGAATACGAGGGGCACCACAGTGGCAACCACACCCCAGAAGAGCATCAGATACAGCGATAGTCGAGCGCCGCGATGAATCCGATCCCAACGACCGCTACCGTAGTTCTGCCCTGCAAAGGCAGTCAGGGCGGAGGAAAACCCACCGGCGATGAGCCAAGACAGACTCTCTAATTGAATCCCAATCCGCTGTACTGCAATGGCATCCGCACCGAAGGAAGCCACGAACCGAGCGATAATCATAGACAGCAGGGTAAAGGCCGCAGACTCTGTCGAGATGGGAATGGTCCAGCGGAAAATTTGCCGGAGCCGGGCGCCGTCCGGCTTTCGGAATATCCGCAGTTCTGGGAAGGGGCGGACGGAGGTCAAGGTGCGGATAGCCATGAGATTGAGTACCAGCACCGCCGTTTGGGCCACCACCGTGGCCCAAGCGGCCCCGGCCATGCCGAAGTCGAAATGGAAGATAAACAGCGGGGTTAAGACCATATTGAGCACAATGCCCACACCGCCGGTGACAAAGGGCACACGGCTGGCCCCGGCTCCGTTGAAGATGCCTGTCACTGCGCCGGAAAAGAAGGTGGCGGGCATTCCCACGGCCACAATGCCTAGGTACAGAGCCGCCTCATAGGCCACATGGGCCTCTTGAATCCGAAACACACCGATGAGGGGGTGGCGGAAGAGAACGGCGAACAGCGCAAACAGCGTCCCCGTGACCATGGAGAGAAATAGGGCGTTCTCGGAAAAGGCCCTGGCCTCTGTCATATCGCCTCGGCCCAGTTGCTGGCTGACCCCAATCTCGGCACCCATGCGGCCCATCATCAAAAATGCCATGGACAGCCACATGTACATCCCAGCAGTCCCCACAGAGGCCACTGCGTCAGAACCCACCAGACCCAGCCAGAACATATCAGTTAAATTGTAGGCCATTTGTAACACCTGCGTCCCGATCAAAGGGGCCGCCACTTGGAGTAAGCGGCGGAGAATACTCCCTTGGGTCAGGTCTAGGGTTCGGTTTCGTGTGTGCATGGTTTCTGGGTCTACCTCTCGTCAAGAAAAGTGGGAAAGCTCCGTTTACAGGCATTTCCGGCGTTAATTTTTAACCATCTTCCAAGAATCTACAAGTTTTTCCAAAAGGCTTATATATACTGCATTGGAACAAGACTTCAGAAGGAGTGCGAACTGATGCATATCTTAAACACAACATGTAGTGTCATCGGCATTCATGCCCATCGGATTGGGCTGGATAGGCCGGCGTTTCATCGAGAGCGAATGGGGACACTGATTGAGCGGGAATTACGCATTGCCATCCATGACGGACTCCGGGTGTTCCGGGTGGGTATGAATCCGGGGGCCGACATCTGGGCGGCAGAGCGGATAATTGCGCTGCGGGACAGGCACTTCCCCGATGTGGCACTCCATTGCTATCTGCCCTGCGAGACCCACGCCAACCACTGGCCGGAATATTGGCGAGAGCCGTACTTTGCGCTCTTAGCACAAGCGGACGAGGTGATCGTGTTGCAAAACCGGTATGCCAAGGGATGTATGTCCCGCCGGAACCGGCTCATGATTGACGGTAGCCGAACCTTAATCGCCGTACACGACAACGTAGCTGACAGCGGTATTGTCCGCACTGTCAGCTACGCAGAATCCAAAGGGATTGAGACCGTAATCCTGCGACCCTTAGAAGGGCCGGACGCACCGGCGTGGTTGGTACACCCCGCAGAGTCGGATCAACTGTCTGCCAACAGGTCCCAAATGAGCTCTACATACTCTGCCATGTTCTCTAGCGGCAAGTCGGCCATCATGAGGGCTTGGTGATAAAGTAATTTGACGTATGCCTGCGCCCGCTCTGTGTCCGTCTCAAAGGTTTCTTTGAGTTTTGCAAAAGCCCCATGGTCGGGATTTAGCTCAAGCACCCGCTCGGCTTTGGGAGCTTCGCCTCCTTGCTGTTTGGCGAGGGCGGCGAAATATTTCTCCATCTCCAAGGACATGCCGCCTTGTGCGGTGAGACAGGCCGGGTGGCTTTTAAGTTGGTGCGTCAGGCGGACGGCGTGGACACGTTCCCCCAAGGTATCTCGGACAAAATCCAACAGGGATTTATGCGCTTCTTCTAACTGCTCGGTCTCTTTCTTTTTCTCTTCACTCTCTAGCCCTAAGTCGTCGGCGTAAATGGATTTGAAGGGTTTATCCCCGTAATTGACCAGTATTTGGGTTACAAACTCGTCCACCTCATCGGTCATGTAAAGCACGTCATACCCGGCATCTAGCACTGCTTCTAGCTGGGGCAGGGCGGCGATTTTGGCTGTAGTCTCACCGGGGGCATAGTAGATATACTCCTGTCCCTCTGGCATGGCGTCAACGTAGGCTTGTAAGGAGACCAGCTTTTCTTCTTTGGAACTGTAAAAGAGGAGCAGGTCGGAAAGCAAGTCTTTTTTTGCGCCAAACTCTGCCACCACGCCGTATTTCAGTTGCAGGCCGAAGCTTTTATAGAGCGTTTCATACTTCTCCGGCTCGTTGTCTTTTAAGCGGCCCAGCTCGGACTTGATTTTTTTCTCTAAGCTGGCAGCAATGGTGCGAACTTGCCGGTCTTGCTGCAACATTTCCCGCGAGATATTGAGGGACAGGTCAGACGAATCCACCACGCCCCGGACAAAACGAAAATGCTCTGGCAATAGGGCGGTGCAGTGTTCCATAATCATGACCCCGGCGGTGTAGAGTTGCAGGCCCGCTTGGAAATCTTTGCTGTAGTAGTTATGAGGCGCTTTTGCCGGGTAGAACAGCATGGCCCGATAGCTGATTGCCGTTCCCTCGGCACTGACCCGCTGGACGGCCACCGGATCCTCGAAATCGAAAAACTTTTCCCGGTAGAAGGCAAAGCAGTCTGCGTCCGGGGCTTCGGATTTTGAGCGTTGCCAGATGGGAACCATGCTGTTGACCGTCTCCCCATCCAGTTGGATGGGGTAGCGGATGTAGTCAGAATATTTTTTGATAATACCCCGCAGAGTGGTCTCTTCTAAGTAGTCACTATAGACCTCTTCCGGGCTGTCCGGGCGGAGGTGTATCACCACATCAGTGCCCACGGTCTCTTTGTTACAGGGGGTGATGGTATAGCCGTCGGCCCCGGTGCTGGACCACTGGTGCGCCCCAGTTTCGCCATAAGCACGGGTGGTGACCACCACACGTTCAGCCACCATAAAGGCAGAGTAAAACCCAACACCAAACTGGCCAATGATGTCCAGTTCGGCGGTTTCGTCTAGGTCGGACTTAAACGACAACGACCCGCTTTTGGCGATGGTGCCCAAGTTGTCTTGCAACTCGCCCTCTGTCATACCGATGCCGTTATCGGACACGGTGAGAGTGCGGGCCTCTTTGTCGGCGGTGATGGTGATTTTAAAATCCTCTCGGCTCAGGCCCACCTTGTCGTCGGTCAATGCCTTGTAGGCCAGCTTGTCCATGGCGTCAGAGGCGTTGGAGATAATCTCTCGCAGGAAGATTTCCCGGTGGGTGTAGATGGAGTTGATCATCAGGTCCATGAGGCGTTTGCTCTCGGCTTTGAATTGTTTTTTTGGCATGGTTGAAATTTCCCTCTTTATATAATGTAGTTTATTGATTGATGAGTGAGATAATCTCGTGAATGGTGAACATGCGATGGTCAAGTTCTGCGATTTTATCGGCGCAAACCACCAACTCGTCACACAGGTGCTGCGGTATATGGTCGTGGTACTTATACCGGGCCTTATGCTCTAGTGACGCCCAGAAATTCATGGCCTCAGTACGAAGCTGGACTTCAATGGTTACAGACTCTGTTTTGCCGGAGTAAAACACAGGCACTTCCATAATCACATGATAACTGCGATAGCCGCTGGGTTTCGGGCTGGTGATATAGTCCCGCTCGTCTAAGATGTTCACGTCCGGCATGGCCCGGAGCAGGTCAACCAGATAGTGGATATCCTTGGCAAACGAGCAGATAATCCGAATCCCTGCCACGTCATTTAAGTGTACTCTCACGTTATCCGCCGTAAGGTCAATGTGGTTCTTGTGGAGTTTTTTCGCAATGCTCTCCGGGGCCTTGATGCGGCCCTTGATGTACTCGATGGGGCTGGTTTCTTGGAAGGTTTTGAAGTCCTCTTGAATAATATTCAGCTTTGTCAACAAAGTGCGCTGGCCCCATTCGTAGACATGGAGCAGGCGTTTTAGCTTTTCAAATTCTTCGGGACTAAATCGAATGGACATATTGTTCTCCTTCGCATTATCGGGGCAGTGTGATGGTGAAGATTGCGCCGCCGCTATTGCCATTGGTTACGGCGATTCTGCCGCCCCGCTGTTCTACGATTGTTTTCACAATAGACAGGCCGATGCCGTGGTTGCCGTTCGGGCCTTTGGTGAACCGCTCAAAGATATGTGGCATAAGGTCGGGCGCGATGCCCGCACCATCGTCTGCGATGCAAATTTCTATACGGTCTGCACATTCACGGCAAGACAGTGTAATTTCAGAAGCCGCATAGCGAACCGCATTGGAAATCAGGTTATCAATGGCCCGTGCCATGAAATCACGGGTACATATATAATACACCGGAGAGTCGCCAAAGTCAAAGGCAAAGCGAACCTGTTTTTTCGCCGCGACCGCCTCTTGCCGTGCGGCGGCATCTTGGATAAGCGTTGTGATATCGACCTCCTCGACAGCGTAGGCGGTGGTGATGTTATCAAGCTTCGAAATGTAGAGCAAATCTGTCACGAGGTCTGCAAGGTGTTCGGTTTCCTGTAAAATGGTTGCACTGGCCGCTTTTGGTTCCATAATACCGAACGAGATGCCTTCGGCGTAGCATTGAATCGACATAAGGGGTGTCCGCAACTCGTGAGAGGCATTTTGGAAAAATACCTTCTGTTCTCGGTCATACTCATCCAGTTGCTTGACGGATTTGTTGAGGGCCATGTTCAAGTTTTCTAGCTCCACCTCACAAAACGAAACGTCATTGGGGGCAAAGTCGCCGTGTCCGATGTTTTGGGCGAACTTGCTCAGGCGCTCAATGGATTTGGTCAAGGAGTTGGACAAGAAATAGGTCACAACAAATGTCACAACAAACATGACGCCAACCACAACAAGCAAAATAAGGCTTGCCCGACCGAGGACATCCGAGAATCCGAAATAGAAGCGCAAATTGGCGTCCCCACCCACAAATAGCCGGACGGCAATGTTAAAGATAACCCCAATCAGCAGAAAGGAGAAGAATAAAACCGCCGTAAACGCCTTTAACAGCCGGACACGGATTCTAGTTTTCTTCGATTTCATGGGCCGCTCCATTCTCGGCATGGGCTTGACGTTCAAACTCCATGCGCCTGAAAATCGCCTTGACCCGCATGGTAAGGGCCATGGGACTAAAGGGTTTGATTAAGTAGTCGTCACTGCCCAAATCCAAGCCCGTGGCGTAGTCTAAATCACTGTCCCGTGCCGTGAGCATGATAATGGGTACATGGCTGCTTTGGCGCAGCTTTTTGCAGACGACAAACCCATTGGAGCCGGGCATCATCACATCGAGTACCACCAAGTCCGCAGGGCGTTCTGTGAAGGCTTCTAAAAGCTGGTCGCCGGTTTCAAAGGCTTCTACTGTGTAATCGGCATTTTCTAAGAAGGTTTTGATGGCGGTGCGGATGTTTGCCTCATCATCGGCGATGTAGATTTTCTTTTTTGTTGACATGGTTGGGAACCCTTTCGTGTTATATTCGTCTAACCTACCGTGTAAACCAAACCTTCCGGTACTGGCTGGGGGTCATGCCTTCGTGGCGTTTGAACTGCCGCGTAAAGTGACTGACATTATCAACCCCGGCGGAGTAGGCGATTTGGCTAATGGTCATATTACTGGTACGCAAGAGATTTTTTGCTCGAATAATGCGCAAATATATGATATACTCCATAGGGGACTGGCCCAGATGCTTCTTGAACAATTTTTGCAGATAGTGGGGGTCTAAGCTAAACTCTGCGGCCAGATGATCCAGCGTGACTTTTTCGGTATAACGGGCCGTCAGATAATTGCGCATGTCATTGACCATGGGCGGGAGATGCTGCATCTTTCTGGATATTCCAGCAGAAGAGACACATTCCACCAACAGTTGCGTAAGTAAGCCAGAGGTCTGCACGTCAAACTCGAACAAGCTTTGCTCACCGGGGAGAGAGTGTTCCGGGGAGAGCGGGGGGCGGTTGAGTAGTTTTTCCATCAATGTCAGCATAGAAGAATCTTTGGGAAGAGTTCCTAACACGCCGCCTTGCAGTTTGCGGTACGCCTCATAGTAGGCCCGTGCGGTGGCACCGTTGAAATGAACCCAGATAACGTTCCAATGGCCGATATCCGGGTCGGTATAGTAGCTTTGCCAATGCGTACAGTCAATCCAATAGAAATGTCCCGGGCCGGCATGGATTTTGTGGTTGCCGTACTCTAAGATGCCTCCGCCGGAGATGGTCAGTTTCAGGAGAAACGAATCGAGGCCTTGACGGGTGGTGTAGTATCGTTTCCCCGCAAAGAAGTGGCCCACCTCTTGCAAATAGACAAAATTCGACTTGGCAGCAGGGGTGGTGGCGAAAATATTCCATACAGATTCAGGGGAAAAGTCCAACTCATAAGACAAATCTTGCATGAGACACCTCCAAATGTCAAGATAGTGCAAAAATTGAACAAGATAGTATGAGATTTTTTTGACTTCAACACTTATAATAGGAATCAATCAGGAGAATCAGGCACATTGTGCAATATGAACAAAAACAACTCTATTAAAGAGACAACATGACCAAATGCGAAGAGAATGAAGGGTGCTTGTTTGGTATCAGTATACTGCCGATACAGCAACTATGTCAAGAGTACTCTTTGAAAAACACCCTAGATGCCACAGGCATAAGACAGGAGGTTGCAGGATGCCAGAATACATTTTGGAACTGCGGGGGATCACAAAACTCTTTCCCGGTGTAAAAGCACTGGATAAGGTGGATTTTCAGCTGAAAGCAGGCGAGATTCACGCATTGATGGGAGAGAACGGAGCAGGAAAGTCAACACTGATTAAAGTCATCACCGGTGTACATCAACCGGACATGGGAGAGATCGTGTTAGATGGCAAGAAAGTATCATTCAAGTCGCCGAGAGAGGCAAGACAGGTGGGTGTTGCGGCAATTTACCAACACGTTACCGCCTATCCTCACCTCACGGTAACCGAAAATATCTTCATGGGCCACGAGAAGATGAAGCACGGCTTCATCCAGTGGAAGGCCATGCACAAAGAGGCACAAGCACTCATTGAAACTCTAGAGGCCGACTTCCATGCGACAGATTTGATGGGTGACCTGAGCGTGGCCCAGCAGCAGATGGTGGAAATTGCCAAAGCCCTCTCCATGGATGCCCGTATCATTATTATGGATGAACCCACGGCGGCTCTGACCACTGGGGAAGCCGAGCGGTTATATGAGATTACAGAAAAACTCCGGGACGACGGGGCCGCCATTATCTTCATCTCGCACCGATTTGAGGACATGTATCGCCTGGCCTCTCGGGTGACGGTGTATCGGGACTCGAAATACATCTGGACCAGAGATGTCTGTGATGTGAGTGAGGCGGATTTGATCCAAGGCATGGTGGGCCGTGAGTTGACGGAACTCTTTCCCAAGCCGGAACTGGAAATTGGGGACGAGGCGCTGCGGGCAGAGAATTTATCCCGCACAGGCTTTTTCCAAGATGTAAATTTCAAAGTAAACAAAGGCGAGATTGTCGGTGTTACCGGCCTAGTGGGCGCCGGGCGGACAGAGGTGATGGAGACCTTGTTCGGTGTCACCAAAGCCGACAGCGGTACAGTCTACTTACACGGTGAGAAAGTCCAAATCCGCTCGCCTCAGGAGGCGATGAAGCGGGGCTTGGGTCTCTTGACCGAAGACAGGCAACATCAAGGCTTGATTCTCAATTGGGGTATCGGGCGCAATATTACACTGGCCGAGCTGAACCAGTTTGCAAAGCTGGGCGTATTAGACGAAAAGGCCGAGCGGGCCACAGCCAAAACCTTGGCCGAGCGGGTGGGCACCAAGGCAAACACACTGTTTGATCTAGCAAGCTCTCTCTCCGGCGGGAACCAGCAGAAAGTGGTGGTTGCCAGAGCCTTGACCAGTAAGCTAAATGTGCTGATTATGGATGAGCCCACCAAAGGTGTAGACGTAGGCGCGAAGGCTGCGATCTATGAGATTATGGGCGAGCTGGCCGAGCAAGGGATGGGGATTATCATGGTCTCTTCCGAGATGCCTGAAATTTTGGGCATGTGCGATCGTATCTACGTCATGTGTGAAGGCCGGATCACAGGGGAGTTGGCCCGCGGAGAAGCCACCGGCGAAAAGATATTAGAATTGGCCATGAAAAAGCGGGTCGCCAGTGAGGCGGACACAGAAACGGAGGAGACTGCATGAGTTTGCGACTGAAAAAACTGGTACGGACACGGGAATTTAGCCTGCTTATCGTACTCATCCTCCTCTCGGCGGTCATCCAGTGGAGAAACCCTCACTTTTTGACAGCCACTGTCATTGACAGCATTTTGCGCAACTATTCCTACACCATCCTCATGACCTCTGGGATGCTCATGGTTTTGCTGGTGGGCGGGATTGATATCTCGGTGGGTTCTACCCTGGCCCTGTCCGGCATGACCTCGGCACTCCTTATGCGGGAGGGGATATTGCCCAACTGGTGGATGGCGTACTTGACCAGTTTGGGGGTCGGCATCCTCTGCGGACTCTTGGTTGGGATTGTTATCACCAAAGGGAAAGTGTTGCCGATTATCGCAACTCTCGGCTTTATGTATGTATTCCGTGGATTGACCTTTTTCATCTCGGACAGCCAATGGGTTGGTATGATGCAACTGTTAGAAGATTTCCGAGACTTCTCCCAAGGTACGAGCCTCGGGGTAAGCAACCTTATTTGGATTACGATTGTGGTCTATATTTTTGTGTTCATTCTTCTCAAATGGACCAAGCTGGGCCGTCAGGTCTATGCCGTGGGTTCAAACATTGAGGCCGCCACGGTCAGCGGGATTCGGACGGATCGGATTAAATTGTTCGTCTACGCCTTTAACGGGGCATTGGCCGGACTGTCCGGGGCCATGTTTGTCGGCTTTTACGCCGGGGCGCAGAACAACATTGCAATGGGGCTGGAACTGGACATCATCGCCGCCTGCGTTATCGGCGGGGTCAGCTTAAAGGGCGGGCAGGGCACCATTCCCGGCGTGTTGCTGGGGGCCTTGACCATTGCGGTTATCAATCGCTCTTTGAGCCTGACAGGGATTGATCCCTTCTGGCAACAGGCCATCAAAGGGGCCGTGATTCTTGCGGCTGTCATGGCAAACGTGCTCATGCAACGGCAGAGTGTACGCCGCACCTTAGCAAGGAGGGAGATCTAACCATGGAGAATGTGATACGGAGACGCAGTATTGATGCAAATCCGCCAAGGGGATTAAAAGCCCGGATTATGCGCTGGGAGTTTGCGCTACTGCTCCTGTTTATCGGCGTAAACGTCATAAACATGAATCTCTCCCCAAACTTTTTAAATGCCCATCATCTGTTCACCAATATCAACACGTTTTTGGTCAATGGCTTAGTGGCCTTGCCCATGGCGTACTGTTTGCTCTTAGGCGAGATTGACCTCTCTGTTGGCTCTACGGTGGTGCTTTCTGCAACCTTACTAGGGATTGTGTTTAATGCCACCGAGTCGATGGTGTTGGGCATCCTGACTGCCTTGGCAGTGGGAACCCTATGCGGGGCACTCAACGGCTTGATTTTAATCAAGTTTCGGGAGCTGTCCGCCATGATTGTCACCTTGGGCACCATGATTTTATACCGGGGTTTGGCCGAGCGGATTTTAGGCGCCGAGGCCACCGGCGGGATGCGGACTGTAGAATGGTTTGCAAACCTGTTTGATGCGAGAATTGGCCCTGTGCCCTTCTTCTTCATCTTCTTCTGTGTCTTGGCTGGCGTGTTCTGGTTTGTGATGCACAAAACCGTCTTCGGGCGGCGCATGTTTGCCATTGGGGCAAACACCCAAGCGGCCCGGTACGCAGGGATTAACGTAGAACGCACCCGCTTTACCGTGTTCACCCTCACCGGCCTCATGTGCGGTGTGTCCGCTGTGTTCTTTACCTCTTGGATGGGTTCGGTACGAAACAATGTCGGCGAGGGATATGAGCTAGAAGCCATCGCCATGTGTGTATTGGGCGGCATGTCCACCGCCGGTGGCAAGGGAACCTTCCCCGGCGTGATTATTGCCATTTTTACACTGGGTCTGCTCCGCTTTGGCTTGGGACTTTTAAATGTCAACCCCCAGACCGTGCGGATTATCATTGGTGCGCTGCTCATTACTGTAGTTGTACTACAGAATGTACAGCGGTTGTTCAAGAAAAAACCCGCTCCGGCAAACGCATCTTAAATGGATGTTCGGTCAAGGGAATACCCCTTGATTGCACATAAAAAAACGGAAACAAAGAAAGGACGAAAACAATGAAAAGGAAGATTATTGCACTACTACTGGTTCTAGTCATCGCACTCACCGCCGCCGCATGTGGAGGCGGGGACACCACCCCAGCTGCGACAGAAGAACCCACAACCGAAGCAACCCCAACCCCGGACGCCACTGCGACCCCGGAAGAAGACGACGACCCCGCAGATGACGGCGGCGACGACGACCTGACCTTTGCCATCATCACCAAGTCAGCCGGTATCCCCTTCATGGAGCGTATGGCATATGGCTTTGAAAATGCCGCCGCCGCAATGGGCTTCAACGCCATTGTCCAGCATCCGGTAGACACCACCGCAGAAGCACAAATCACCGTTATTAACAACCTAGTTGCCCAAGGCGTAGACGGCATCGCAGTTGCCTCTAACGACCCCTATGCACTGGAGAGCGCTCTGCAAGCCGCTCGTGACCAAGGTATCGTTGTTGTGACCCTAGACTCCGACACTGCAGGTAGCCAACTGTTCGTTAACCAAGCCGGTGTATTTGAAGTAGCACAAGTGTTAGTTGACTCTGTCTACGACATGACCGGTGGTGCTGGCCAGTTTGCTGTATTGTCTGCTACTTCTGTTGCCACCAACCAAAACGCTTGGATTGCGGCCATGGAAGAGATCATTGCACAAAACGACCAATACGCCGAGCTTGAGTGGCTCACCACCGTATTCGGTGATGACGAAGCACAAAGAAGTTTTGACGAGACCCAAAGCTTGCTGGTCAACCACCCCGGCCTAGACGTTATCGTTGCACCCACCACAGTTGGCATCATGGCGGCTGCTCAAGTTGTGTTGCAACAAGACAGCGATGTACTGGTTGCGGGCCTCGGCCTTCCCAGTGACATGCTGGGCCTCGTCGGCGACGACCTGCCCACACCTTACATGTATCTGTGGAACCCCATTGAGTTGGGCGAAGTTGCTGCCTATGCGCTGGCCGCTTTCGCAAACGGTGACACAGACGGTTCTGTTGGTGACACCTTCACCTCCATCACCGGCACCACCTTCACCATCATTGCCGCCGCACCGGAAGTTGGCATCGTGAACGCACAAATCATCGTTGGCCTGCCCTTCCGCTTTGACGGCGACAACATCGAAGAGTGGGCGCAAGTCTATTAATTCTGAGATGATGATAAAAGGCTTTAAGATGAAGTTGCACCCCGGCCAAGCCGACGAGTACCAGCGGCGGCACAACGAACTCTGGCCGGAGATGGTAGAGATGATCCACCAGCACGGTGGAAAAAACTACTCCATCTTTTTAGACCGGGATACGGATATCCTCTTCGGGTACATTGAGATTGAGGATCCCGTGCGTTGGGGCAAGGGTGCAGACACGGCCATTAACCGCAAGTGGTGGGATTTCATGGCGGATATCATGGAGACCAATCCAGATAACAGCCCAGTCGCCCAAGACTTGCAACTGATGTTCCACTTAGATTAAGCCAAAGGGCAACGGGGCTTGCTCATAAGTGCAAGCCCCGTGCCTGTTTTTCCAAGGGCATAGTGTATGCCTTTGGAAAAACAGGCACAGGGAGGAGAAAAAGAGATGGATTTAACAGGCATTATCCGCTTATCTAACAAATACGGAAGTGACCCTGAGCTAGTACTGGCCGGGGGCGGCAACACGTCGGTGAAAGATGCTGAGGTGCTTTATATCAAATGCTCCGGCACCAGCCTACAGACCATTACAGCAGAGGGCTTTGTCCCCGTGAACCGGGCGGAGCTAGAAGAGACCTTGACCAAACCTTACCCAACAGACGATGCCGGGCGAGAGGCGGCGTTTTTGGCAGATGTCATGACCGCCAGAACCATTCCGGGAGAGACGAGACGGCCCAGTGTCGAGGCGCTGCTGCACCATTTATTCCCACAGAAATATGTGGTACACCTCCACCCGGCGCTGATTAACGGCCTCACCTGCGGCAAAGCGGGGCAGAGCTGGATGGAAGCGTTGTTCGGTGATAAAGCGGTCTGGATTCCCGTGACCCGACCGGGGCTGGTTCTAGGCAAACTCTGCCACAGTGTTATGGAAGAGCATCGGGCCAAAACCGGCAAACCGGTGTCTTTGGTCTTTTTAGAGAACCACGGCATCTTCATCGCCGCCGACACGGAAGAAGAGATAGCGGATATCTTAGAGCAAACCGTGGCAACCCTGAAGGGTGCGGTGTCAAACCACCCCGCACCAGCGTACACCGAGGCCATCGGCTTGTCCGCCATAGAAGAAATCCGTCAGCGGACCGGCGTTTCCCATGTGAAGTTTTCCACATCCCCGCAAATTTTGGAGTTTTTACAGAGCAGAGAGACGGCAGAGGCGTTGATGACGCCCTTTAACCCGGATCAAATCGTATACTGTGGGGCCGAGCCTGCTTATGTGACAGACGTTGCCGAACTGGGGCCGGATACCGTGAAGGGGAAAATTCTCTTCGTGGAACAGGTGGGCATATTCGCCTTGGGTCAGACAGAAAAGGAAGCAGAGCTTGCCATGTTGTTGTGTTTGGATGCAATTAAGATTGCCATCTACGCCGAGAGTTTCGGCGGTGCCCAACCGTTGACTACGGATTTAATCCAGTTTATTGTCTCTTGGGAGGCCGAATCCTATCGGAAAAAAGAGGCGCAGTAAGGGAGTGGAGCGAGTGAGATATTATCTAGCAATCGACATCGGGGCCTCTAGCGGCAGACACATGTTAGGCTGCATGGTAGAGGGCAAGTTGGTCTTAGAAGAAATTTACCGGTTCCCCAACGGCGCAACACAGCGGAACGGACAGCTTGTTTGGGATGCAGAGGTGCTTTTTTCCCACATTTTAGCGGGAATGCGCCGCTGTGGTGAGTTGGGCAAGATTCCCGTCAGTGTGGGGATTGACACTTGGGCGATAGATTTTGTCCTACTAGACGCTGAAGGTCAACGACTGGGGGAAACCGTGTGTTATCGGGACGGGCGAACCCAAGGCATGGATGCGTTGACAGAAGAAACCCTCTCTTTTGATGCCCTCTATCGCCGCACAGGCATCCAAAAGCAGATATTTAATACCATCTACCAGCTTATGGCGGTCAAGCAACATACGCCGGAGTTGCTAGAGGCGGCAAAGACGTTTCTCATGTTGCCCGATTACTTCCACTATCGCCTCACTGGAGAGATACGAAATGAGTACACCAATGCCACCAGTACCGCTTTGGTGGACGCAAACAGCAAGACTTGGGATTGGGAGTTAATAGAATGCTTGGGACTACCCAAAGAAATCTTCTCTGACCTCACCACCCCCGGCGAGACGGTGGGTACTTTGACACCGGAGATTGTCGCACAAGTCGGTTATGACTGTTGTGTGGTGCTTCCCGCCACCCATGACACGGCGTCAGCCTTTTTGGCGGCACCAATTTGCGAGGGAGAGGATGCAATCACCCTGTCCAGCGGCACTTGGAGTTTAATGGGGATCGAGTCCCCTGACCCGATTATCACCGAGTACACCAGAGCGCAAAACTTCACCAACGAGGGCGGGTTTGACTATCGTTTCCGCTTTTTGAAAAATATCATGGGTCTGTGGATGCTGCAATCCATTCGGCGAGAAATGGGAGAGCAGGTTAGTTTCCCGGAACTGGCGGAACTGGCCAAGGCCAGCGGCCCGCCTGTGGCCATTGTGGATGTCAACGACCATGCCTTTTTGGCACCGGACAGCATGAGCGAAGCCGTCCGGCAAGTAGCGAAAAAAACAGGCCAAACAGAACCGGGAGACTTTGGACAAGTGCTCCAGTGCATCTACTATAGCTTGGCCCAGTGTTATGCGGACACCGTGGCGGAATTGACTAAGGCCACGGGGCGCACGTTTACAAGCTTACATATCATGGGTGGCGGCTCGCAAGATGTCTACTTAAACGCACTCACGGCGGCGGCCACAGGGCGCACCGTGTTCACAGGGCCTATTGAGGCCACGGTAATCGGGAACCTTATGGTACAGATGATGGCCGCAGGCGCGCTCCCTGATCTGGAGACGGGGCGGCAAATTGTCCGAGATAGTTTTGCAATATCAGAAATATCACCTGCGGGGAAGGAGTAACTATAATAATGGAGCGTTACACACAGACCAAAAAACGATATGAGGCCCTAGGCGTTGACGTAGAGGCCGCACTGAAACAATTGGGTCAAGTTCCCATTGGCATCCACTGCTGGCAAGGGGACGATGTCAACGGGTTTGAATCCTCAGACGAGGCATTGTCCGGTGGCATCCAGACCACAGGCAATTATCCGGGTAGAGCCAGAAACCCGGAAGAATTAATGGCCGACTTCAAAAAAGCCATCTCGTTTATCCCCGGCAAAAAGCGGTTGAGCCTACATGCCATCTACGCCCTGTTTGACGGTGGATTTGTCGATCGGGATGAACTGAGGCCGGAACACTTTGCAGGATGGGTCAAGTTTGCAAAAGAGGCAGGAATCGGGCTGGACTTTAACCCCACGTTCTTTAGCCACCCCAATGTCAAAGACGGACTGACCCTGTCCAGTCCCGACGAGGACATTCGGCAATTCTGGATTCGCCACGGTATTGCCAGCCGCCGCATCGCCGCTTATTTTGCCAAAGAATTAGGCGGCCAAGTGGTCAATAACGTCTGGATTCCCGATGGGCTTAAGGACACTCCGGCAGACCGCTTAGGCCCTCGCCAGCGGCTAAAAGACAGCTTAGACCAAATTTTCGCCGAAAAGCTGGATGGGGTCATTGACTGTGCAGAGAGCAAGGTGTTCGGCATCGGTGTAGAGTCGTATACCGTTGGTTCCAACGAGTTTTACCTCGCCTATGCCGCCCAGAACCCTGGTGTTTACAATCTGCTGGACAACGGTCACTATCACCCCACAGAGGTGGTCAGTGATAAAATCTCCAGCTTGCTGACCTATTTTGATAAGATTCCCCTGCACATTACCCGGCCAGTTCGTTGGGACTCTGACCATGTGGTGGCCTTAGATGATGAGGTCAAAGAGATTGCCAAGGAAATCGTCAGAAATGACGCATTAGAGAAAGTGCTCATTGGCCTAGATTTCTTCGATGCGTCGATCAACCGCATTGCGGCTTGGGTCATCGGCACCCGGAACGTGCAAAAAGCCCTCTTGTTTGCGCTTCTGCAACCCCATGGGAAGATGAAAGAGCTGCAGGACCAAGGGGACTTTACCCAACTGCTCATGCTACAAGAAGAGATGAAATCCATGCCCTTCGGCGACATTTGGGATCATTATTGTCATGGGCAAGGCGTTCCAGCAGGTACCGAGTGGTATGATGCGGTTATGGAATACGAAACAAATGTGTTGTTAAAACGCAGTTAGTCAATGCCGATAAAAGGCCTCCGGAAGCGTTCCGAGCGATGGCAATCGCCGATGTAACGATGATATGATGGAGGAGAAGCGCTTGTCTCCGAAGGGGGGCAAGCGCTTCTTTTTTGCTCAACGAAAAGCGAAGGGGAATTTGAAAAGTTCGCAAAAAGCTTGGGGTTCAAACTGTGAAAATGGACAAAAAGTATATACCATATTCTGCAAATTACCCAATTACAAATTGCATGTGAGTATGCTATAATTCAAATACAAAAAACACCAATAATACAAGTGCTTACGATGCTTTATTACTCACGCTTTATAAAAACACAAAGCATTGCACAATGTGATTGTAAAAAAAGAAAAAACGGCCAAATTGCATGAATTTTTTATTTTGGGGGATGGCCAAAAAGGGGGAGGCACGCCGCGAATATCTGAAATGTTATGGTTCTGTCCATGTTCTGACACGCAAAGAGAGAAAATAAAAAATGAGGAGTTATTGATATGCAGAAAATCAACAGCAAAAGACTTTTGGCACTTATTCTCGCGATTGTGATGATGGTGGGTGTGTTTCCGCCAATCGCAATGGCAGGTGAAAGTTTCACAGAAACGGATCCTGCTTGGCAAGGCACACCAAGAGAGATTAACTTCACCGGCCGTGAATGGGCATGGAGCGATGCCGTAGGCACGAACCCAGGCGGCACACCGGCCACGAACCAGATGGATGTAGGGGCCGGCCAGATCGCCGGTGGCGGCAACGGCGTAAACGCATTCCAAATTGGTGCGGAAAACGCCCGCTCACGCTACTTTATGTATGAAACTCGTGAGCAGGCCATTGAGTTTTTCACCCTGTACCCCTTTGGAAAAGGCGATGATTTTGAGGCACTTTTCCAAGACTCACCTTCATCTTGGATATTAAACCTAAACAGTGAAGACGACTGGTATTTTCGATTCGACCGGGCACCTCGATACAGACCATGGCCCCAGTCGGCGGTTGCACGGCCCTTGCCGGGACAGTTGAACGCAGATGGCGTGACACGTTCCTTCGATCCGGGCGGGGACAACCCGATTTTTGGCACCACGGTTCACAATAACTTCTTATTCTCAGGATTAGTTCATGGCGGCAATACTGCGGCTGCGGGTGCTAGTGCTACCGGCACCAATGCCCTTACCCCCGATGACGGTGTGACAAGAAGCGGCCGGTTCCCCGCAGGCGTATATGGATTCGATGTCACGGAGACCTATACCCAGACGACCGGCACCGCCGTGACCGGACTCGTCCCTGCCAGTGCCCTTGCCGCCCACGGCGTTACCATGCCGGGTGCGCTGAACCACGGCAATATCCCATTGCGGCAAACAACACAGGACGGTTGGCACAACATAACCGTGCCCGGTATGTGGCACATGAATTGGAATGATGACGGCACATTTATGTTTGACCGCATCATCTATGTCAACCAGCCCAATCCTTACACCGGTCAGTATGGCAACCCGTGGGCAAGCGGAATCGGCACCGGCAACCAATACGCCTCCGGTGTTCTCCCGGCACCGCCGGAAGTATATAACGGTGTTGGTACCTATCAGCGGGACTTTGTTATTGGGCCGGAATGGGCCGATAAGCGCGTATTCTTAAATCTTGACGGTGCGGACTCATTCTATGTATGGGTAAACGGCATCCCGGTTGGATTTTCTGACGACAAATTTACTCATACCGAATTCGACATTACCGATGCGCTACGCATTAGACAAGACGGGAGCAACGAATACGGCAGCGTTGTTGGGAATCATACAATCACCGTTCAATTGATTCGTTGGTCAACGGGTTCCAACTTTGAGATTCAAGATTTTGTGCGTATTTCCGGTATATTCAGAAGCATTTATCTGATGGCGCGTAACATGGAAGATCTTTGGGATTTCCAAGTTGACACCAGACCGGTAAACCCGACTGCCCTGCGTGGCGCAAGTCAAGATACGGACTGGACGTTCCATCTTCGCACATTGGTGCGGGACTTCCCCAACCCGCTCCGGGATGCAGGTGAATCTCGACCGGTTCGCTTTGAACTGCTTGGCCCGGACGGTTCTGTGGTGGCCAGCTATAATACAGCCAATACCGTTCTTCGAGACGAATACGGAACCGGAACGCCTGTGGCGGGCAGCCCCGCCAACAACACCGGAACCTATCGGATGCATGTGACAAACTTGGGTCGCGACAGCTTCCTTGGTGTGTTCGGCGATGGTGTGCGCTTTAATGCGGATGCGGCGAACAGAACAGCGCTAGACCCCTATACGACCAGAGGCCCGGCGGCAACACATCCCGCTGTTTACGGTACAATTGCAAGTGCCGAGACCAATCAAACCAGAGTTTCACTGGCCAAACCAGCGGAATTTATGGCAACAATCCCGGCGGACGAGATTCAGCTTTGGTCTCCGGAAGCTCCGAATTTGTATCAACTGGTTGTCTGGGTGGACAATGGCGAAGAGACCATGTATACCAGCATCAAAGTTGGTTTCCGCTATGTAGAGCTTGAGAGTGCGGCGCGTTATGCGGCCGGTAACCACCAAGGCCGTCTGTTCATCAATGGCCGGCTTGTTACCTTCCGCGGCACCAATGTCCACGAGGTGAACCCTTGGTATGGACACACGATGCCCCTTGGTATCATTCGGCGTGACCTGCAATTGATGAGACAGCATAACATGAACGGGTTGCGGATGGCCCACTATCCCCATGATGCCAGATATTACGACTTAGCCGCTATATATGGGCTGTTTATCATGGACGAGGCCAACATTGAAGTTCACTTCTCCGGCCACGGTAGCTTGGGCAACATAACGAACCGTGCGTTCTCCGGGCCGTTGACCCGTGATCGTCAACTCAACATGTTCGAGCGGACGAAAAACTTCCCAAGCGTTGTCATGTGGTCTAACGGTAACGAATCCGGCATATCGGCACAAACCGCCGGCTATACCTTGCAAGCACTTGAAAAGCGTGAGGCGGACATTACACAACGCGGCCGCGGCCGTGTCCCCGGCATTGCACATTGGAGTACAGCCCGGGAGGCGAATGACAGAGCCGGTCGCCCCACCCACTCCGAATGGGGCAATCCGGGCAGGCACCTAGGCCAGCTTTGGACACAGATGTACCCGGAAATCAACGCCTGGTCACAACATGGTGGCGATGGGAACCCGGTCATCAACTGCGAATTGTCGCACATGATGGGGAACTCCGGCGGGAACTTCGACTCTTGGACTTGGATCAGCGAATCCCGGAACCATGATATTGGCACGTTTATCTGGGAATTCATCGACCAAGCCATTTATGCGCCGTTCCGCTCCAGTTCCCTTCAGGTAGGCGGCACGACCATCGAACCCTTCTATCAATCCCCCTCGGAAACAGGCCGCTGGGATGCACCGGCTGATCCTAGTGAACTATCATGGTTCTTCAGCGTCGGCGGAGACTGGGGCGATGCCCGAACGGATGGCTCGTTCATGGCATGTGGCCTGATGGGTGCCGACAGGGTGCCGTTCCCCGCCGCCAGCGAAGTGCGGCGTCAGTACCAAAATATCCGGGCGTTTATGACCCCGGCGCAAGAGCAGGCGATTACAGCCGGCTCGATTGACTTTACTGTCTTGAATCGGTACATGTTTACGAACGCCAACAACTTTGATATGACATGGGATATTACCGAAAATGGTCGGATAATCCGTTCCGGGACAGATGTCCTAGACGTGAATCCGATCCCGCACGGTCGTGGTCAAAATGCGGGCACAGGTGGCAGTCGATTTACTCGTGACATGCTGACGCAAGAAGCAGTTACAATCACATTCGACCCGATTTTGCCGCTACCTAACGCAGAATATCACTTCAACATCCGATTCCATGAGCGGGAAGAATTGCCTTGGATGTCCATCGGCGGCTATTTGAATGACCCGGATGCCGTGCCGTGGGCGATTGATGACCACTGCTTTGTGGAAGATGGCCCGTGGGCGGTTTCCACAAGCCAGATTCCCATTACCGCTGCCGCTTTACGCAATCCGGCATTACCGAACCCGCCGATGAGCGTTCTGGAAATGACGGTTTCAGGGGATTTGGAGGCAAACAACGAAGGTGCCATTACGATCACCGGCCCAGACGCACGCTTCGTATACGTGTTCGATAAGGAAGAGGGCGTATTCACAAGCATGAGCTATGGCGGGCGTGAGTTTATTACATCCGGCCCAGAGCCGAGCTTCTTCCGTGCTGTCAGTTGTAACGAATTGGGCATCGGCGGCAGAAACGCGGCAATCCAAGGATGGCGCAATGCCGCTACAGACCGCCTCCGTGGTGCCACCACAACAACGGTGAGCCAAGACGGCAATGTTGTGACCATTGTCGCCCAGTTCATGAACCCCGGCAGAAACATGACCAGCTTGAACAATCGGACGGTTTACACCATCTTCCCCGATGGCGAAGTGAACGTGGAGCAGACGTACCAATGGGGTGCCTCTGTCGGTGTGTTGCCCGAAATCGGTACCCGTATGACGTTAGTGCCCGGTCTTGACAACGTCACATATTTCGGTCGCGGCCCGGACGAGAACTATACCGACCGCAGATGGGGCAACGATGTCGGCGTATGGGAAACGACAGTTGCCGACATGTTTACTCCGTACTTAACGACCCAGTTTATGGGCAACCGGATTGATACCCGTTGGGCGGCATTAACAGACGATGACGGTTTCGGCATCGTGGTAACTGCCGGCGACTTTGGGGCCAACAACGTTTACCGGGGCAGCGCAGCGGCCTATAACCCGAACCAGATTCCACGGAATGCTGACAGTATGTTCGAGTTCTATGCCCTGTACTACACCATGCAAGAACTGGACGGCCCCCGGCCGAGCACCCGGCACAATCGCCAGCCGGAGCGGATGTTCCACACCCTTGGCCGCCCGAATGCGGCAGGTGCGAACAACCCGATTTACTTAAACATCAACCTAGCCAGCTGGGGCGTTGGTGGTGACCAGTCTTGGGGTGCGGATGCCCGGGGTCAGTATCAAATCAACTATGCCAACAGCACGTACACCTACAACTTTAACATTCGCCCTGTGACGAACTTTAATAATTTCGATCATTATGCGTCCCGTGAAGTTCGGAACTTCCGTGATAACGTCAGTGACTTGGTGCCGTTGGCAATCGCAGCCGGTGTACCGGCGACCCACCCGGCAATTACCGCTGCGATCAACCTACCGAGCAATGCCACCGATGTGGCGGCGGCCAACGTCTATACCGCCTTAATCAATGTCATGGCAGATATTCGGCCGGTTGTTAACTTTGCAACGGTTGCCGGTGTCTCAGCCATGCCGAATACGAACAACGAAATCCGTTTAACGGTACCGGAGGGTGTAGAAATAGACGCCCTTGCCCCGGTGTTTGAAACCGTTGGCACCGGTGGTGCGGCTGTTACCATCTACCCAACAGGCCCACAAGACTTTACGGATGGGCCGGTAGCGTTTACCCTCACCGTAAACGGCGTAACGAATACGTATCTTGTGTTTGTCGAGCCGTTCATGGCCGCAAAGTCGATCACCAGCTTTGAGTTGGCAGGCCAAGCCGGGATTATCACCTATGATAGCGATGGCAACGGACACATCCTTGTCGATTTAAGTGCCCGTGCGGACAATGCGACCCTGAATCTTGTGCCTCAAATTTCCAGCACAGGTGTGAGAATTGAGCCGAGCCAGACTGTAGCACAAGACTTTGCGGCACCCGTTACGTATACAGTACACGCCCGAGACGGATCGTATCGGACGTATACTGTAACAGTCTTGGCGTTCGGCGGTGTCACGCCATTTATCAACACCCTGACCGCACTAGACAACTACGTTGGCATCATCGACCACGTCAACCGCAACATTAGCGTACTGTTGCCCTTTGGCTCAAATCCGGCATCGGTTCCTGTTGCGATAACGGCACATGGTATCGTAACCGGGCCTGTTCCCGGTACGACGGAAGATGATGTACACAGCTTCGTCATTGATGCGACAAATCCCGTTACATTTACTGTGACACTAGACAGCGTATCACGAGCGTACACCGTCAATGTTGTTGTTGACCCGGGTTTGGGCACCGACATCTACACCTTTGCCATCGACGGCAACGCCGGTGTCATTGATCTCAATGCGAGAACCATAGCCGTAACCGTGCCCATCGGTACGGAACTCGGAGGCGTCACGCCAGAGATGACTCTTTCCATAGGTGCTACGGTACATGCGCCCACGCTGCCCGTGAACTTTGTACCGGGAGAGCCGATGGAATTTACAGTGCGCTCTGCGTCTGGTACTGTCGAGGATATATGGACCGTAAGCGTAATGGTAAGCCGAGATGTGGAAGGGATTGACCCGGCACAGTTCCTAGACCCAAGGGCCACCGGTTTGGTATTTGCCACAGATACGACATTGGGCATTTCGGTGTTACCGGAAACGGTTGACTTGCTGGTCAGTGCCGGCGTGGGCAACCCGCCTGTGTCTGTCGAGGCAGACGTGACTTGGACATCGCCGCCCCCGCTTGCTCGTTACCAAACCATCACGGTTCATGGTGCGGCGGTTATCCCCGGTGCGCCTGGGATCGCACCGTCAGACCCGTTCCCAATTTCTGCACAGCTTGAGGTATTGCCCCCGGATACGGTGGTTTGGATTAGTGCCGGAATGGGAGAGCGACCTCATCTCAACGCACCGGCTGCATCACTCATCGGCTCTGTCTTCTTTGATGCCGTTGAAGAATTCTTGGGTGATCAATTGCTCAATAACGTCCCCTCGCGGCCATCGCCGAATGCGACCGGTAATGAGCCGGGCGCAGAATGGGGTGCGAAGGCGGGCGAAGGTGGAACCGGAACCGCACCGGCGAATAATGCCGCAGTGCGCAATCGGATTTTCCATATCCAAGGGCCCGGTGCTCGGAACTATATGGACTTAAGAACCCAGCGCGGATATTACACCGGTGCGCCGGTAACAGGTTCAGGTGGCGGCAACCAGCCCGGCAACCGGGTTGAGTACCGTCTCCCGCTCTTACAACCGGGCATGTACACCATTGCGATCGGCACCACAGAGTTCTGGAGCGGGCCGAGAAACGCACGGGTTGATATTATGACAGGTACCGGTACAAACCCTGCCAATTTCGCCACTGACCCCAACGTGATCGCCTCCGGCCCGATCTCTGTAAGCGGCGGCGGCAACACAGCTAGACTTGTCCTACAATTTGTCCTGACAGAAGAGACCACGCCAATCGTCCGGATGACCACAACTTCCAGTGACGACCCGATTCTGACGTATCTCATCGTGTCTGCCGATGATGCCAGAATCCCGTTGCGTGAGACAATTGAGGAAGCCGAAGCCGTGAACCAGAGTCTCTTTACACCGGAAAGTGTAGAGGCAATGGATCAAGCACTTCAAGCGGCACAACTTGTCTACGGCAACCCGGAGGCATCTCAAGCGGCAATGATAGAGGCAACGGCCAACCTAAGAGCGGCGATTGATGCCCTTGTGCCGATGCTTCCGTCCTTGACAGCCATTCACCCGGACGAACTGGTTTCCCATGGTGCGAATCGGGCCACAGCCCCGTTCTTTGCAACCACACCGGAGCTTGGCATAGAAGGCCTGCCGGAGACCATTCGTATGCGCAATGACCATCACGACACCGAAAACGAAGCGGCGTATGTTGTGGCCGATGTCACATGGACAGCACCGGCTGGCGGATTCCCGCTTCATGCCACTGTACTCAATGTTGCAGGCGTTGCCACTGCCCCGAACCACATGGCACCCTTCAACCTTACTGCCACCGTGGAAGTGGTTGACCCGAATACCGTGGTGTGGATTAATGCCGGTACCGGAGAAAGCGGCTCCGCCCTGTTTGAAGCTGTGCGGCGGTTCTTGCCGGACGGGCAACTGCGTAACGATGCCTCCTGTCAGCAAGGCGACCCGTTAACGGGCAATCCGGCAGGTGCCATCTGGGGCCACAAGCGCGGGGAAGGTAGCACGGTTGCCAACCAGAACCGCTCTACGACAGTCCGCACAGAAGGCGGGTTCGCAGGGGCCAAGATACAATCCGGTATCTATACCCATTCACACCCGGATGGCCCGCCGAATACGGGCAATGTGGGTAACAATGCAGTAGGGAACCGCATTGAATACCGGCTTCCACAGCTAAATGCGGGTACGTATACCTTTACAATTCATGCCCAAGACTGGTGGGCGGAGTGGTATGCGGCGGCCAATGCCAGACGTATTCAGGTTCAAGTGCTGACTGCGACCGGCGAAACCGCTCTGGAGAACGTGCAGATACTGCATACAACACCTACGACAGTAGTACCGGGCTCAGGCCCCGGTGGTGGCGGCCCGCAAACTTCCGGCACAATTACCGGCACCTTTACCTTAGACGAGGCAGCGATGCCGATTCTACGTTTTTTAAACGATGGAGTTGCCGGCGCACAACGAGATCCGGTATTCTCTTGGATTCAGGTCGTAGAGGTTGTGGAGGAGCCGACAGGCCCGCAATTGCTTACCTTTAATATACCGGGCTACGGCATTCATGACGGCGCAGTCATCGATTCCGTTAACCGTACGGCACTATTTGAAATACCAGCTGGTCAGGGACATAACTGGCAGCAAGTACCGTTTTCAATTCTCGTATCACCGGGCGCAAGGCTGATTGAGCCATACCCTGCCGCATTCCAAGGTGATCCCTCCATCGGGCCTGACGGTACGACGTATAACTTCAATGACACTTGGTTCGATGACGTTCCCGGCAGCACCATCATGCGCGCGATCCACTTGGCCTACGGCACAGGTGCTGGGCAGATAACCGTCGTGTACACGGTCACAGTTACACTGACGGAGCCGACAATCCCCCCCCACACGATCAGTTGGGCGCTTGTTGGCGGGGCATGGTCTGGAGAGTTCACGCCGCCCGCGACAGTGGCGGACGGCGGCACCATAGCGGCCATCGCAGAGGCGAACCTCCCAACCCGTGACGGGTTCACGTTCACCGGCTGGGCGCCTGAGCTTCCGCTAGAAGACGTGACCGGGCCAGTGACAGTAACGGCCCAGTGGGATCGGGACGGCGACGGGATGACCCTCGTACTCGAGACAGTGACCGCGGCGCCTGGGGAGAGCGTGGAGGTATCGCTCTCGGTAGAGAACAATGTCGGCCTGAGCACGGCGGACATACACATAGAGTTTGCAGACGACGATATCGAGCTA
>Ga0131853_10001376_pt1 | contig 43614 bp, 24 predicted proteins | sample TergutLab28metaG_FD_92764 | JGI IMG/M metagenome (GOLD analysis project Ga0131853, IMG submission 92764) | Labiotermes labralis P1 segment gut microbial communities from Petit-Saut dam, French Guiana - Lab288 P1 (version 2) (version 2) | ecosystem: Host-associated > Arthropoda: Insects >...
CGTCCGGTGCACGGGCCAAATTCCTCTATATGTTTCGAGCATCATGTGCTCATCATCAGAAGGTCAAAATTGTATTATACAGCAGCTGGTATCATCACAACTGTAGGTTGCCGTCCGGTGCACAGGTTGAGAGAGAGGACTCCTCTCATAGCGCTCGGAACATCTAGAGGCATATAATAAACCGACTATAAAACAAGAATTTGTGCATTCAGTTGGTTAATTACTAAGACAATTCCTGGGTGAACATCACAATCCACTGAGTACTGTGAAGTGTAAACTTTGTATGGGACAGTAATTTGGGCTTACTGCGAGGATGTATGAAAAACGTTAGTCACATTTCAAATTGGACGTTTCGACGCAATTTAAGCATTTATTACAATGTAAATAGGGTTATTATTATTTGTTCATATGAAAAATGTATAGTCGAGTCTCCTGGGATATGACGCCATGTTCATCGGTACAAACCAAGGATTTTCGACTGGGTTTACAGCTGCCGTCTTCATGGTTTTTGTATTCGGGAAGAAGTGATTCTTTCTTAAAACAGCGACGTAAACCATCTTGAACTGCAAACTTCATTTCGTTATCGTGGTTAACTCTTTGAACTATAGTCCTTGAGAAGCTGGAAGTTGCTAAGCTCGTGAAAAAATTCACTGTTTTTTTTAAACTTGAAAATTTATTTCCATATTCGCAGTGCCATTCCACCCCTTACAGGCATTCGCAGCGAGATTAATGTGCTCAGTATCTTCTTGTCTTTGTTGGAGATACACGTTTCGCTTCAAATCTACATGCTTCCATGACTTCCTGAGATTCTCTTTTGTTCAGGTTTTTGTTTGTATCATCATTCATGATCTGGCAACCCAAAAAATACTTGCTTCTGACTAAGTGTATCTTTTTTTCACATTCGTCTTCCTTTAACCCAGGATGTTGAGACATAAATTTACGGATATCTTTTATGACTAGGCTAAGCTTCCTTTCACAGGACATGGGCAAGATACTTGTGCTCGTGACGTCACTGTGGAGACCTATGACAGATGACGTACAGTCAAGCTATTGCGCCCCCGGCATGGCAGACAGCCAGTGATGAAGGAAGCTGCGTGTTTGAAAATCATGTAATGACTGAATACATAGTCAAGATATGTTTTGTTGTTTGTCTCGTAAACATTAAAAGGAAATTAAAATAGTCCTCGAGAATGCGAACTGGACATGAAAGAGCAGCTGGTTGTGGGCTATTCGCAATAATTTCCCCCGATTGCTTTACCTGTGGTGAGTGCTGTCAACGGAAAACCGACTGGACTCGCTGAGTCTCGAAATACGCTGAGAGAAAATTTTTATTGCCTATTTTATTAGTGTTCTTTGTTTTATTGATGTAAAATTACTTGTGTTAACTTTAAAAAAATTGCATGTGAAGTTCTGAATTTATATGAGTTAACGTGAAACCTAATGAATTCTACTCTTATCCAAACGCTCAGTTTTCGATTCTGACACGCATTTCTTGTTTCCTGTCCATATTGGTGCGTATTTCATGCACCTAGAAAGAAATAATAATTAACAGCAGAAGTAAGCTACGTGATTTTATTCAAACGCCGCCTTTCTGTGTGTCGCTGTGTAGTTAGCCACAAGCGAAAACCGCCCAAAAAGGAACATTTTCCTGAGGTTACATACAGTATATATTATAAAAATTTTGTAAATGTGTGCATTGGTTGTTTAACGACGTCGCCATCGTCTCGTACTGAACAGACTTTAGCATTATCATTCGTATGGGACGTGACGTCATTTCACCGCACAGTCCGCTCCGATGTTTCGAAGGAATGCAGCGCCATGGTCTTGAAGGTTCTGTTGACTAGTAACCTCTTCTGTACCGTCACTCCCGGATTCCTTCTTTGTGGTCTCAACCCCCCCCCCCCTTCTTCATTTTGCCTCAGGTGTTAGAAGAATCATTCGACGAGCTACCGACGTGTGAGATTACACACGGAGAAGAAAAATATTCTCGGTTTCTTTGATTTAAAACTCTTTGGCCGGGGGCTGGCTCTCATAAGCAATTTCCTAGCCTCTAGCCTGCGGATGGTGCGGCCGCTGGGCTGAAGCTATAGCAGGCAAGTGAATTCCTAATGCTGGTTATACGATACTGTGCCCTGTGCTGAATTCTGGCTGGGGTGTCAGTGTAATTTCCCGCTTGTAAAGCGTTATGTTTTTATGTGTGCCCAGAAGAGGCCTAGATTTTTATAGGTGATTGATTACGCTTCGGATTAGTTTAGTTTTAGTATTTGCTGTCGAATTTTAATTATTATTTTCTTTTGTTTAATACACTTTGTTATTTCTTACCCTAATTACATTGCAGACTGGAGGGCCGCGGGTCCATACCGTATTAACTGATTAGCGATTTTTTGAAATGGAAATAGGAGGAAACGATCAAGTGCCTCTGCCACGTAAGTTATAATCCCAAAATTTGTCTGAAGGGAATGAGAAAGGATGTTCTAGAAAAAAGAAATTTTAAAAATCTGGGGCATTAACGCTAAAAAAATGTGTTTATACGTATCATATTACACCTACCGTGCATATTATTGCAGTCACTATATCACCCAACATAAGCGCTTGATAAAATACAGTGTGTGACAAGTATCAAATTGCTACATGTTTCGGCACCGGAGTGCTATCCTCAGGGGGGTCTTTTTTTTTAGAAGAAGGAATACGAGTCTGAACACGCTAACCTAGGCATTGCTAAATTCCCAGAGGATGGCACTCATGTGCCGGAACATGTAACAGTTTAATACTTGTCATGAATTTCTTTTATTGAGTGTATTTTGCGGTTCATGTATTTAACATCTTCATGTCTTGTTAATACTGGTTATAAGCAAATGTGTCATACTGTTTTTGTCTCACTCCTGCTGCATATTCGGGGGCTTCCGGGTTCAGATCCCTAACATGGCTTACGTAATTGTGGTTCTGCGTTCTCTTCAGTCACTTCTGATACTTTACCGGGTGGCACCTCAGATTACAATGCGAAGGTGTCATTACTGTCTGACCTTTGTACGAGTTGACGCCATAGTTTGAGCTTTTGAGGAGGTCGTTAAATAAACATTACAAAAATTTGTCAGGTAGAAGGTTAAAAATGTTTGCTTCCTACCGTGAGGGTCCGGCCAAAAGAGTCGGTCCGTAAACCGGCTCTTCTCACTCAATGTGTTGAAGGAAATGTATGAACTGCGATACAAATTAAGGATAGATTCGTTGCTGCACTTCCTTACCGATTCGTTGCTCATAACACTGGCAATACTGCAAGCGTCCTCTAGTACACCATTTACGTTTAAAGGTAAACAAATTCCAGCAAAGTATTTTCAAATTACATAAGCCCTATCCCATACGAACATCAAACAAATGCATAAAAACATATTTTAAGTCACAGGCTAAAGAAAAATAGCTACAAAGCCTCGTTTCAGAAACAACAAACTTTACCCGACTTGTGTGTAGTGTTTGTCATCGTTTCTACGCTGTGCGAAATATGACAGCCTCTTTTAAAAGCACAAAGAGTTAGCCAGGAAACCTGTTAACCGTCGCAACGCTTTGCCCGCGCTCGCTGCCAATGTGCAGTGCAACATGCCATCTCTTGGCGAAAAGTCGTACTACGGGAATTTGTGCTATGTATACTGTCTAATCACATGGTCCAATAAATTGAATAAACAATTCAGTGCGCTTACAATTTTCAGGTGTCAAACATAAATGCGATAGTAGACGGGAAGGTAATGTCGAAATGACACCATGTTTAACGTTATGGTTTCGTGAAGGAGACATAATTGTTCACAGTATGAGGAGCTTAAGAATGATTGTTCTGCATAAATACCGGTATGTACTTAAGTAAGGGCTCGAATAGATTGCTCCTAAACTGCTGAACACAAAGATGCGCAAATTTAATGTACCTTCAGGTAGTCTTCGAATGACCTTCAGGGGCGTGCACTTGCGACAGAGTTCAGTAAGTACCATTAAGTTTTAAACAAGCTGTTAAAAGAAAACCAACACACATTAACTAATGCATATATCCTGCCTTAAAAGTTTAAGCGGCCAGGATTTAGAGCTCCACATATTCTTATAATTTTACGACGTGCAGATGGGTGGTCAGCTTCAGGCCCTGGTAGCTTTAGCCCAGAAAAACATTCCCTGGTACCCATCCAATGGGTTATGCTTAGGTCTTTTTGTAAATCGGCTGGGAGGGTTTTTTTTTACCATGGCGCGACAGCCCCCCCCCCCCCCAGTGTGCCAAGGCCTTCTAATTATCGAGGCTTCACGATCACACTCAGTTGGAAACACCACAAACTCGGTAGGACTCATCTGGACGAATGATTATCCTGACACAGAGACCTCTACCTGACAACACACATCAGTCACAAGAGACAGACATCCATGTCCTCGGCGGGATTTGAACCTGCAATCCCAGCAAGCGAGCGGCAGCAGACCCAAGCCTTAGACTGCACGGGCACTGGGATCGGCGTCTGAAAGGCTAAACGTCATCAAATAACAAATTAAGCAACCACTACTGCTATTCTAAAACAGTATAGTTTCATAAAGACATTCTATATTTGATGTCAACAGCAAATATATTTAGACACTAGCATACTATTTTGTTAAACAAAGTTACTGCTTAGGATGACACAGCAGTATCGAAACATACTGCAAGTTTAAATATAAATAATTGGGTTGTTTTGTAAGGCTGTATTGGTTTGTTCTATAATTGCTTATAACTATCTTAAGAGGCAGTAAGCACAGACTGTTAGGTTGTTAGAACTTAACTGACTTTTAAACTAGCAGCACTGGGAAGAAATAAGAATCAGTTATATATATTACGTATTTTATTTTCGGTGATGGGGGACGGGCAGCAAAACCTGAGACTCGAAATCGTCATGGTCGTGTTCGTGACACCGTACAGTCTGGAAAATAGTAAGGGACGTCGTTGTACAGAATTTTATTGCCCCATATTTAGAAAATAATTTTTAAGAATGTAAAATAAATAGGTCAGGAACACACTGTCGTGTTGTTTGTGTGGGTTTGAAAACTGGATTCTGAAACTGAGGGTTGGGCATAGGCTGAGAGTGTTCGAGGGTAGGGGGCTGAGGAAGATATTTGGGCCTAAAGAGAAGAAGTAACAGGAGACTGGAGAAAGCTGCGTGATGAGGAGCATTAAAATTGGCACTGTTTTCCAGAGAGTGCTTGGGTGATCAAATAAACACTTGGGGCAGGCGGGACATCTGGTACTTGTGAGGGAGACAACAAATACTTATAGGTTTTTGGTGGATCTTGAGAGAAAAGGAATTTTGCAAGATCTAGGTGTAGATGGGAGGATAATATTACAATCGGTCTTAAAGAATGGACAAAAAAACCTTGCTTGGGTATAGGGACAAGTAAAAAGCTTTTATGAAAACTGTACTGATCCTTCACGTTGCATAACATGTGATGAGCTTCTGACTGAGGAACGAGCATGCCTTCACGAATGATTGTGCTGCATGGGGGTGTGATTAAGCTGCTCGTGTTATCGCCTATTCAGGATAAGAGGTCGGTGGGCTTTTCATCCGAAACGTCGGTAACCACTTTACACGTTGTCACAACCAACAATGTCACTCACCCTCGGCGGAGACCAGAAGAGTTCGTGAGAATAATTTCTGTGATTAGGCAGCATGCGGCGATTCGCTTGTATCGTGTAACGCAATATGAACATTTGAATAAACAATAAATCGCGTTTGTGTGTAACCAAGCTGGCCGTAGTGATAAAGCAGCTAACGAATCTGAACCGATAGGCCGCATGCTGAACAAGGCTTTACACACGCGAATGAATTAGTTGAAAATCAACAGTTCGAGCCCAACTAACAAGTAACTAATTGACCTGGCAACAATTCTCAAGGCCAACATAGAAATTCTTCCGGAAAGTTTAGCGAGACAAGGGTCGACAGTGTCCTCCTTTACAGACAGCCTGTCTCCTTGTACAGGGTGTTTCTTATGTCGCTCACCAGACCACGATAGCCTTATCAGATACCCACCACTCGCAGTTTATTCCCGTAACAGCCGTGATCTCTCGTTATCGATAAGATATACACCGTTTATATGTGTGATTTTTATTGCAACGCTTTGTCTCAAGTATACTTACAGAGTATTTTGCAGGCGACCAAGTCTTCATACTCAGCACTGAACTGTTAACCACTTACGAATTTTTTTGTCCCGTTCAGCATTACATGACTTCTGAACAGTAAGAATCTCAGCTAAACAAACAAATAACGGGCTGTTTTCATTGTTACACCTTGCATGTTGTCGAGTTACTCAATTATTACACCAATTTTATGTGCAGTGATTGGTGTAATAATTGAGTAAATAACCGGTAGCTTCACTGGCTTGTCGGTCGGCCTTTAGAAAAATGGCGTTAATTTGCTTTCCCTGACTTTAGTGTATTGTCCGGAGACTCTGGACTGCACGAAGTGCCCAGAAATTGTGTTAAAGAGCGGAAAATTAAACAGAGGGTTTCCAAAAGCAGTATTTCACCTGATTTCCCACATCGGTCCTAAGGTGCATTCACAAATCAACTGACTGTTTTTCCCGTGTTACCTGCACTACGCAGATACTAATGTGACTCCAAAAAAATGCACTTCTGATCGCGTTGGATATATTGTTATGATACATCATTTATTTCTGTTACATGTTTCGTGCATTTCAGGTCATTCATCAGGGAAAAACCAAACACAAGAGAATACCTACTTTCTTACTTACTTACTTACTCAGCTACTCAAGAAATTCCTTCCATTTTATGGAAATCTAATTATCATTACCGGATTCACAACAGGCCCCCGCTGTCCTTAACCTGAGCCAGCTCGATCCAGTCCATTCCCCCACATCCATATTCCTGAAGATCCATCTTAATGTTATTCTCTCATCTACGTATGTGTCTTGCAAATGGTGTCTTTCCCTCAGGCTTCCCCACCACAACCCTGTATCAACATTTCCTCTCCCCATAAGTGCTACATGCTCCGCCCATTTCATTCTTCTCGATTTCATCTTCCGAATAAAATTTGGTTAGGAGAACAGATTATTAAGATATACAAAAGAATAAATATATAAATATATAAAATACCTATAAGTATCATCACTGGTGTATTGTTTATTTTTTATTTGATGTCGACCTGATGATGACCAAGAAAGGGTCGAAACAGGTAGCAAATAATAATGTAAGCAAACCGACTATAAATGAATGTTGTTGGACTGAAATCTGGCTATTGGACGTTTGTTTAAACGAAAGCAATTTCACGGCAAGAAGGATGTCGCCTGGAACTGAAGGAATTTAGTGTATTGTTCGGATGAACTAAACGTATGGCAACTGTAAAGCATAAGAGCCAAATGGGTTAACTCTGCAATTTATTTTCCTCTCAGTTGCACAGAGCGTCTTATTTGAATCTAAGTCACTAACTATCGTCCAATTAGAATTATAAATTCCTCAGACTTCCGAAACGCGTATCGATTCATGTGAACTCGCTCTTCAGAAGCCGAGATGCAGCTTTTCTGAGCTTTAAAATTACAGTAATGAAAAACATAGTAAAATGATCACAGTTTTTCCTGAAAACCATAACAATAAAAGACATAAATGTGTTCTGTGGGAAGAATATACAATTTTCGAGTGGTTTGGTAGTATACTAAGTGACCACTGGGCTTCGAAAGTTAACACTTTGCGGCCATTAAATCTGTCAAGCGCACATATGGTAGTTTGTACCTGTCATGGTCAGCATTAGGCAGTGTCATCATCCGACAATACTGAAACAAAAAGCTATCGACAGCAACAAACAAAATGTTGCTGTGGTGGTTTGCCCTCTCTGCTAATAAATTTAACTACCTTACACTAAAATTAAAAAGGTAAAGGTAAAGGTAAAGCAGTCCCATTACAGGCCTGGACAGGCCCAGAGGGTTCCAGGAAGTTAAGGTTCCCAGATTACGTGACAATGGCCCAGGATGGTGGTCAGTTGTCAGCCTTACGCACCGGCCGCCTTTACCTCCAGGAAATGCTGATATAGGCCATAGTGCGATCGGAGGAATTTTATGTCAATGAGGAATCCACTGACACCAGATAGGGTCGAACCAGCGACCTTGCGATTTGTAGCACAACGCCTTTGCCACTATGCAACCGCGGCCCCACTTACTCTACGAGTACGTTTGCACATTTGAAAGGAAGGACAGGGTGCAATTATTAAATCAGGACGCGGGATTTTTCCAGTTTGAATTAGGATGCTTCCCAAGTTTCATTACAGTCTAATATGAATTCACTACATTAAATTATACCGTGACATGAAATAAATATTTGTTTTGAGACCAGCCTTTGTCAGCATGATAAGCAAATTTTGAAATACAAGAGAATTTTTTGACAAGCTGCGCAACCATAATATTGTACAGGACTCCTCTGAAATGAAATTATTTGAACCCAAGAAATATTATATGGTACGAACTTGCTAAGGAGGGGTATAAGAATTTATATTCGTCACAAATTTATATTAGGTTACTCAAAGAAATGAAGATGCCTGGAAACACGAGTGGGTTGATTAAGAAATGCATATACAGTGACACGGGCGACCTGTAGACGGCTTGGGCCCTTCGCTGGTGCTGCTCCAGAAAGTAATCTGTGAATATAATACGTACAAGTACGTAGTTTATATGCAGTGAGACTAGCAGTGAAGGACGCTTTAAAAGTTTTGCAAAGAAATTAGCCCCACGCGTAACTGACCCTAAAGTATTGTATTCGGATGAACAGAAATAAGAAATCAACAAGAGCAGAAAAATATTCCATTTTTATTAATTTATGGTTCGCTGTTTTCTTGTTTTTAATAGTTTCGTATGCTGTTTTCCTTTTATATTTGTCAGTTTTTATGTTATCCCCAGTCGTTTTCTGACCTTGCTGACTTCTCCGTTTATGTGTTTCCTTCTGAATGTTCAGTTTTGTAAATTTAAGGCTTATCAAAATTCCGGTTCTATAAAAGACGACAGATATCTTGAATGGCTTAGCGACTGCCATTTTCTTAGAAATTTATGCTGCTGCTTGCAAACAGATGCACTTACATGGGTTGTGTGGTGTTCGATAACGCTGGGAGAATACTGTGGATTTGTAGTTCTGAAGGCAGTTGTCTTAAATGTTAAGGCACTTTACTAGAATTAATGAGTGACAAGCCATCTGGTTAATGGATGTTGTATTCAATATCATTTACATTCGCTTACGTAAAATACCTCATTCTTAAGGAAAATACCTTCGTTTTATATTTCTTACTGCAACGTATTGAAAGATCGTGGACCATATTGCGGTTTTTGTATCATAACACAAGAGACTAGAGTGTTTAGTTCTCTAAGGCGCCCAATTTGTTTCGAAAAATCAATAAGCTACACCTCTCCCCTCAAACTTCGGTAAATTTCACATAATAACAGTATATTCTTCAGCTACGAACCGTGATATTTGAGCAGTTTGATCAGGGGTTTGCTTGTTATGTCCGCCATTGCATTTTGGAACCCTAAAGGGAGCAAAAAATAGTACAAATATTAATGACAAATGTCCAGGAATAATTTACTTAATAAAAGGTTATAATCGGCTAATTGTAAATAGTGCCATGAAAACGTGAGGTGAAGAGTAAATGTTTAATTAGAGTGTAAGCCTGTTGTGAGTGGCTGGAAGAGAATGAGACGTTGCGCGTAATGTTAGGTGCAGAAGGTATTTTTATGTGGCGGATCAGTGCTAATATGTACAGGTGATGTACTAATGTGAAGTGAAAATATGAGGGCTAATGTAACAATGCCTAAGAACAGGTTAATTATTATGTGAAAAATATTAAGGGTAAATTTGCATTTGTTCTTTAAAGATAGTAATTTATGTAGTTCAAAAGAGTGTAAAGGGGTGACAAGGCAGCTAAAAGAGTGGAATTAGGTATAGAAACAGTGAGTGAGATAAGACTGAAGTGCAAAGTAAAGGGAATATAGCGAAAGACATACTGATTGACTACAAAGCTAATAGAGAAATGGGCTGTCCGAGAAAACAGGATGGTTCTACTATATCGTATTACACTCCCAAAAGTACAAAAACATCGTATCATATTATTGTTACGTCTGTCCCTGTTTGAGTCACACTGTACGCGATAAATTATTATTCAGTCCTGTTAATTGACGTGTATGGTTGCGCCTGTAGACCTATCTATGCAACACGCCAAACTGCTGGGTCAAAAATGTTGTCGCAGGAGTTGCGATGGAGCATGTTAATTGCTCTAAAAGCGAGTGGGAGTGGAGGTGTTGGCTTCAGGCTCTTTACAGAGAAGAGCATGAATTATTGGGTATGCGCGTTTTTTTGTACTTCTCATTGAAGGTAAATATTGCACACGGCATTTTAAGCACGTTATAATCCTCAATTAAGGGTACCGCCAGCCACAGAACAAATGCTTAAGTTGCGGTCTCCCTTCCCAAGTTTCCTGAACCTATCACAATATGAATATTTACAGTCCCTTTCTGAGGTTTCCCTAAGCCGCTTTTTGTATGGCTTTGATAGTTCTGTATTCAATCCTACCATGGGACAACTTGTTTCTTCTGCTGTATCGGATATGCTGATGGATCTGCTCTGCCTCATACAATATGACAGTCTCAGTTGGACCGATCGTGTGAGGAATGAAGTAGTATTACGTGGAGTCAAGGAGGAGAGGAATATCATACATAAAGTAAAAAGAAGGAAGGCTAAATGGATTGGTAAAATCTTGTGTAGGAACTGCCTACTAAAACAAGTTATTGAAGGGAAGGTAGAAGGAAGGATTGAAGTGAGGGGAGGACTAAGAAGAAGACGTAAGCAGCTACTGGATGACCTTAAGGACAAGAGAGAATAAGGAAAATTGAAAAAGGAAGCACCATATCGCACTCTGTGGAGAACTCGCTTTGGAAGAGTTTATGGAACTGTCGTAAGACAGAGTACAGAATAAATCAATGAATGAATAAATGAATGTTACGGTGCAAAGCCATCGAAAACTCGCGTCATGTGCAACAATGTCGTCATTATTGCAACTTTCAACATATGGGTAAAGCAATCCCTGCACAGACCTGTACAGACCCTGAGGGTTTCAGAAGTTTGAGGCTCCCCGATTTCCAGACAGTCGGCACATGAATGTAGTAAGGTTGTAAGTCCTATGCACCAGCCGCCTGCCCTACACACCGACCGCCTTTACCCCCAGAAAATATTCCTGGTATTAATTTTTGTTAGAGGCTGAGTCGACCCCATGAAAATAGTGCGACCGCAAGGGTTATGTCAATGAAAAATTCCAATGACACTATCGGGAATCAAACTCGCGACCTTTCGGTTTGTAGCGTCACCGCGTTCCCGCATCTTTCATTATACTTAATAAAATTGTCTCTCACTCAGATGGTTGTGGCGATGGCGAATGTTCATTATTTCACAGCTGGTGGGAAGAACAATAGTGACACAGACCGACGCTCCTTGTTAGTTGTTCAGTGGTGAGCATGTTAAGTGCGTCATGGTACTGTCACTGCTGCAGGCACAGTGCTTCCGACATAAAACATGAGGGACAACCAGAACACTCTTCATTTCTCACTTTCGTATTTAACAGAATATTTCTAAAAGAATGCAAAAGAAATCGACCCTTCCCTATGGATAATTTGCACATTTTCCTAACCATAAATGGCCTAACAAATTTATACAAAGTCGATAAACCATTTATGAATCTCTTAACAGAAGATAATGCAGTTTAATTTAATACAGAGTTACTGTGTCCGTGCGTTTGTGGTTCATTTACTGGAATATAAGAAACGAATATAGCAGTCCTGCAGTTAAACTTCATGCAACTTTGTTATTTGTGCAGAGTCAGGAGCAAAATGGCACCTCGTCGCTGGGCTGCGTCTCTCAACGCGCCGTGACGTCTCATTTAAATAATCCAATTTACGCTCAACTGCGAGGTTGCCACGTTGCTCTCAGTCTTTAAATTGTGGTCCCTTCAACAAACAGGAAGTGACAGTTCTGAAGATGCGAGTTAGCTAGGATAAAGTTTCAACATCTGAAGAACAAAGTTTCGGGGTAAAATGTCGGACAGATGACCGGTTGTCACTAGTGAAGTTTTTTTTGTTTGGCTTCCCGAAGTCTTTCGTATCGAAACACCACATATTAATTAAAATTAGGTAATGTTCTCCTTCCACATCCATTTCAGTTTATTATTTCCAAATTACCCTCTTCTTTGACTCTATGAATAATCTGCTAGTGACAAAGTTAGAATAAACCATAAATAGTTAAAGCTATTCGTATTATTTATGGCAATAGGCTTTGATCTTGAACTCTTAGTCCTAATTCATGCATTCATTCGTTCATTCATTCATTCACTCATTCATTCAATCATTCCGTAATATTTGGTTACTTTTACTCCATTACTGTCCCATAATTTTCATGGAAAGCGAGTGAAAACACACGAAACTTGACTCATGGTGAATGGTACCATAAGAGGGACCTCCCAACTGCGGAGCAGACAGCCACATCCGCTGTACGTAGCTCAGTAAGAAAAATGTAATGTCACCAGGATCCACAGCTATTATTTGAGGCAACACAAGGCGACGTAATGTCTGGCTGTGCGAAGCAGAGAGACTGACGAGCTGCCACAACTGTAATATAGGAAGGCAGTTTTGTGGGCAGCCTGTGAGTCTAGCCGTGACCTAGCTTGGCATGACATTGCCTATTGACCCGACTTGGATCTGCGAAAAGAGGAAAAAAGCTGTGTAGCAGTGAAACTCTTCTTGCTTCGCTGCCCAAGATGAAAAGCGTAGAAACTGAGAGGCGCATGGAGAAGGATGGAAAGTTGAAAGAAGACTCAGGCTTACAGCGCAGCTACCCACTAACCCACGTGAGCAGCTGTCACGCGTGGATTGGATTCAGGGCGTAACGAGGCCGACGGAAGGAATCAAGGGGGTTAGATTTAAAAAAAAATTGGACGTATGAAGGATACACACAGAATTAAAAGCAACTGAACTTGATGCCCATTGCTTTAGGCCATCACACAGCAAAAAGGCTGTGTGATGGCCTAAAGCAATGGGCATCAAGTAGATGAAAGTTGTTGTTATTTTGTTAAACAAAGCTGATGTGTTTGAGGAGGGTTTTAGTAGAAAATTTGTATTGTTGGTGTCCCGGTCGATGCTTTCAGTAGCTTAGACCTTATGACATCGAATGATCAGTGAGCAACTGGAAATGATGTGCAACTAATCGGTCGCTTTCTCAGCATTTTTTTTCGAGGTACTGAGGAAAACAAAGATATATTTGATCAGGGAAACCGAACTGCCGTTTGAGATTTGAAACCCTGACCTTTCGAATAAGTTACAGGAATGTCATTCCTTTTACCAAAGCTCAGTAAAGCTTTTATTTTCTTTCTTTGTTTGTTTTGAGAGATTATCAGTGCCTCCGGTTAACGAGCGTCGATGTTTGAAAGATTTAAATTCGTTGGGGATTTAGAAAGACGAAGTAGTGGAATGATCAGGGTACAATCCAGGCACTTCTGAACGGTCTATAAGAAAATAAGCAAACCTCAGCGGAGATGCCAGTATCATGATGCACAACGCAAAGAAATTATTTGAAATGATTGTTCCTAAAAGATATTTTTACAGCAAACTCAGCAGTACAGGAATATAAACCAACACCCGCGGTCTTTCTAAGAAGAAGTACCAAGCCCTAATTACATTAGTTAGACCTGGCATATTGCAATATGTCCATTTAGCCACGAGTGTATACTTTATAAGTAACATGGAATTCTGTTTCGGATTGTCATTTTATCATTATGCTCTGTCGATGCTGATAATTACGAATAAATCCAGGCAATGTAAGCAGTAAAAGGAAGTTGATGATACCTGCATTTTAGTCGGTATTGCAGTGTCGACACATGCCAAGGAAGTTATATTTACAGTCAACAGAACTTTCTGTGCTATCAGACTGCCTCTCCAGAAATTTTGGATTTCAAAGAACAGAACAGCGTCCTGAATCCCTTAACATCTGTTACCAAATCCGAAATTTTACTGAAGCCGTGTTTAAAGGAAATACAATTTTATGGTCCCAGAAGTAAAACAAAACGTTTTGAAACATAAATATTTATTAAAAATTCCATTATTTTCGCATGTATGCATGACGAAATTTTATTATTCTCGATTCACATTGCAAATAGATCCAGCCCCTCCTACATAAAAGAAGTGGAGGTCAATAAGAAATGTTAATTAACCATTTAAAGCCTGCTAGTCACGTGATGCACCAAAAGTTTAACATTCAACAACTGTACGCTCTGCCCACACTGTATTTATGTGTTTTGTACTTATCTGAGAACAAAGAGCGACTTGTGCCACTTACAGTATAAACTGATTGGTTTTTATAACCGATATGAAAAGTGTTTACTGCGTGGTACGGACTGGGTCTTTAAATAAAGCGGTCTGCGCTTCGTCTGTAAAGGGTTAATGTATGATATTTGAGCACTGCGATTTTATTCCTACTTCAGTACGGAGGAATTTTGGTAAAGGAACTCCAGACAGTCGCCCGCGTAAGCCCAGTTTTTTCAGAAAAGCGCAATTCAAATCTTCACTCAATTGTGACGATTGTAAGAGTGAATTGCCGATATGTACCTATGGATATTAATTACGCGTGCAAATTGTAGAATTTTTCATCGAAGTTTCAAAGGGGTGTTTTAGTAATATGTTCAGGGGGTGACGAGTGATCATTTCCGGGGTAAAAGCGGACGGGGCGCAAAACTGTAGACTCATTTCGCTAATCGTCGAGGTTCAAAATGATTGGATTTACACCTCCAAGCTGCCATATATCTTCAACTCGTGCACAGACATACAGTCTACATTTGCTAGTACGAATCAGCCCTTAAGGCATTGGGCGTTCTTTTCCATGCCGGACAAAGTGAGAGGTAACGCCTGGAATTAGGCAGTATGGTGAAGCCCCAGCCGGGTCTGCAGGACGGCTGGCCGATACAGCGAGTATAAATAGATCTGGGCCCTGTATTGTCTGCACACTTCATATCTTTATGCCATCGACAAGTGATCCTGAATTTTCAGTCATTTCCCTTAGTCGATGAAGAACAAATCTTTTGTGTGTATTTTAAACCTTCGTCTTTGTTGAATAAATTCTGAAGTGCCTTTTAAAGAAGGAGATTTCCTTTCAAATGTTCGACAAAGAAGTTGGACTACATCTCGTGTAGGAGGAAACGGTGAAGTATTGTCAGCATGCCAATGAGCTTCATGTATTCAGATAATAAAAGGACCCTAAGTTTCACATGGTCCATGTAGGTCTTCGAGTGCTAGTGCATAGCAATGTATTTTGAAACCAGAAAGCCTTAAAACAAGTACGAAAACCCACTAATACACAGCAAACTGCTCCAGTTTCTTCCGTAAACCCTAACGCATGTCACTTGAGATCAATTTTACACTTATCTTTTGTCATATTCTCGGATATGGTATTGGATATTTTCGAACATGTCTACTTTGCAAAATTTTTTACCATTCAATTTCTTGCCAATCGGCTATTTCACTTTTCGATCAACACAAGGTGTTATTTAAATAATATTTAAAATAGTGGTAGAGTGACGGAATTATTAAAACTGTATTGGGATATATATGAATTGCATTTCGGAATGATACACTTACGTCAGAGCACTTGAGAGAGACTAACATGATTTAGTATATGTGAATTAACCTAGGGCAGTGTGTAACATAAAGACTCGTTTTGTCGCAACGTTTGTGGCGACATTTGTCAATTTGGCCTCGTATACCCTATCATGTTTCGAGTCTAATAAGGAGGGAACGGGACTTTAGAGCCTACAAATTATTAATAATTTAAATGTTAGAAAACAGTAGAAGTGATTTCAAAATTACATTAATCACATAGCCTAGATTATAATGCTATCCAGATTATTCGCTTTTCCCTTGTATCGGAAGAAGACGAAGGGCTGAAAAAGATCGCTACAACGAACAGCACAGAATTTTATTTGTAGTGTGAGTCACATAGGAGAATTTTTTAATTTCGCCTTTTGCTTTGTGTACTGAAAGATACGTTATGTTTCTCTGCATATGTTTTTTTCAAACATATTAGAGCATTTTATGTTGGGGGAGCCTTAACGAATTTGCGAGATTATTTGTTTCGTCATGACTGTCCGTCTGTCCGCATGGGACAACTCGGCTACCAATTGAAGGATTTTTATGGCTTCTAATATGTGAACACTTTTCGAAAATATGTCAAGGAAATTCAAGTCTTTTCACAATCTGACAAGAGGACGAATTAACTCATGTGAGAACCTGTACATTATGTTAATATCTCGCTAATTCTTCTTCGAATGGGAAATGTTACAAAAGTGTACAAAAAATCGGAACCAACATTTTTTGTGCAATGAGTTCTTTTTTCCGAAATGTTGTCCTCTATGAGATAATGTACAAAAATATGGTACATCCGCTTAGGCCACAGATGAAAATATGGCGAAGTTGTTATTTGTTTTTTGAGGTTTTTGTACCAAATTTTTTTAGATTGTAATGGATCAAGGTATTAATAGGTATAAATTGTATTCATTACCGGTCCCAGTGGCCGCGCGGTCTAAGGAGTAGGTCTGCGGCCGCTCGCCTCCTGAGATTGTTGGTTCGAATCCCACAGGGGGCATGGATGTTTGTCTGTTGTGAGTGTTATGTGTTGATATGTAGTGGTCTCTGCGACGAGCTGATCACTCGTTCAAAGGAGTCCTACCGACTGTGGTGCGTCGTGTGTGATCTAGAAACCTTGTGAATGAGGAGACCCTGACCCACTGAGGGCTGTTGCGCCAAATAAAAAATTGTATTCATTGGCTCTATTTTCGGTCTTTGTGTTGTTTTAGACATTTTCTAGCTTTATTTTTTCCCGTCTGATGTTAGTGTTCGACGTTTTTCCTAGCGCAACACCATTCTTATGTTTGTCGTAAAAGTTTTCCACTACTTTAATCAGTTGATTCAGTTTTGTTAGGGTTTCCCTAATAATCTTCTAGATCGTCCATGTATGGCGATATTATTTGTTTCAGCTGCAGTAGGATGCTTGATTTGTAGCCGTGTTCAGATCCATTTAAGGCTTTCGAAAAGGGGTTCATGTCTAAACACAACCACAAAGCACTGATGGGTTGCTCTGGAATATGCGACGTAAAACTTCTATATGAGCAATTTTTATGTGGTGCTTCCTTGTCCTACAGTTTACCCCCTTTCGACCGTTGTTGATAGTACTGTGTTAAATATAATTTGATAATAGTGCTGATTTTGTAAATGTCTAATAATTCTAAACCCAAGACTATGGTACTGAATCAAATGTATATTTGCAATCAATGTGACTCACGTACAGATCTCGCTGTTTCTTTTGTGTTTCCTTCAGTATTATGCCATGATTTTTACTTTTGCTCAGCTCCTATTTCTCTTTTTTTTTTGCATCCCTTTTTAGGCGCTTTCGCAAAATTGCGGAAAACGACTATTATATTAATATTTGTGCGCCCTCCGCATGGAACAACTCGGCTGTCACTGGACGAATTTTCATTAAATTCGTTATTAAAGTATTTTTAGATAATTCATCAAAGAAAAATTTCATTAAAATCGGACGAGAATGAAGGGTACTTTACATGGAAACAATTATACATTTTCGATCTTATCTCGAACAGTTATTCTTAGAATGAAAAATATTTCAGTCAAAAGTTGTAGAGAAACTCGTTACACACATTTTATGTTCGATACCTTTTTTTCGAAAATCTTGTCGTTTATGAGGTAATGTGGGGAAAATATTGTAGAGCGGGGCAGGCCACAGATGACAACACGGCGCATGCGCATTGCATGCTGGGTACCTAAGGCTACAAACACAAACACAGGTTATGTAATATTGATTGCTTTTCCACTACAACAATGGTTGCACGAACGCCCTCAAAGTTACGTTATACGTACATTTTCTTGTTCTCTCCCGCCAAGATATTATTTCTTTAAACATCTTTGTTTATGTGATTTGTGATGCTGTTTTTGTACAGACCGTTTGTAAACACGTGATCGGACGGTACTCAGACAGACCCTTTTAATGTTTCTTTCGGAAGGAATAGCGTAGTGCCTTTTCTCAGTAATTCAAGTAATGACAGTGGATATTTCAGACACTTATTGCTGCACTGAAATAAATGTGGGTGAGTGGAAGTCATTTATGTACCATTAGTTCTACGTAGATACCGTCGCTTCCAGGGGCTTTCCGATTTTGGTGTCCCTAATTATCTTCTTAGATACACTTTTCCATTCTCCTCTTTCATAATGTCGTTTCATTTCGTTTCTCTCATTTAATGTTTTTCGTAATTAATCCATGAAGCATGACTATTGTGAATCAGCTAACTATTGTCACAGCTCACTATTGTGACTCAGTTCACTATTATGACTCATTTCACTACTGTGACTCAGCTCACTATTGTGACTCACTTTACTTTTGCGTCTCAGCTCACTATTGTGACTCAGCTCAATATTTTGACTCAATTTACTCTTGTGACTCAGCTCACATTTGTGACTCAGTTCATCATTGTGACTCAGCTCACCATTGTGACTCAGTTCATTATTGTGACTCAGCTCATTATTTTGACTCAGCTCACTATTGTGACTCGGTCACTAATGCAACCTAGCTCACTAATGCGATCCAGCTCACTATTGTGACTCAGCTTACTAGTGTGACTCAGCTCAATATTTTGACTCAGTTCACTATTGTGACTCAGCTCAATATTGTGACTCAGTTCACTATCGTGACTCAGCTCAATATTGTGACTCAGTTCACAATTGCTACTCAGCTCACTATTGTGACTCAGGTCACTATTGTTACTCAGCTCAGCTTTGTGGCTTAGTTCATTATTGTGACTCGGCTCAATATTGTGGCTCAGTTCACTATTGTTACACAGCTCACCTTTGTGACTCAGTTCATTATTGTGACTCAGCTTACAATTGTGACTCAGTTCATTATTGTGACTCAGCTTGCTATTGTGACTCAGTTCACTATTTTGACTCAGCTCACTATTATGACTCAGTTCATTATTGTAACCCAGCTCGCTATTGTGACTCACCTCACTATTTTGACTCAGCTCACTATTGTGACTCATTCCCTATTGTGACTCAGCTCACTATTGTGACTATTACAAATCGAGGTTCTGAATTTTTTTATTCGTTTTTGTGACTAAGCATTCTTATTTTATTGTTCTTTTTCCCTGGCCTGAAGCATTACCATTGCTGGACCTGTAGAAACACGATTGAGTATCTAGAAATGATTCTTTCGTCCCTTCCTTCACGTAATGTTCATATATCCCCTTAATCGTCCATACAGCGCCAGTATTTTCTGTCTTAGTGTACCTATGAATTCAGACATAGTGAGATAATATCGTACATATTCCATTCAGTATATTAACAATATATTATATTTTTTTCAACCAATTTCACATACATTTCCACATAGCGCTATTTCCCACGTTAGACTAGAGCGTACTTTATATATGGCAAAAATTCTTCTCGTTAGTCTTGGAACTTTATTGGTTGAGATCTCTTTATTATATTCAGTAGCACGTGCAAGATCATGTCTTAGGAGTTGTATTTTTGTTTCCAGCTTCCTTACGTTGGCACTTTAGGGTTATCTCGCCTGTCACTTAGATACTTCGGGTAGAGTTTTGAACCATTACTCTGCGCTACAGTTACAGCAGTACAACATATACTCGAGTGAAGTGCTTCAGAGACCTGAATTTACGTTAAGTGAGCCGGTAGGTTATTGTTATTGATGATGCTTATTGTTGTGGTAGCTTGTTGGACGGTTTCTGTCTCAGTATGTGCTCTCCCTGTGAAATGGATTATAGGTGTTTGAAATGCATCACGTACTGTTACATCTAGATTTTCTACCCGTCTTGCCGTTACGCTATTAGGATGTTATCTTAATTGGTAAGAGTTCTGCTTCCTACAGGTGAATTTAAGTTCACCACTTAAGGTGAAGTAACTGATTTGATTAACCATTCGCGGGTTCACGTTAATGTGGCTTGCACTGAGACACGTATGGCTTAATATTTGAGACAAGCATATAACTACTGGCAGGACCAACCAGAAGGGCAGGATTATTATTACTATTATTATTTTTATCATTATCATAATTATCAACGTCACCATTATTGTACAACCACAAATTGTGCACAAGGACAATGGCATTTTATATAAACCCCAAGTTGCACTGGAAGTTCTGCTTGGGTCCAAGCTTCATTCACTGGCTATGACTAAACTAAATATTGCTTGTGATTTAACCAAATAGTTAAAAAAAATAACAACGTCATGTTACTGCACTAATTCTTGTGTCAAATGTAAGTATCACCTGTAGCCCACAATTTTTAATAGCCGAAGGAATTTGCCCAAATTAGGGTAAATTCCGACAAAAACAAACTATTTTAGGCACCGTTTTAAGTTCACAAATTCGTAGCGCTTGTAATTCCTATCAATGAATTTGTAGAAAAAATGCTCATAATCAGTTTATGTTTCCTGCTTTTCACTGGGTTTCTTGAAGTTTCTGTAATGGATGGGCATTCCTCCAATTTACTCTATAGGTGTTCGGCCCTAGAAACAGCTTTACTTACTTACTTACTTATTTAATTACTTACTTACTTACTTACTCCAACGAGCATAGTCCTTCTTGAGAACCTAACCTGTTTTCAGCTAGTCAAGAAATTCCCCGCATTTTATGGAACCCGAAGGTTCATTACCGCATTCACGCATATCCGCCATTTGTTCCTATCCTAAGCCAGCTCGATCCAGACCACCCCCACATCCCACTTCCTGAAGATCCATCTTAATATTATCCTCACATCTACGCCTGGGTCTTCCAAGTGGTCGCTCCTTTATATGTTTATTACAAAAATGACTGTGTTACATGTAAACCTACTGTAAGATTGGAGGGAAAATTCCTGAGCTGACATGTGGAAGTCAAAAGACAAAGCAGAGCCAGTAATAATCGACCCTTTATTTATTAGCTTACTGTTTAAAGGTCTGACAGATTCAAACATAAGTTTTGTTGGGGTAATTGTTAAGACAAATGACCTTACAGTAAACAGTCGGTATTGCAGCTATATCTGATACATTTTACTCCAACGTAGAAAATGGATGCCGTTCCTGTTGATTTATTCGTTGATATGAATTAAACCGGATGGCAGAGGAATGGAGGAGGATAAAGCTAAGATCGTTATTTTAAGCAAGGGACATGAAAGGAATGCTTAACTTAACAATGTATAACTTACATCATTTATTGTGAAACTAACATATCATTGTCACTCAAACATCAGATGGATAATGGTCCGTTTACATTTGAGTTCTTTACCTCTTTTCAACAACAACTATACTAAAAGCAGCAGTACATTGAAATGTGTAGGTATGAGAAATGTCTTACTTTCCCCAAAACTGGGCGAGTTTCTCTTCCAAAGGCCAAAAATTCTTCAGCGCTGCTGCAGCAGTATTGAAGAATTTTACTGAAACCTTCATTAAAAAGTTTCACTTCGATCCATTGTTATAAACAAATGTGGTGAATATTAAGTAATATTTCGAACTTGGATTCCTGGGCCTACTTAAATGTTAATTACTTACAACAATTCAGTCTGTGACCCATAAAACTGTTTTTCCCCCCTAATATTCGTGTTGTATTTGCATCAGAAAAGTTTTGAAAAACAAATTTCTTAATAAGATCTTGACAGGAATTTGCACAAAAAAAAAAAGAACGAAAAAACTCTTTAGCAGGAAGAAGCTCTGGATGAAGCGTCTGTCCGGCGCTCGGAAGGAACAGGATTGTCTTGGAAAGCCCAACAAATTTCATTCATATGTGACATAAGCATATTACTCTGTAATAACTTCATCAAATGGTTTTTGAACTCTGAAATATCGCTTATTGAAATGATTACCTAACCACTCTTGATACAGAAATTTTCTTATAATTAAAACTTCAAAATCTTATGCTACAAAAAAAAAATTCACAATTCGGTAATATTTTTTGTAAAAAAGTCACCGCCCCACGTTTCTTTGATATGTATGTATGTACTTATGTATGTATGGTTATGAATAACATGGCACAAAGTGAGGCTACACTGAAATAAACTTAAACATTACTGCAGTATAGATATGTACTCTATGTGGTTTTATTTTAACTTCACAGCTTATAGGATTATTTGGGGATAGGTATCCCTTACCACTGTGTGCAAAAGTTGAAAAATATTACGTCTTCTTTGTTTTGCATACAAATTATCAACATTTTAAGACATTCACCATTAAACACGCAGTAAGCAATAATTATACAGATTTCTTTTATTGAAAATGTGGCGTAACAGTAACTGAACGGACATTCTGGTTTACACTTGATATGTATGTTCTTAACATTACAAGATATGCATGTCTCTGTTAGGCCTACACCAACTATATGACAATATTCAACATGATTTGACTAGTATTTCATACAATTGAGTATTGACTTCACGGGCGCTCGTTGCCTGAGTACCACACTAGACAGTACTACGAAAGGTTTTCCACCGTAATAATTTAAATTACATATGTGCAATTTAAATTACAAATAAATTAGAAGAATTTCCATATTCATTTAAATTTCCCCACATAGCCTATGTTTGACCACTCTCATTACTATGCCACACTCACCGATGGAATTATGAGCCACAATGGAAAAGATTAATTTACAGTGTTGTTAAAGATAATTAAAACACAAACGTAAATTATTTCTCCGTAAGTTGACGGTTTCGACCCGGCGCATTCCGTTTTTGATGAACCTCGATTGTTGAATGTTATCGGATGAAGGCTTAAACATCGCCGCTTGAACTAAACAGATTTCAGTATTTACTGTTCTGACTTCTTAAAGAAGACTGATTGATTGGATTGAGTTTCGACTTTAGCCGAAGACTGTCACCTTACAGGGAATTAAAACTTCTGATTTGGAAAGGACGTCAGGGTACAAAACTGTAATCACTTATTTCATTGATTCTTTTCGTGATGCTGTGATGTCATTGGCGTACTAGTAGTACAGAATGTCCCTGAGCATGAGGGCTGTCAAGGAATGTGCGATCGATGCGGAAGGTCTATCCGCAGACCTGCCCTCTTGGTTCAGAGGAGTATTTAACGAGGAGCAAACAGCTATGGCCGTTGTTCCTTTTTTAAAAGTCCTTATATTTTTAACTTTGCCCTATAAATTTTGCTACGTAAATCAGTAACTTGCATGACGCTCAAGTACGTTCGTTTCAAAGGGCATAACTGCAAACATATACAATTCGTAACTGGTTACGGAGGCGAGTAGGCCACCGTTCTTTCGTGTTGTTAGAAAAAATTATAATATTTTATTCAAAAATAAGGAAGACCATTCTGTAATTTTAGTTTAAGTTCTGCAGAATTTTGAAACTCGTGTTAATAATTTCAGTTCTTTGATAAAGTGGCATGAAAATACACACAAAGTAACAATCACATATGGATCCCCGTTTGAAAGAATCTAGTGTGGTGCTTCAGTAACTTGCAAGGCAAAACTTTTCTACGGAAGAATATTATATTATACTACATTATATTAGTAATGGCTAGTACAATTCACTGGATTGAATCAAGCTGGAAAATACCGGTTTCAAAAGCACACCCACAAATTTTACGTTTTGGGTTTCAAAGAGTAACATACTTTTGCATTATATTTTACTTAAAGTCGTTAAATTTTTATATTTGTTTACAGTTATTAAATAAAGCTAAGCAAATTTAAATGTTTTAATAGTACTTTATTATTTGTAACGTCTAGAACCAACATACGTTTTCATCAGGTGGTGTTCATGAGATATACAGTTGGAAAAATTCGAGGTTATCAATACTGTTAAAATGAATGCTTTGAAACCGATATAATGCGTGGTCCTGAACGCTGGCATTGCACCATATCCATTTAAATTTCTCAAAATGGTGGCTATGTATTTGCCTTTGATGGAAAATGTTACGGTCTGACGTTAAGTAACATAAGACAAAAATCTTTAGTTTTGTGGCCACTTATACAGCATAACTTGACAGAAATAAATTCAGAAACAACAGCTGAGGTTGGAATCACTTTTATTATGTATTGCTTTTAAGTGGAATTCTGAACGTTTGGCGGGCATAAAAATTATAAGAAAATACGTACAGACTAAATTATTTAGTATGCCGTGTTCTCTTTGAAGAACAACTGAATACATCATCACCGGAAAGTCGGTGAAAAGAGATTAAATGGCCACAAAGAACAACCTAAAGGATTTGAGAGTAGAAGTTGCTTATATGATGCGTGAAATTAGACTGGTGAGAATTTCACATCCAGTTTCCAGAACACCATTATAACAAGAGAGTGATATTTATATACAAAAATTACTTTTCATGATCACATTGCGATTCCGACAATTATGTAGCACCTAATAACTATCGGACAGATTTTAAAATCCATATAACACAACAACATTATGTCTAATCCATGTGTAAGAATCTACAGTTTGCAGCTTACTTTAAACGTGGTAGAAAATCGTATATATTTATAACACGTGTATAGTACATACTTCATCCTTATATTATTCCATAACACATTTATATAGGCCTGAAATGAATTGATATGTAATCATTATCAGTATGGTTCGTATGTATATATATATATAATTATGCCTCTGCAGTAGATTTTCGTGCAAATGTTTCAAGCTATTCATTCTTCGTGCTGAATTCAAAGATGATATGTAAGCAATGTTTCATTTACCAAACAGTAGCTTCATAATTTTAAGCTACACAGTATGATAGATATTTAATATTTCTATTCAGTAATGAAGTAACTTTCTCTCATGAAAAATGCATGTACCTCAAGTACAAACATAAAGATCTTGCTATTTGTTGTATTCCTCAGTCGAGCATAATGTGTTTACATATTGTGTGGACAGTACACACGTGTAACTTTTTCAAGGTCCACCGTAGCAATCAAAAGAGAACAGTTTTCTTGTATTGCTTCGTATCTGAAATATTAAAGATGTTTCATTCATGCAGTTTCCGTCTTAGAGATGGAATGAAGATGTGCATCTCACATGCTAAGACACAGTCAATTGCGTTTAACATTTCAAATGTCATTATTTTAAACACTCAAATATTTGTACCAATTCTGTCTCTGCAGTTAGGAGTTATAACCAGAATGATGACAAAATAACGTGGGTGTAATTTTAATGCCTGGGATTTGGTTACAAATTTACGCAGAGGAAGATAAATGTGTTGGTAGTAGGAAACATCTGTTGCTATACATTAACTTTTCTTAATATAGTGTACAAGATTTTCAAGTTTAAAACCCATAACTGACGAGAATTATCACATGATAGGGAATTATATCAAACTAAACACCCTTACAACGCAATGAGAAATATAAATTATTTTTCCAGTTTCACATATGTGGTAACAAAATTTGAAGATAATCAGTGCTGGCAATCACAACGAAATATAATTTTTCATAAAGTTGAGTATATATACTACGCATCTAGGATTTATGTAGGCCATCTAGAAAACATTTAAACAGTCTGTATGAGGATGCAGTTTGCGTGGTTTATATATGAGGGATCAATATTTGCTCTTTGCAGTTTAGCATGTGTGTAATACTTATGTACATATATTTACATATTTTCCTTTTTTCAAACATAGGCTTCCGCGTCTGTTTTGACTGGATGGAGATTTCGGAAGCGCTGTCTTATTTCTAGCGAAATTGAAACCGAACCGAGATATCCTTCTGCGGTCCGTTGACCTGTGTTATTCACGTTACGTGGTCACGCAGTACCTGTAGTGTCCATTAACATGATATCAAACAAAACATAACAAGAACATACAAAATACATACCAATATCACTGACAGAAGTGCCACCTTCTTCGCATTAACAGTGTCACATCTATCTGACAAACATCAATAAAGCTAGTAGATGAAGCTCTGTACAAAGCTAAGGATATGTATTTTACAACAGGCACCATAGTTTCTTTTTAATTATTTAGCAAGGAGGAGAAGGCCTAGTGAGGGCATTTACTGGTCCAGAATACCAACAGCGACTTCTGTAGCACAGCACACAACTCTACGATACTCAGCAGCGTAATATCCACACACGCATTCAACTGCAGTAACCAAAAAGCTTATACAACTTGGACAACGTCACATTGAATTTCGGGCTGTGAAAGTTCAATGGGTGCATGACAGAAATCAGTGTTCGGCTTTCTGAGCTACCAAATGTTTAGAAGGAGCGTTTTCTAGGCCTACGTGTGAGTTTGTGCTTGCAGACTGCATTTATTTCTGTATGAGTTTCAGGCACTATCATCTAGCTATGAGTATGAAATGTACTGGACTAAAAGACGCATTTGTGTAAAGTATAAAATGTACCCATCGGCGGACATTCTGATATGTATGTTGCCAATACACACTGAACTCACATCAATGCAGGTCTTGGCAATTGCTAACAGACTACTACTTCTGGAAACGCAACAAATACCAACAAACCGGCTTTTTGTTGAATCATTATTACTTATGTATTTCAAATCTGAGTAATGACGTAAATTAAACTTTGCATTACACATAATTCTTATTTGAATGTGTGTGACTTAAGGTATGGTCTGTGACTGTAACCAATTACAATATTACTTACGCACACTAAACAGGAAACATCAATTTACTCGTATCATTTATCAGAGTGATATCATGGTCTGAACTCAGACAGTATCCTTCCAAACGGCGTTGAATCCAATACACTACACTTTCCGTATATATATCATTCATAATAAGGTGTGGAATGGCGGATGAGTGGGGCACAATGATAGCCACGCCCGTCCAGAGTTGACCTGTACCACAGTCCATGAATCTAGGGCCATCTGGAAGCATTTAAATGCTTGAAACCGCTAGAACTCTTTCAATGCTATGTACGCGCTCAGTGCTGCTCTCTGTTGTACATTCCTAGAGACAGTCTACATATATGATATGCTTTTAGTGAACAACAAAATATGTTATTTTGCGTATATAAATCTTTTGTACATTACGCAGTCTATTGCCTCGCTACTGTCAAGATCGTCCCAATGTCTGCAAGTGCGGTGTTTTAATCACTAAACTTCACATAACTGTGCTGTGAGTCTTTGCTTGTTTACCATAACGCACGACTGGTTCTGCAGTGCGCACTGACAGCATCGACAACATACCATTTTCCGTAATTCTCTTAAGAATACAGTATAATATATATATTAATCACAACCGCTCGTGCTACAATTACATTTACACAATATTTTAATATGTACGTGTACCTGTCTCAGTGGACTACAATGTGGACCATAATTACTGTCCGCATTCAATGCACGCTACTCTATGTCTTTTAAAAGGATGAGAAATGCGCTGTTCTGGGTCGTTTCGCGGCGAGTAGTGGCAATTACTTACCGACGTTTCGGGAAAACCTATCGGTCCAAGCTTCAGAGATCATGTGTTTTTATTTTTGACCCCTGAAGAAGGTGCCGACAGGTTGTCCTGAAACGTCAGTAAGAAACTGCCACTACTCGCTGCATAATAACCCAACAAGAGCGCAGTTCTCATCTACTTCGCGGCGGTAGCGTGAAATCACGCTTTTTAAAAGGGTATTTGACTTTGTTACACACTGTGTAATAAAATAAGTGTCTTTCCTTAAAAAATGTCTGGATATTGTATTATTTTAGTTAAGTGACAAATCGTATTAAGTTATTTTCGTATTTTGGGCGCAGTTACTGAATCTTCCGTGCTGTTCGGAAGAAGGTGCTGTAATTGGGTCAGGCAGAAATAAATGTTTCAAGCGTATGCTGTAGTGATACCGAGGAAGAAAGTATTCCTGCTAAGAAGGGCGTTTGGCTGGTCATAGCTGCGGAAGGTGGGAAGACTGAGGAAGACTGCCCAGAGCCCATGTGGCTTTAGGTTTCCAAGTACGTATCTTTCTTTGAGCCCCACCAGTGGGTGACGTGGAAATACGGTAGAGAGTAACTGTGAACTAATTCAGTTATTCTGATGATGGAAGCAGAACTTTCCTCCGAAACGCCAGAATATTTAGCCATAACTCAGTGCGGCAACCAAAAATGTGAGCATGAGTCTATTAACAAAAGCCGTGATAGCCTGAGGACCAATGCTGTGACTCCTGGACTGAAGGTAGGTACCAGCAAAAAGCTTGCAAGAGAAGTACGCCAGCAGCACGCTCCCACCGTAAACACTTTGTTCGCTATTTGCTCGTCGGATGTCCCATCAGTCGGTCCCCGCGTACGTGCACAACCGAGAGCGTCACGTCTAGTTACCAGAGCACACGATTTTATCACAAGACAGCGGTAAAGGCAAAGTTGTCCCTTTGCATACCATGAAGCTCATTCTTAAGCTCGAAGTAGATGGAGGTGAGTAGTAAACTTCGCGTCCCGGCTTCTTTACCCCGGGGATAAAAACCATTGATACTCTTTGAACAAGAGGATGGGTGGGCACCACACCTGGACTGGATGCTTTGGAGAAGAAAGAAATCTCTGGCAGACTTACTGAACTTGAAGTTGACTCAAGTTGGAACATTTTTGTAGAAGGTCAGCTTAAGATTTGGAATACTTAATAAAGGTCTTTAAACGAAATCTGCATTTTCGAAAGTAATTAACGGCCGAATGAATCCTGTTCTAATCTTGTTTCTGTGACTTCTTTCCATAATGAAGCCATAATCCAGTAATGAAGAGACGGTTGGCAGAACGTTCAAACCCCCGATGAAGTTTAGCACACAGAACTGTTAAAACTGCATTTGGAATTACATCAGCCGTAGTTACGTGCACATGAAACTACTTCTACTACAACTGTCAAGGTCGACTCATTCGGGTTTTCTATGAAGAAGTGACATGCAGAGCAGAACTGCAGGAACATCTGATGTGGAAATGATGGAGGGTAGCCTATGACAAGTTGCCGAAGTTCATTGTTTTGTTAATATTCAAAACCGGTCAAAAATATTAAAAAAAAGCACTACACAAGATTTTCGGAATTCGCGGGACAGCTACGTAAAGCGGAAGGATGTTCTGTCTTTTATTTATGTCTTGTGTAGAGTCAAATTGTTGGCACTAAATTTGCTTCAGCAAAATTATCACCATGCGTGTGTCTTATTACGACACTCAGTTCACGCTTTTTAATTCTGAGCTTCGTCTTCTGGGGTTTTTACACCGTGTAATTTACTTAGGTCTTTATGAAGATTCGGAGAAGCTTGTTACTTCTGCTTGCAGGGAGAATGATTTTAATTCTGGTGGATCAGGCATGGAGCAGCCACCAAATGTGCGAAAAAAACCAAACGTGAGAAAAATCCCAAGATGTGACGCCATGTAAAAACACGTGGGATGGAAAACTTAACAACTTAACAACGTGTGAAGAAATTCATTATTCATAAAGTATGTTAATCAGTCACAACACAACATCAATATACAGTAATAATACATAGTTTTGGCTACATGTTTCCGTTCATCATACCATTCTCAGGTCAATATTTATTATATGAAGCTACATTCAAAGTGTGCGTATGGGATCCCATATTGTTTACATTAATAAAAACTACAATCACACCAGTTTTTAATCATTTTAATTCCAAGTTAATGTATTTTTTAAATCCTTTGACAGAATATGTTTTTAAAAATATATGTAAGAATTAATAAAAGTGCGCAGCTTCTTCCACAGTAATTCTTGCATATGCTTTTTAAAATATATTCTGTCAATAGATTTAAAAAATACATTAACTTGGAACTAAATTATTAAAAACTGGTAGGATATTAGCTTTTATTAGTGTAAACAATAGGGGATCTTGCACTGTACGCACACTTTGAATGTACCAATAAATAATGACCGGAGGTTCGTTTTTTGAAGCCCAAACATGTAGCCAGAACTACGTATTTTGACTAGATATTGATGTTATGTTGTGACTAAAAAATATTTTATGAATACTGAATAACACAACGGGATAGCTCCTATAAAAAAAAAAAAAAAAAGGGGGGAGAAATTCATGTTTACAAATATTATCACCTAACATTGTCAGACTTCCTGCTATTTTTTTCCCCAGAGTGCACCAATGTTTTTGCTTTTCAAGAAAGAAGGAGCGTTCTACAACAAGCCTACATGTAATCATGGTGTGGCAGCGTGCTTCATTAATTCATATTCAGGACTTCATCCTCCTCATCACGTTCCCCAGTTTTTGAAACTCGCGAATATATTGTAATCAAATTACCGTTATGTTTCTTCCAGCATTTTCTTCGTCTGTGCTGAAAGAAGCTCTTCGTATTTCAGTTAATTCCTGTTAGTCCCTTTGCCTTTCACAACACATTTCTTCTGCGAATTTTTTGATTACATCTAATACGTGTAACCTGGGGCTTTCGCAGAACTCTAGATGTCGTTGGGGACTTCTGGAATATAAAGAATGTTGAGCGGCAATTCTTCCTTGCGATCCGCACCAAAATGCTTTCTTCGTCTTCAGAGTATTATTCTAGGACTACACCGAAGATGGAAGCAGCAAACTCCTTCGAAGCATCGGTAACAAATTACCAGTACGCACGGCATCATATCAGGAGACTAATCTACGCTTCGTTTTTCCATTCTATATTAAAATGAAAGGAAACCGGATAAACTTCTCTCACAGGGCAAAGAGCTACAGGTCGTTTATCGACCTGTTAGATGTGGATTGGTGTGGCTAAAAGTGTGCCACCTTCACCCACCAGTTAACATGGTATAGTACAATGTGGACTGCAGGTTGACGGAGGCACACTTTTAGCTTTTCTCGCCCCGGTCCCAGAACACAGTGAGATAACTCCAAGTGATGAAGACCAAATAGTGCTCAATGCACCCAAAAGCAGATGCCATGACGTTTTATTAACAGTTTCAGCCCCCCGAATAAAAGCCAGTTGGAGTTCCCGAGCAGCACTGAGGAGTTGTTTGAGAAAACATCGACTTTTCTCCAGAGAAATGCTTGGGAATTAACCGCACGTTAGGCTGCATACGTAAATTACAAGCTTCTGCTGCTGCTGCTTGTTCACTGCGCCGGACTCAAACCTTCTTCACTCTATTGTACGCCAGAATTTACTGCAGGTATAAAATAACAGCACGCAAAAAATGTAGGTATATTAATCATATTCTGTTATTATTTTTACTAGAATAGGCCTGTGTTGTATGGCGACTTATAGTTGTGAGGTCTGAGATTCTCACAACATGAAATATGATTTTTACGTTCTGTTGACCGTGCATCCTAATATAATGATAGTCTTTTTTAACCAACTTTATGCGCAAATTCTTTGTTTTAATGCATTTATTACATTCCTCTACATGTTTCGAGCACTATTATGCTCATCTTCAGGAGGACAATTGTATTAGTACAGCATCTGGTATCGTCACTCTGTAGGTGACTGTCCAGTACACAGGTTACTAGAGGACTGGTCCTCTCGTAACCTGTGTACTGGACAGTCACCTAAAGACAGTGACGATACCAGATGCTGTGTTATACAATTGTCCTCCTGAAGATGAGCATAATAGTGCTCGAAACATGTACAGGAATGTAATAAATGTATTAAAACAAAGAATTTGTGCATCAAGTTGGTTAAAAAAAAGACTATCATTAAATATGATGATTACTATCCAATGGGCCGTGACAACGTGTCGGGTGCGGGATCAAGGAGACCAGTCAGACTACACGGCGTCACGATATCAGAAAAAATCATCATACATAGGTTACAGTGTCACGTGTAGAGGAATGGCAGACAGTGATGTTTGGTCCACTGCAACACGTTTCCACAGCATTCGTACACTCCATACAAACTGATATATCTTACTCTAGAACAGTGCTGCCAATAAACTCGCCAGAATAATGAGAGTAATTAACAAGTGATTTGGTCCCAGTACAATACAAGCTGTTCCAGCAAAGCTGTTTACACCCAGTATCTTGCTCTCAATCATCTCGCCAGTGCAGGCAAATTCAGGATCTGAAACAGTCGGTTGTTGTGTGTTATTTTTATGTTTCTCTATCCTAATGACACACACACTATGCGTTATCGCATTATTCTTACAGCACACACAACACTCTACTCTTTAATCTGATATTTAGATCTGGACACGTATTTTGTTGACCCTGCTCACTAAAAGTGTCAGTACACCATCAGGGTGGCCCCTTGAGGGCGAAAACATGTAGGAGTGCTAAAGTGTAAATAAAGTGACTTACAAAACGTTTATTGAGCTATTATGTTATCATCCCACAGCTCTTATCATCAGCAACATTTTTAATTCATGTGGGTGATAAACTTTTACTCGTGAATAAATTTCATACACATTTTATGGGTAATGAAGCCCTTTGAAAATGTTCTGTCTTAAAACCATATTTGATTTTCCTTTGTTCTTAACGAACCGCGATACAAAACAGCATGTACAATTATTGTTTAATTACGTCAATCTGTAACATTTTTGTGTTGTGGACGTAAAGATAAATTATTCTTTTTGAAATTGTAATAGTTGAAAATTAATGAGGATGTAATATGTATAAATAAATAAATAATATATATATATATATCCCATTAATTCCTCTCAGTCAGCTGCGACCATCATGTGTGTTTTTCGTAAATAACTAACAGATGTGAAATGTGAACTCGACTACTGGCAGCAATGTGCCTAAATATAGGGATCTCGTACAAAGACATGCCAAAGTGCAATCTAACATCAAAGACCGGATTTTTCAATGACAGAAGCATGAAGTAGAGGTTTTTGCCTGATACGAAGGGGTCCGCAGGCTGTAAAAACTGAGAACTCCAGTTACACCCGATTTAAAATTAATGCGATCTTCCTATTTTTCGCCCTGCCCTATACTAAGAAGGGTTTCAAGAACATGGAAAATACGTAATTTATTTTACGGAACAAAGAATTAGGACCTAAAAGTGTCAGTAAGTACAATTTGACATGTGCCGTGATTACAGAAATCAGTGTCTCAGAAGGAAGTGCGTACCTTGAAAGTGCTATGCTTAGTTTAGTTTCGGACACTCTTTTTGGGATATTGCACTTCGGAAAGTCTATTTCCTCAGTTCTTCTCCCTAAGATCTCAAAACATACAGAATTCGTTATTCTCACTTTATTATTTACCACTTTTACAGTAATTGTAAGAGCAGAGTAATTCAGTACACCAAAATTTCCCTACGGTGTATATGGTACAAAGTTTACAGAATGTGGTCAGTACTAAATCAGGATGAAATCCCTTTCCAGTGTCGAATTGTCATACAACAATAACGCCTATTTCTTACTTTAGGTGCTTAATATATTTGACGACGCTGATGACAACTCGTATCATGTAGTACGTAGTGACTGGTTGATTACTGCATAATGAAAAATAACAGACTTTGCAGGGACTAGACATGGCGCAATTTGCAGAGGGTCTGAGCGAAAGAAACACGAAACTTTCGCAAGCGTAACTGGTTACCGCGCAAGGCCTATCAAACACGAAGGAGTCTCCCCTGCTCTCTTGACATAAATAAAAATTGGTCAGAAAATAAGTTTAAATGGCTCTAATATTGTAACAAACGAACCAAGACTGACTGTGACTATACCAGGGGAGTTTGTCACCCCTGTTTGGAGCTATGAATGTTAATTCAGCTGAAATAGTGGTCCAAATATGGGGTTAGTGTAGTTTTTGATTCCATAATGAAAGAACTGTCTTCGCATCAGAAACTCAGCACCAGTTGTTGAATGTCTATGGAGAAGGTGTAATGAGTCACCAGAATGCAGCTATATGTGCGTCCAGTTTTGAGCCGGGAAAGTAAGTGGGGCGGATGGTAATAGAAGTGGCCGCCCCAGGAACAGCACGCAGTACACAGGGCGAGACATTCTTCGGAAATGAAACTTGAATCAATAGGAATGTTTTCGTATTGAATTTTGGCATGAACATTTGTCAACATCACTCAGTAATTCCACGAAGGATGTGCACTCGGACTGTCTGAAGACAAAACATAAATCATCGCTTGTGCCCTGTAATTCTAGCAATGATACTCTATCAATAATCAACAATTTTCTGGAAAAATTTTCACAGGAGGCAAGGAAGCTTCATAAACTTACTGTGTCAACAGTGCATGCCAGCTTGGAATCGAAACTTTTGTCCACGCGATCATCAGACTGCAATTCGATTACAGTGGAGTGGTTATAGCGATTTTCGCCCATAGAGATAATTTTTTGGCAGATTTCAGGGATAAGTTTACAACTATCAGCGTGCTGCATACTGTTCAACACTGAGACTTTACGAGCGGTCATTTCTACTGGACTACTCAGTTCTACTTGTCTGCAGCTGCATGGTAACCCTAGGCCACACTTTACAATATTTGCAGTTCTTCTTGAGGGAATTCTTGGAACACATCGCTTAGTGTCCTGATCTGGCGCCGAAAGATTTCTATGTTTTCAGGTTTGAAGCAGACTTCGGTTGCTTTAAGTTTAAAGATAATCGCGAGATGGAAACGGAAGTGGCGTCATGGTTGATAAAACAGGTCATGATGTTCTGTCAGCAAGGAATGTCAAATTGCGTGTCAGGGTATGATACGTGCCACAAATATGAGGGAGAATATCTGGAAAGCAGCGCGACTGCTGTAAAATTAACTGTGAATCGTACAAATTTTGCTGGAGAGTCTAGAATGTTCTCCTTACTAACGGCTATATGCGTTTTTCTCCGGTAAGATATCTGAAAACTGACACATTGCCAATATTTTTTATACAAACAAGAACGGTACACATTTAATAATCTCACATCCTTCCTGTAAGGCATGAGAATTTGTAGTACTAAGAAGAGTTGATGGAAGTAACTGAGTAGGCGACCTGAGGATGAACATAATTACGTAACTTGGACCTCCTGTAAGTGTGTCCTACACCGCAGTAACGCACCTGGTTGGTTCTTGAGCCTCGGAAGGAAGTCGTTCCAGAAAGCACAAGCTGTGGTTCGTGGACCCTTTCCTGTGCCAGATTTCTCTGCGTTCAGTATATAGTATTTTGGGTGTTCCTTCGTGTAGGTCGGCCAAACAGAATCATTCGGCATAGGCTTCCTGGAATACAGAGAGAAACATGTCAATGTTACAGTCAGGAATGATTTCAGATTTTGTGTTTTTGAAAAGAACGTTGTGGGCTTCTATAAAACAGTTTCGGTCGGTAGATCACAGGGGTGAGACGAAGATATTGAGTGGACCGTACAGTAACGCGATAAGAGGTGTGGAGCTACTGGAACTGACTCATCATAGGTTCGAGTGGCTGACTAGTGAAGGGAATGTGATATGAGTTTGTGGAACTGGTTGAACTGACTCACCATAGGTTCCAGTGGCTGACTTGTGAAGGGAATGTGATATGCGTTTGTGGAACTAGTTGAACTGACTCACGATAGGTTCCAGTGGCTGACTTGTGAAGGGAATGTGATATGAGTTTGTGGAACTGGTTGAACTGACTCACCATAGGTTCCAGTGGCTGACTAGTGAAGGGAATATAATATGAATTTGTGGAACTGATTGAACTGACTCATCACAGGTTCCAGTGGCTGAATAGTGAAGGGAATGTGATATGAGTTTGTGGAACTGGTTGAACTGACTCACCATAGGTTCCAGTGGCTGACTTGTGAAGGGAATGTGATATGAGGGTGTTGGGCTTTTGGAACTGACATACCATACTTTGCAGTGATTGACTTCTAAATGAAATATGATACGAGGATGTAAAGCTTGTGGTACTGAGCTAAAATACGCTTCATTGGCAGAATAATGGAGGGAATGTGATATGAGGGTGCGGAACTAGTTGAAGTGACTCACAGTAACCTTGAGTGGCTCAATCTTGTGAATGTGAGATTTTGTAAAAAGTGCAAAAGTTCTTGATCATTTTATGAAGCATTAGCTTCTAAATAAGGAACTTGATATGATAATATATGGTACAATATGAAGGTGAAAAATATACATATTCCCTAGCCTGAATTTATTACAGTTGAAAACTGAAACACATTTTGTAGTTCTGGACAACTGCTCTGTAACTTGATATTATTTCAGCGCTCGTCTTCAACATTTACGTACTTACTAAAAAAATTAAATAAATACCTGGCCAAACACAACAAAATCCTATTTATAATATATGACTACTTGTTTCTGCCTATCTCAGGTCATCCTTAGTTTCACAATCCATCTTTAAACATATGAAGGAAGATGTATACGATATGCAAATCCATAAATATCAATTAAAATAATTTAAAATAATGTTAAAATTTTATCTTTATAAACAGGAACAATGTGTGTAGATGAAGACTCTACCACAAACGATACAAGTATTGTTTACGTATTTATTTCACTTATCCACACAAGCATATCATTCCTGCTTATGACATTAACAATTTTTAATAATATCAATAATTATAATTGCTTTTGTGCATTTGTTAATATGTATTTCTTTCTCAGTATGTTTTACAGACCAGTTGTGAACCTGAGGATGACCAGATGTAGGTCGAAACATTTAGTTCTATATAATAAATAGAATTAATTGTGTTTGGCAGATATTTATTCAATTTTTGGTCTGTTAACAACACAGCGGGATGATATTCGTTAAAATTTAGTACTTGCTTCAAAAATCGCACTGCCCTATGCCTCACTGGTCTCAGACACGCTGCGCTCTACGTCAACTTGCGTCCGACTCCTTCTCACTGCGATTCCTATAAATGCTTCTCGTCTTGAGCTCAAGAAGTTCAAAATATTTGTTATGCTTTCACTGGAAATCCCCTACTTATATTATTATCGGTTCGCACGTAGAAGATACAGCTCGTGCGCAATAGTGATTGCAAAACTACTGACAACATTTATGGTGGTAAGTTGTGAAGGGATTTAGAAGACATCGCTCTGGCAACAGCAACTTCTGGAAGGTATCTCTCCGCAAACGCAGTGGCTGATAGTGTAAATGACTTGGCTGTGAATGTACAATGTCAGCTTAAAGAAGTATGTAAACATTGTGTGGAAATGTCAGTTGCATGTAATGGGTGTTAAATAAATTAGTAGTTTGCTGTATTTATTCAAAATGTTATTGAGGGCTTACACATAATGATTAGGCGTCCACACGACAATAAGAATACCAGCTGACGAAGTTTCTTTTTCTGAATTGACTGCTAATACCAACTGCCTTGGGAGAAAAGGGGTGGGTTATTTAGTGACAGCGACAGAGCTGTGGCGGTTAACAGAAGCGTGTTAAAGAAAAATGTGAGTTTGACAGCTCTCTTTGCGTAGCTTTCACTGCATACTGTATTATGAAGACTTGTGTGCTGCACGTTTGAAGATGAATCACATGGTGGATGCTGTATCTAAAACTGAGCGTGCTGTGAGCATAAGAGTGTTCCTAACTACGGTGAATTAGTAGGAGTAACAGAAGAAATACAGAGTGGATACAGCAAAATAGCCTACTTGGCTCATTGCGGGTGGGTAATTGGAGGATGAATTTTGGCAATATTTTTGGGTCACGGAAAAGAATCAAATTACTTGTGACAACGACAAATAAGAATATTGAAGAAATTAATGTCGAGTTATATATACGCAATCCTAAATTTTCCCCTCAAGAGCTCACAGTTATTGTAAGGGAAGTGGCGCTCCCGAAGTACCGAGCTACCCAATGCGGAGGTGTATAGCTGGACTACCTGTCTCCGGGGTTCATAAATACTGAGACCAGGTCCTCCAGGTCAAGGGTTGGGCTAGGGGCTGGAAAACCCTCCTCGTAAAACATCCCATGTCAAGAAACCTCAAGTAAACACGTTTTAAAGAATTAAAAAACCATTAAGAAGCAGAAATTCTTAAAGCCAAGCAGGATTCCTGGAAGGAATTCTGTACCGAAAACGCCCGAAGCTCACCTTGGAAAATGTACAAAAGGTGTAAAGCTGCCTTCACAGGACACTTAGCCCCCTCCTCGCTAAACCTTCTAGACGGGTCGGTAACATCATCAGCAAAGGAGAGGGCAAAAGCCCTCCTCAACAAATTCTTCCCCGACGACCTCACAGCGCAGGACAGCGTACAACAAAAGAACATTAGGGCGCAAGTATCAGGATCAGAACCCCCAGCCTCCCAGGCAGTACCAAACATCAAGAACCATGAAGTGGACGAAGTTATAAAAACCCGGAGGACAAAAAATGTCCCGGACCGGATGGAATTGACGGAGTTATTATAAAAGGAATGCATAAGATCCTACCCACATTCTGGACAACACTCCTAAACAAATGCTTCCTTCTAGGATGTTTCCTTACAGTATGGAAAAGGGTGAGCGTAATAGCCATCCCAAAGACGGACAAGAGCAAACTCCACATGGTAGAAGGGTATCGCGGCATTAGTCTGCTGTCATTCCCAGGCAAATTTCTGGAAAAATTTATGATCGGGAGGCTCAACAATTTCTTGGAGGCCACCGGACAAATCCCACCACAACAATATGGTTTCACAACTGGCAGGTCCACAGCGGATGCAATAAATGTGGTCATGGAATTTGTTCGCCGCGGCCGCAAACTGGGTTTAAAGTGCTGCCTAGTAACACTCGACATTGCAGATGCCTTCGATAACGCCTGGCACCCCGGAATACTAGCCACAATCTGGGACTTAAAATGTCCAACGAACATCTACAGCATCGTGAAGGACTTTTTACAAGACCGCAACGCTCACATCAGAATAGGAGAAGACGCGTGCTCTAAACGCGTCACCAGAGGCTGCCCGCAGGGGTCGGTCTCGGGCCCAACCCTATGGAACATTATCATCAGTGACCTAATGGTATTATTATTATCCAAGGCACCAAACCTAGAAATTGTAACATTCGTTGACGACATACTGCTAATGATACAGGGCCTCTCCCACTCAGCCGTCCTCACAACGGCGGTAAACACACTCCGAATCGTAGAGGATTGGTGCAAGAAACACATGCTAGAGATTTCTGAAGACAAAACGGCACTAATACCTATGTTTATAAGAAACAGAGACATATAAAAAACCAGTCCCAAAATAACTTCATGGGGAATAAATGTTGTCTCAAAAATGAAATATCTGGGAATTATGCTAGACTGCAAGATGGACTGGTTTCCTCACACACAATACTTAGAGAATAAGCTACTGTGCATTCGTAACAACCTCGCCAGATGCTCCAAAGCAACATGGGGTTTATCATACGCCAACCTTGTAACAGTATACAAACACGACATTCTCACCACCATCACATGCGCGGCAGAGGCTTGGCACAGCTCGGTATCCAAACGCGCAAAGAACAAATTGATACAAATTCAGAGACCTTCCCTCATATTCCTAACGAAGGCCTACAGGACAGTCTCACTAGAGGCACTCTCAGAAATCGCGGGGCTAATGCCCATAGACCAAGCACTCAACTTATATAAAGATAAAAGAGCAATCTCCAAAGGCCTACCCACGAACGCGGTTATAGCCCAGCTAAAGAGAATTGAATCCCCCATTAAAGAGAGAGGAATCTACCCAGCCGACAGCTACACACGCCGAACTGACAGACGTGGAAGGTACAACAGAAGTCTCTGTCTATACAGATGGCTCCAAAACCGAACACCATGTAGGGGCAGGCAAGGTAGCGGTTAAAAACTCCAGAGAAAAACATAATGGAACCCAGAAACTGAATATCGAATGTACGGTATTTCAAGCCGAACTCCGCGGCATCGGCATGGCAGTGGACTGGATCCTGAACCAACGGAAGAAAACCGCCTCCAATGCAATCAATGTCGATTCAAAAGCAGCATTACTTGCCATCGTTAATAAGCATTCTACTCATCCCCTAGCCGTCGACACTAGAAGGAAAATAATCGAACTAAGGACGACCACCTTGATCACCTTCCACTGGATAAAAGGGCACACAGGACTGAAAGGAAACGAGAGTGCAGACTACCTGGCCAAAACAGTAGCGAGCTACAACCCCACCACCACCTACGACTCTCTACCAGTGTCCAAAGGGAAGCAACTACTGGAAGACTATTACACCAAAATCTGGAACGCAACATATGTAAACTTCGAAAAAACCTCCCACACTAAACCACTCATTCCCTCCATCTTCCACAGAATGTCCCTCCCCCTCTGGCCAAATTACACCCTCACACAACTTCTAACAAATCACGGCTGCTTAATAAAATTCAAAAGGCGCCCACACCACTCTGTACCTGCCCTGAGAAGACCGAACTAACTGCGCGACATCTCATGGTAGAATGCAGTCTTTTCTCGAAAGAACGACTAACGGTACTACAAAATATCCCCTTCCTCTGATAAAGCAATACCACATAAACACAGTCGACGTCTCCAGGTCACTCAAATCCATCTTCCACGTGCTGCAAGATCAATCAAAAAGCGACCAGATTCCATAACAACTCCCTCGTTAACATTACTATAATTCTAATAACACAGCTATAAAGAACACTGTTAAATTACTCAAGCTTGTGCATAAGCACTGTAAATATCCCGTGATATACCGTTTGATGAAGCACGGGTTGTAAGCATTTCCAGGGGGAAAAAAAAACTAGAGTGAACCCTCAGAATGGGAATTCAAAAGGGAAAGGATTTAGGGAACGGAATGGGGACATGATTTTATCACATGGAATATCAGAACACTGAACATACCTGGAAGGGAAAAGTCCTACTACAACACCTTATTAAATACACAATTAAAATACATGTCTACAATAGATAAGATGGGTAGGAAATGGCATAATAGATTTAAAGACTAATACTATTTGCTACAGTGCAAAGAACGGGAGGGGAGGGGGGGGGACAAAGAACTTCATATAACTTTTGTTATGAAGAAACAGTTAAAAAATGGCGTTCTGGATTTTAAACCAATCAAAGAGATAATCTGTAAAAGAAAAAGGTAAAGCAATCCCATTAGAGTCCTGGACAGACCCTGAGGGTTCCAGAAGGTTGAGGCTCCCTAAAGACAAACAGTACATGAAGATGCAACGTTGTCAGCCCTACGCACCGGCCGCATTTACCACCCAGGAAACATTTCTGATACTCATTTCTATTAGAGGCTGAGTCGACCCCAGGGCCACAGTGCGGCCGGAAGGATTATGTCAATGAAAATTTCCAGTGACACTATCGGGAATCGAACCCGCGATCTTCCGGCTTGTAGCGCAGTGCCTCAACCAACTGCGCCACCGAGTCCAGATAATTTGTACCTTCATAATTAAGAAAGGCTGATGAATGTTGCTTCAACGGATGTAAGGAAGATGAGGTAGACGAAGAGTTATATCAACAACTGGAAAGAGCCTACAGTTCGGCACGAACCAGTGACACGAATTTGATGTTAGGTAATCTGAATTCGAAATTTGGAAAATAAATGGAAAGTAGAACTACAGGCGCATGTGGCACGTCAGACGGTAGCAGGAAGAGGCTGAATTCGCAGGCAGTAAAAAATATTGTGATAAACTCAAAATATTTTCCTCCCAAACATACCCACAAAAAAAAAAAACCTGTTCGGCAGCAGACAGCGGTTTGCAAATAGTACATTAGACATAAGCTCATTTCAAGGTGCCAGAACTGACTCTGACCACCATCTTGTCCAGATTAAATATGGATGTAAAAACAATAATAAAGAATCAATGCAATGAATACGCTATTCCAAACATAATATAGTTTTCCTCAAATAGGCTGGATAGTTAGAAGATATGCGATGTAAAATTACCGAGAACCTCACCCAACAATACATTAAGTTTACAGAATTCCATTGAAGAAATGTGGAAAGAAAGACAGGCTAGGGTTCTAACAGCTGCCGAAGAGATAGTACATTAGGGTACCACAGTAAATATCCTCCACGAGAAGGAAATGAGAAGGACTGTTAGGCAAGCCACAGAGTTCAAAAACAAGAAAAATGGGATATTAGTAGAAAGAGCAACTATAAATAGACAAGAAGGATACAAAGAAGTAAGGAGAGTAGCCGATAAAATATGAAATAAAATACCGTGAATTTTTTTAACAGCCAGATACTTCAAATGAAGAAGATTTTGAAACTAACATATCACACAACTTATGTGGAAGTTAAATTCCTGAGAGAGGACTATAACCCCAGAACAGATCTTGTCCGGAGTAAGAGAAAAATCATTAGCGAAGAAATTATATTTCGGAAACTTGGAAGGACTATTTCCGTCAGTTACTTGACCTAAAATCAGAATTCAGTATTTCCAAAAGGAATAGATCAGAGGAGCGAGGAATGTGAAATAGATCCAACAGTCTCAGAAGAGTTCCAAGAATGTATGGAAAGCCATCCCAACTGAATTATAAAGGCCAGGGAAAGGAAAACGTTGTGCAGTTGTATATATCAAATACTGAGCAAGACTTGTGAGAAAGAAAGCATACCAGATGACTGAAACAGAACCGTCATACGTCTTACTTACGAAAAGGGTGATATAAAATTTGAATTAATATCAGCTGTTAACATCACACAAAATTTAAAGGAATTTGGAAAACAAGTTTGGAACTATTTTATGAAATGATACTGGAAGAAGACCAGGCTGGTTTCGACAGGTAAGATCTGCTATAGATAATTTATTTATATCAAGAAATATTAGGGAGGTGTGTTGGGAGTATAATGTATATATCTAGTACATAATATTTGCAGATATTAGACAGGCGTATGATTGCATACTAGGAGAGACGTTAGAGTCAGCCTTATTGATATTTGAAATGACAATCGAACCTGTAAAGTTGATAAACGTTCCCATGGCAGATTCTTGAAGTCATACGGAACTTCAAAACGAAGTTAACGATAGTTTACCTACTGTCACAAGACGAGGGCTGAAGCAGGGACACGGACTGGCCACACTCCTTTTCAGTTAACACTGAAGTATATAGAACGGCATATAAGTCATCTCAGATCATGGCATATGCTGATGATACAATCATCATACCCAGGTCTATAGCGTCAGCTAGATATATGCACATTTTTTCAAAATCGCAGACCTAGAAAATAAGTTAGAAATGTGACTATTCATGGGGCTATAATAGAACCAGTGAAGGAATTTCTCCATCTGGGATTCAAAACGATAAGGATGAAGGTGATTTTCATGAAATTACAGAAATTAAACTGGTACGTAAAATTTACTTCTCACTGTTACCAGTATTTAAATGCAAAAATGTACATCGACTTACAAAAACAGAATTATGCAAGGCTGCATTACATCATGGTAGTAAGGGCTGGAATATCAATACCATATCTGAAGTGCCTATCGATTCGTATGCAAGAAATGTACTGACGGGAATATGGAGAGCAGTAAAAGAAAATGGCAAATGAATGAAGAATGAGAGATAATAATGACTTGTACAAGTTACATGATCAGGCACGTACGGGACTGAGAGTTGTTGTAAAGGTGCAAGGCTAGCGTGGCTTGGATATATTCCGAGCACAGGTAGTAAACGCACACCAAGGCAATAAAATCGGCGCCAGAAGGCTTGTAAGGGAAACTAAAAGAAGATGGATTGGGGCTGCAGAGGAGATTCCAAGAAGGTACTCGGTGACCGACAAAAGTGGAAGGAATATAAACACGGTCCCATCTCGGGCTGATGTGCCATTGAGTAGTATTAGTAGTAGTAGTAGTA
>Ga0131853_10001381_pt1 | contig 43543 bp, 44 predicted proteins | sample TergutLab28metaG_FD_92764 | JGI IMG/M metagenome (GOLD analysis project Ga0131853, IMG submission 92764) | Labiotermes labralis P1 segment gut microbial communities from Petit-Saut dam, French Guiana - Lab288 P1 (version 2) (version 2) | ecosystem: Host-associated > Arthropoda: Insects >...
CGCCAATTCTGTGGTAATATTATTCATAGGAAGTCCTCTTTTCTGTGAATTTTGTTCTCGACAAACATTATTCTAACAGATTGAGACTTCCTTTTCTATTTACACATACTATTTTACACTACCCCCAGAGAACAAGATAATGACCATAACACCCTCTATTCCATGATTTATGGTTATTTTCAGACGCACATCAGATCCTAAATGACGCAAAAAGCTCGGTAAATCGTGATTTTCACCAGATTGCCGAGCTTTCTTAAATTTTGAATCACAATGTGGCTGACTAACTCTATTTCAACAATCGCAACCCGTTCAAAATAACTAAAATCGTATTCCCCTCGTGCGCAATCACCGCCAACGGGATTGGCAGGACAAAAAAGAAATTTGATCCAATCAATAAACTGATCACCGCCACCGCAAAGATAATATTCTGCTTCACCACGCGGTTCATCCTGCGAGATAAATCAACAGCCTGCGGTAAGCGTGAAAGATTATTCTTCATCAACACCACATCAGCCGTTTCCAAGGCAACGTCCGTCCCCTCGCCCATCGCAATCCCAATATTCGCCGTCGCTAAAGCGGGCGCATCGTTAATCCCGTCTCCAATCATCGCCACAACGTCGTACTTCGCTTGTAATTCCTTAATCGCCGCGACTTTCCCATCTGGCAAACACGAAGCGATATAATCCGTCAACCCAACTTCACCCGCGATCGATTTCGCCGTTTCCTCGTTATCTCCCGTGATCATAATCGTTGCAATCCCCTGCTCCTGCAGGCCATTAATCGCTGCACGAGCCTCGGGACGCACCGTATCCTTAAGCGTGATCACCCCTAAAACACCCGCTTCATCCCCGATATAAACCAATGTCTTCCCTGACAGGTCAAACGATGAATCAATACCAGCCAAAAACGCAGCCGCGTCATCCCCAAGCAACTCCGCCTTCCCAATTTTATATGTCTTACCATCAATTACCCCGATAACACCGAATCCCACCACATTCTCAATCGTCTTCGGTGCCTTCAATTCAACCTGATATTCCGAACGGGCATAAGCAATAATCGCATCCGCCAACGGGTGGGTCGAATGGCTTTCAATTCCCGCTACAATCGCCAAAACTGCCGCCTCGTCTTCATGGTCACGCAACACAAAATCCGTCACAACGGGCTTTCCAATCGTCAACGTCCCCGTCTTATCAAACGCCACCGCCTTCAGTGCGCCCATCTTCTCCAATTGGACACCGCCTTTAAACAAAATCCCATTGCGGGCACCATTTGAAATCGCAGATAAAGTCGCTGGTGTAACCGATGCTACAAGTGCACACGGCGAAGCAACGACCAGTAACACCAAAGCTCGATAGATGGTAGCCGACCACGTCCAGCTAAACACGAACGGCGGAATGAGCAGCATGAGAAGGACAATCAGAAACACCCCTTTGACGTAAATACCTTCATACTTTTCAATGAATAACTGCGACGGCGATTGGGCATTTTGCGCACTTTGCACCATCTGAATGATTTTCTGAAACAACGTCTCATCGCTTTTTTTCGTGATTGTCACCTCAATGGAACCACGTAAATTCACCGTTCCAGCGAAAACATCATCGCCAATCCCTTTTTCCACTGGCACAGATTCACCGGTAATCGCAGCTTCATCTAAATTGGTGGCTCCCGTGCTGATCTTACCATCAGCCGGTACCCGATCGCCTGGCTTAATCAAGATGACATCGTTAATCTCTAAATCCTTAACTGAAATCCGCTCTTCTTTCCCTTTTGACACGCGCAAAGCTTCCTCCGGTTGCAGTTCCATCAAGGCAGAGATTTCTTTGTGCGATTTATTAAACGTGTACGTTTCAAGCGCACCACTGATGGCAAAAATCGCAATCAACATCGCCCCTTCTTCCCAGTAGCCAATAAAAGCAGCAGCAATCGCAGCCACCATCATTAAAATATCAACGCTGAATTCTCTTTCTTTAATCAGCGCCAGAACGCTCTCTTTTGTTTTAACAAAGCCCCCTGTTAAATACGCCAGAATAAAAAAGATAATACTTAGAACCTCGATACCAGCAAATCGAAATACCCATCCGATGATTAAGCTCACCGCACAGGCGACGGTTAAAATAATTTCTTGTTGACGCTTCAATTTTTCCATCACGTTACCCACCTCATCTTTTTGTATACCATATACCCCTATAGGGTATATATTAGCAGTTCGTTTTTAAATTGTCAACGCCAAACGCCCATTTTTTTGAATAAAAAAACTAACCACTCTTTCAAACAAGTCGTTAGTTATAGCATTTTACTGTATTGAGACACCGCACGCCTTAAGCTTTCAATTTCTTTTGCAGGGTCCATCCCCTCTTCGGTTGCATTAAAGAAAGTGTGCTCCGTGTGCGCTTCGAGTAAGATTTGGCTGATTCGCTGCGTCGCCGACTTAATTGCATTTAACTGAATAATCACCTCATCAAACGGCTTTTCCTCTTCAATCATCCGACGAACCCCACCAAGTTGCCCTTCGATGCGATTGAGTCGTTTTACCAACGCGTCAACCCGATGCTCTGGTCTATGTGGCATGTGCAACACCTCCTGAATTTTTTAGATTTCTTATTGTATATCATGCATTATAACATGTTTTTGTGAAAATCTCCTTCATGTATTCATTTTACCACAAATACATCAAAATTAATACTGATTCTTTTTCCGCAAGTTATAAAGTGATTGTAGACATTCTTTTTACAATTTTTTAGCAAGTCGCTCATTAAGTTGTGGTATAATAAGCAAAACTGAAATTAGAGGAGCATCTTAATGAATTTTGAAAGTTTAGGCATCGAAAAAGCGTCTTGTGACGCATTGAAAAAGCGTGGTATCAAAGAACCGACCTCCGTTCAACAATCTGTGATTCCTTCTATTCTAGAGGGAAAAGATTTAATTGCACAAAGTGCGACAGGCACAGGGAAAACGTTGGCTTTTCTGCTACCACTTATCCAAAAGGCGGATGCGAGCATCTCCCAGTTACAAGGTTTGATTTTAGTCCCTACTCGCGAGTTAGCACTGCAAATTGCTGAGGTGGCTAAGCCGTTAGCTGCTTTATATGAGATTGAATTGATGGCGATTTACGGTGGAAAAAGAACGGCAGACCAAGAAAAGAAACTAGAAAAAAAGCCACAACTGATTGTTGCGACACCAGGTCGTTTAATGGATCACATTAGCCAAGGCAATATCGACCTCACCACGACGGGCACGTTCATTCTTGATGAAGCGGATCAATTGCTACTCGCCGGATTCAAACCCGATATTGAGGCAATCATTCTGCAAATTCCTGGCAATCGCCAAACCCTCTTTTTCTCTGCCACACTCCCACCCAAAATTAAAAAGATGGCTTATCGCTATACGTATCAACCGGAACATTATACGGCGGCGGTTACAGCGTCCAACCAGCCGGCTATCTCTCAAGAAATCGTACCGACCAACGATCGTCAAAAATTCCCGGCTTTACAAATCGTCTTAAACGAAGACAACCCTTTTTTAGCCATCGTTTTTTGTCGCACCAAACGTCGTGCGAATGAACTCCACGCTAAAATGAAGAAATACAAATTTAACGCAGACGTTATTCACAGCGACATTGCCCAAAATAAGCGGGAGCGGATTTTAAAACAGTTTCGAAAAGGGGATTTGCAATTTCTCATTGCGACCGATGTTGCCGCAAGAGGCTTGGATATTAATTTCGTGACGCACATTTATAACTTCGACATGCCTGAATCGGCTGACACTTACATCCACCGAATTGGAAGAACAGGACGCGCCGGTGCGACAGGTTACTCGTGCACGTTTGTCACCGAAGAAGATACTGCTATTTTAAGAGCGATTGAAAATAGGACTAAACGTGCGATTCAAAGGCGCTCGGTTAAAATCGGTAACAAATAGCGTGGTTTACATATCCGATTTCTAGTGAGGCGATGTTTTATTTTTACCTTAATTAAACTAAAACATTGATATCTACCTTTTTGGTGTAGTATAATTTCTAATATATTGCGAGGTGTTATCTATGATGATCAATGGCATAAAAATCAAAAAATTTCAACAATTAAAAGAGCTGAACGATGCGTATTTCACTACTATCTCACGGATAGTACGAGATGCTTTATCTGAGCTAACATTCGTTACGATAAGCTCCCGATATTGCTCAAAGTCAACGGATTCGATTTATTTCTATTTCAAAATGAAGCATCATCATTTGCCATTTGCTCTTTCCGTTAGGACTCATTTCCCATTAGAAGCAGTTGATAATTACTTTTATTTTTATCTATTTGAATATGCAAATCCAACTGAGTTGAAAAAAGCAATCCAAAAAGAATTGATCGTTCATTATGTGCTTAAAACCACCACACTCGCACTTCAGAAGAAAGAGCCTTCTGCTTACATTCGAACCGCTCATCGTTATCAAAATCCTGTTAGTAAAAAGAAGAAGAAAAAGAAGGCTCCTGATCCGATTAGACAAGCGAATGATTCTTTTCTTGCTTTGATGAATGAGATTAATGCTAAGAATAAAATTAATGAACCATTTGTTTCTGTGGTATAACTACATTTTCGGCAAATCATCAATACGAATCGGCAGAATGATACTGCATTCTACTTAAAAATTTGTTATAATATAAAGAAACTGATTCAATTATAGGAAATTGCGGAATAGTCATCCAGTGTCGCTTTGTCATTCAAAATTTGAGTTTAGCGACACTTTCGCAATCACCTACTAATTTAACAACCAGGAGGTCACTAGCATGTTATTTAAACAAATGAGATACTTCGTTACCGTCGTTGATTGCAATAGTTTTACCGAAGCGGCTGAGGTTTGTTTTATTTCGCAGTCTGCCATTTCACAGCAGATCACTGCCCTTGAGAAAGAGCTTGATACGAAACTTCTCCAACGCAAAAATCGCGCGTTTACCCTCACACCGGCTGGCGAGTATTTTTACCGTCAAGCCCAGTTAGTGCTTGCCGAAGTGGATCGTGTGGTTAAACAGACGAAACGGCTTGGTGAGGATGCAGATGAGCATTTAAATATCGGCTATCTTAAATGGTATGGGATCGATGAGTTTCAACATGCCCTTGCTGAGTTTTCCAGCCTGTATCCAGAGGTTACATTAAATATTATTAATGGGGATCACGAGCAGCTTTATCGGTTATTGACCTCTGGTGAGCTGGATTTGGTATTGGGGGCGCAGCGGCGCGTTTTTTCGGAGGATTATAATAACCATCACCTGCTTTACTCGGATTGCTTTGTTGAGTTTTCAAAGCGGCACGAGATGAGTGCGAAGGAAATCGTGACGATCGAAGACATTGGCAATACACCGTGTATTATTTTAGCCTCGCAAGACCAGCAAGAAAACGAGAAAGATTTCTATCAGAACATGCTCGGATTTAATGGGAATTTCCTATTCGCAGAGTCGCTAGAGGAAGCGCGGCTGATGGTGATTAATAACCGCGGCTTCCTCCCAGTTGAAAAAGTCGGCTCGTTCTCGCATTCAAATCCAACAATCGCACGCCTCCCCCTGTATAAAGCGGGAAAGCAACTGCAACGAAACTACTGCGCCTTCTGGCCGTTACAAGAAGACGATTACTACATCAGCGAATTCGTCACAATTTTAGAAAAACATTTGACACAACCGTAAAAGCAAGCCTTCTGAATCATCAGGAAGCTTGCTTTTCAAGTTAATCAATTAATTCCCCCAAATACTCACGAACACCCCCGACCCCACCGCTAGCGACGCGCTTCAAAAATTCTGAGCCAATCACAGCCCCATCCGCACCGTTTTGCAGAACCGTTTCAATATCCGCGCGGTCCTTCACCCCGAAACCTACCAAAACCGGCAAATCCGTGAGTGGCTTAATCTGCGCCACCGTCTCTATGTATTCAGTCGGCAAGCTCGTAAATTCACCCGTCTTCCCGCTGCCGGAAATGACATAGATAAACTCAGAAGAACCCGCTACCAACTGCTTCACCTCGACCGGTGCCATCCCGCTCGTAAACGTATGCACTAACCCCGTGTAATTTTGCTCATCCAATCGCTTATCGACACATAGCAGCGCATCATAGAGTGCGTGGTCGAGCTTATCCAACGCATAACGCGAAACGCCTTCGTAATAGGTCATCAAAATGATTCTAAATCGGTACTTTTTTCGCATTGCTGTTAATGTGTCAACCACCTCGTCATGACTGATCGCATCCATCACTTGTTCTTGCGAGCGCCGCACCACTTCGCCATCCAGGAAAGGGTTGCTGACTGGTACCCCGATTTCCACATACCCAACGCCCACCTGGTCCACGACGTCCAAAATGTCAAAGAAGGTTTGCTTATCCGGGTAGTTCATCGTTAAATACAAAGCTAAATGTTTCAATTAACTCCCCCCTATCAAGCGTAAAACCAGGCCAAGCAGCGGCCCAAACACCGTGTAGTCCGTCTCACTCAAAATCCGCATAATCGGCTCGTAACTCCCAACCATCGGCAACAGCAAGGCTTGGCCAAAAATCAGGATAAAGCCATTCGCCAACGAGCCAATAATCGCCCCACGCCTACCGCCATGGGCATTTCCAAAAATCGCTGTAGCAGCACCAGTAAAGAACGTCGGAATCAAAGCGGGGAACACCACAACCGGGAAATTCAATGCCCCTAAAATCAGCATGCCGATTAAACCAGCCGTTAAGCTACATAAGAAGCCGACAATCACCGAAGTTGGGTAGTTCGGGAACAGCAAGGGCACGTCTAGACCAGGTGTCGAATTAGGAATGATTTTATTAGCAATCCCGTGAAACGCGGGAATAATTTCCGATAGCATCATTCGTACTCCTGTCACAATCACGGTAATCCACAGCCCAAACTCGATTCCTCTTAGGAGAGAAAATCCGATTAAGTCTTGCCCACCGGTAATGTTTGCCATTGTCCACGAAGGCGTTGCTGCCAATCCCACAATTAAGAATAGTAAAAACATGACGAGGGTTAACGCAATGGTCATTTCGCGTAAAAAGTTCAATTTTTTCGGGATTTTCAAGTCCTCTAAGTCGTGCTCTTTATTACCGAAAAGCTTGCCGAGCACCGTTGCGATTAATAACCCTGAAGAACTAGAGTGTGCTAATGTAAAGCCTTCGCCGCCCTTGACCCCTTTCATACATAAAGCCACATAAGCGCATGAGAACGTCATGTACAAGCCTAGTAAAATGGCTCCTACCGCTACGACGCTGATAAACGATAAATTCGTTCCAAACGTTAGCAAGGCAGCAATTAATCCTGCAAAGAAAAACGAGACGTGCGCAGATAAATGAACATACTTAAATTTTGTAAAGCGAGCTAATAGCAGGTTAATCAAAAAGCCGAAGGCAAAAATCAAGGCCATTTCCGTTCCAATTTCAGCTAAGCTTTCTGCCTGTGCCGCACCGATATCAGCACCGAAAAATGCCATGCCAAACACTTGCGAAATCATCTGCTGAAGCGGCATTAAAGCACCACCGAGTGTTTGTCCACCGACGCTGATCATCGTGAAACCAATCATGGCTTTCAGGGCGCTCGGTAAAATTTGATCCCACCCTTTTTTCTGAGCAATCATGCCGGCAATAACCACGAAACCGATGATAAAGACCGCTTGTGTTAGAATATTATTGACAATGTATAAGAAAACATCCATACTTACACCTCCTCGTTAATGGCTAACAGCAATTGCTCTTTCAAGTACGCTTTATCCATCATGTTATCAATGCGAACAATTTTAGCCGTCGTGTCTCTTAGCGTGTCCGCAAAGTGCGACGCTGTGACCAAAATATCGTAATTATCCGGGCTAACTGAGCTAATGTCTGCCGCATCCACCGTCGCTTCAATCCCCGCATCGTCCAGTACTTGCTGCGTAAAAAGACGCATCATCATACTACTGCCAACCCCTGCCCCACAAACCGTTACAACTTTCAACATGCTAATTTCTCCTCTCAATAATCGCTATGATTTCTTTTGGGCTACTCGCTGCGAGCATCGCCTTTACATTTTCTTCGTCTGCTAAAATTTCAGATAACTCTGCTAATGCGCGCAAATGCGTGTGATGATCCACGGCGCATAAACCAATGACAAGGCTGACCGGGTCGTTTTTCGGATGACCAAACACCACCGGTTCTGTTAACGTCACAATGCTAAATCCGATACCAATCGCACCTTGTTCTGGCCTGGCATGTGGCATCGCTATACCTGGCGCAATAACGATATAAACGCCGCTTGCTTCGATATTCTTGAGCATGGCATCGATGTATCTTTCTTCGATTAAGTCTTGTTTTAATAATAATTCACCACTTTTCTTTACTGCTTCATCGCGATTGGTTGCTGTAAAATTAACCGCAATCAATTCTTCTGTTAAAATCTCTTTAAGCATAGGTTGATACCTCTTTTTTAATATATTTTTCTCACTAGGGACGTTTAAATAGTGTGACAATTCTTGCATTAAAAACCTTGTTTTTTGACCATCTAGCGCCACGTATTTCTGGATAATGTTCATCAAATCTTCTACTTTGATCTCAGTAAAGTGGGGCGTAATGAAATTAGCGAGTGCTTTCATGTCATCGTCCGATAAAAACGGGCTGACTTGAATAACAGGGACATTTTTCACTTTTAAATGGGCGGTCGTTATCACTAAATCAACGTTATTTTCTTCTAACCAAGTAAGCCCTTCTCTGATGCTAAAGGTTCCTAGAATATCCATTTCGTATTGATTTTCGAGCTTGTTGCGAAGAATTTCTGATGTGCTAATGCCGACGTTACACACAAGAATTACTTTCATGCGATGCGGGATAACTTGCTTGCTTTTTTCAAGCGAAGCAGCAAAGAGTAACGTGAAGAAACTCACTTCGTGGGCGTTAAATGTAACGTCGAGTTCGTTTTCTAATGCCTGTATGCTGCGTGTAACTGAGTCGTGCAGGGCTTCGTAAGTTGACGTAACATATTCGAGCATCGGATTTTCAATTTGTACTGCAGACAATGCCCTTCGATAAGCAGGTCTTAAATGGTTGACGAGGCTTTCAAATAATTTTTTGTCGTATCTGAATCTGCCCGGTTCAAAATCCTTTTCGACTTCTAAAATGAACTTCTCAGTTAACAGGTTAAACGCCAACCACTTTTCAGAAACGTGCTCGCCATACTTGACAATAGAAGCCTCAGAAAGCTTGTTCGCGAGATAAAGCATTTCATGATGGTTGATGGCGTTTGCAAAAATTTCTTCTAACGTTTCTTTTTCTTTTGTCAGAAACACTTCTTCTTGCGTAAAACTTTCAGTGAAATAATCCGCTGGAATCTCTTTCTGGGTTGCTATTCTTTTTTTCATTACCCAGATAAATAGTTGGATTTCTTCAAAAGATTCGTCGCTTAACTGTATATTGGTCTGTTCACAAAAACCTTCTAAGAAAGTGCCAACCTGTTCCAACGCTTCCTTTTCATTGGCGTGTTCTTGCTTCTCAAAAAACAACGGGTCTTGCTTCAAAATAGCAACAATCAAATTTCGAATCTTAAACTCATCTCCAATCACCTGATAACCTTTAAACGGGGCAGATAGCAGTTGGATCCCTTCCGCCTCGAATTCTACTTTGATCGTTTTCAAGTCATTAATCAACGTGTTCTTAGAGACATGAGTGCTCTTGATGAGCGCTTCTGTACTAAAATGATCGCTTGACAATAGGATAAATTCCTTGATCCGCATTTGTCTGATGTTTTTGTTACTACTCACAAAATCAAGGTCGTTTAGCAATAGCTTGTCAATGTCCACATTAGTTTCTTGAAGGGGAGCAATAATACCTTGTTGAACGGTAATTTCTTGCCCTGTTGCTAAGCTAACAATTTCATTTAACTTAGCTAAATCGTTATAAACCGTCCGTGTGCTAACATTGAAGCGACTAGCTAAATCACTGATTTTGAAGGATTGTTGGTTGCTGGCCAGCAGGTGATACAAATGTGATAATCGATTATTCATTTTCTAACAACTCCTTCTAGTGCTTAGTATACAAGATAACCGAATGCTTTGAAAAGAACAAATTTTTTCAAATATTTTGAAATGAACTGTACTCGTTGATTTACTAGTTATAATATACCACTTTATACCACTTTCATAAGTTTTACTTATCCATTCCATTACCAATCGAAATTGATGTCCGGTTCAAAGTGTCATATAATAAAAACACAAAGGAGGGCTGTCATTATGAGCAAAACACTCGTCGCCTATTTTTCACGCAAAGGTAACAATTACGTCGCAGGTTCGATCGTCAATCTAGAAATCGGCAATACAGCGGTCATCGCGGGCTACCTAACAGAAGCATTAAACGCGGATACCTTTGAAATCGAAGCCGCACACACCTACCCCAAGGACTACCACGACTGCACAAAAGTAGCAAAAACAGAGAAACAGAATCAGGAACGACCCGCACTAACCGCCACACTGAAAAGCCTCGAAGCGTACGACACCGTCTACCTCGGCTTCCCAAACTGGTGGAACACCCTGCCGATGCCGGTATTCACCTTTTTAGAACATCACGATTTCGCCGGTAAAACCATTATCCCTTTCTGTACGCATGAAGGAAGTGGCATTGGTAATAGCGTCACAGATATCAAAAAAGCGTGCCCGGGTGCAACGGTCAAAGACGGCATTGCCATTTGGGGACACGCTGTCAACAATCAAAAAAACAACATCATAACGTGGCTAGAAGGAGCGAATTAATATGACATATACAAAATTAGGAAATTCAGGATTAGAAGTATCGCGTTTATCACTCGGTTGCATGAGCTTTGGCGAGCCGGATAGCGGGATGAACCAATGGACGTTGCCGCTGGAAGAAAGCCGCGAAATTGTGTACCACGCTTTGGACTTAGGGATTAACTTCTTTGACACGGCTAATCAATATTCGAACGGCTCAGGCGAAGAAATTCTCGGCCAGATATTAAAGGATGCGATGGCTGAGGGCCGAACGACCCGCGAGGAATTGGTTGTCGCAACAAAAGCTTATTACGCGATGTATGACGGGCCGAATGCAAAGGGCCTTTCGCGAAAAAGCATCATGCGTGAAATCGATCAATCGTTGGCACGTTTGCAGATGGACTATGTGGATCTGTATATCATTCACCGCTTGGATCACGATACGCCGATGGAAGAAATCATGAAGGCGTTGCACGATTTGGTGGCCTCAGGAAAAGTGCGTTATATCGGAGCGTCATCGATGTACGCGTGGCAATTTTTGAAAATGCAGCAAATTGCAAAAGAAAACGGGTGGACGCCATTCATCTCCATGCAGAACTTACAGAACTTACTATATCGGGAAGAAGAACGCGAAATGAACAACTTATGCCGCGATTTAAAAGTCGGCACAACCCCTTGGAGCCCGCTATCGAATGGTCGCCTAGTGAAGGATTTAGGTGAGACGAGCGGTAGATTCGGGACAATTAACGAGCCAAGCACGGATCGCGAACGTGCCGATGTGGCAATCATTAAACGTGTGGCGGAAATCGCTGAGAAGAAAGGTGTAACGAGAACGCAGGTTGCGCTTGGTTGGTTGTTGAGCAAGGATTATGTGGCGTCGCCAATCGTAGGTGCAACAAAAAAGCATTATTTGGACGATGCAATTGGGGCCTTGGATGTGGTGCTAACAGAGGAAGAAATTACGTACTTAGAAGAGTTGTACGAAGTACGCCCACCTGCGTTTTTTAGATAGATAGTGAAAGCTGTAGCGAATGATTTGTTTGTCATTCATCTACAGCTTTTTTTGGTTTTATTTTGGGCCTTTGAATAATTTTCCGTAATCTTGCATTTGGTGGAAGATATGTGCGACAACAGCATAATTATCCGCTTCAAAATACTCATAAAGAATGACATAATTGTTAGCCACCACTTTTCGAATGTTAATGAATTCAATTGAAATATTCTCATTGAATTGAGAAATCGATGTTCCTATCTTTGGGAAATCAGAAATTGTTGTAAATTTCTTTTCAATAACACTTTTAACTCGAAAAGCAGCCTCTTCATTAAATAAGTTCTCAATGATATAATCATAAATTTTATTTACTTGCCTAGGTATAGTTGCATTAAGTCCAAGTGATGTTCAAGTGTCACCTTGGACTCTGTATTCGCTCCTTGATTCTAAAATAGATGAAAAGCCCCAATCGAATTCTTCGAGCGGAATAATATTTCCTTCTTCATAATTTTTACGCATTTGCCTCAGTTCAGATTCCAATTTCCTGATCAGATCTTTAACTTCCATTTAAAAACACATCCTTTCATGTTGCAATTTACGCTCAACCCTTGGTTCTACTATATGTGGTAAGCTCCAGTCAAATTCTTCTAATGGAATTGACTTTCCTGCTTCAAATCTTTTTCTCCCTTCCCTAATCTCCTCAACTAATCTATCTATTAACGCTTTTCTATCCATCAACAGCACCTCACTAATCATTATAGAATATATTTTACACAATTCCCTAACAAAAATCAAGCATTATCGAAGAAAAATTTCTGCTAATCACATAAAACCACCAACCTCTCCTTCTTCAGATTCCACCATCGGTGTATACCCCGTCACAACCGCATCGATTTCCCTAAGCATTTCCATCGGATGAAAATCTTGCTCTAAAAATCTTAGAAAGGCTCTTTCATTATTAACAGCCACATCTTTAGTAATCGCATAATCCCCAAGTATCTCAATCGCTTTGAACATATCTTCTACCTGTTCTTCACCCAACACAGAAACCCGCTCTGCTTTTCCTTTCATCCGTTTCCTAGTAATCGTAAACAACGGTCGATGGATCTCGCCGTAAGCACTGTATGTTTCTTCATACATTTTGTACATCTGTTCTGAAAACTCAACCACCTCCTCAGGCTTAGGAATACACCCTAAATTTCTTAGTGTGTCCAACGCTGGAAACACCACTGTAAATAATTCTTGAAAATCGTACATCATCATTACCTCCTTCAATTTTTTTGATGCACCCTTTAAATACGCAAAATAAAAAAAATACCTGCAAATTTTTCGATGAAAACGCCTATCATTTTAAATTAAAACGTTTTCCAATCACGCGATAAACGGTGGCATTTAAAAATCAAAAAGATTGCATTTAAATCAATCTTTTTAGTTGAACTCCATCTACAGGTGTGCTATAATGTTTGATTGTTAGTATTTTAAGTAATACTTCTTGCTCACATGCCAAAGTGTTGTGGGCCGTTAGACCATGAGGAGGTGTAAAACATGAGAAAGTACGAAGTAATGTACATCGTTCGTCCTGATGTTGAAGAAGCAGCACGTAAGGAGTTAATCACTTTTATGTCTGATATCTTCACGAAGATGGATGGGAAGGTTTTAGAATTGAAGGAAATGGGTATGCGTAACTTAGCTTACGAAATCAATGACTTCACTAAAGGATTTTACGTTTTAATGAACGTTGAAGCAACAAGCGAGGCTTGTGATGAGTTTGATCGTCTTGTTAAAATTAACGAGTCTGTGATGAGACACATCGTTGTTCGCATTGACGAAGTAAAAGCGCCAAAAATCAAACCTGATACAAGGCCAAAAAGAGATCCAAAACCAAGAGCTGAACAAGCTTAATTCATTTCGGAGGTTGACATTATGATTAATAGAGTAGTACTAGTTGGACGTTTAACACGTGATCCAGAGTTGAGATACACAACGAATAATATTGCGAATTTGCGTTTCACAGTCGCTGTTAATCGTCAATTCACGAATCAAAACGGTGAGCGCCAAGCAGACTTCATTGGCTGCGTTGCCTGGCGTGCACAAGCAGAAAACATGGCTAGATTTTTGAAAAAAGGTTCATTGGTTGGCGTTGAAGGACGTATTGAAACTGGTAGTTACCAAGGGCAAGACGGACAAATGCGCTACACAACGGATGTCATCGCTGATTCTGTGCAATTTTTAGAACCAAGAAGCGCACAAGGCGGTGGTGATCAAGCTGGATTTGGCGGCGGTGGTGGGAACAATGATTTCAATCAATTCCCTACCGGTGGCGGTAATGCTGGTAACTATAACCAACAACCTGCCTCTAACCCTAACCCCTTCCCTGCTGGAAACAATGCACAAGCATCACCAGCAGAAACAAATCCATTCCCTTCTAACCAAAGCAACAACACACCTAATTTCAACTCTACCATCGACATTTCTGACGATGATTTACCATTCTAAAATCAGGAGGACTTAACGATGGCTCAATACAACCGTGGACGTCGTCGTCGTAAAGTATGTTATTTCACAGTAAACAAAATTGCTGTGGTAGACTACAAAGACGCTGACTTACTAAAAAGATTTATCTCAGACCGTGGAAAAATTTTACCAAGACGTGTCACTGGAACAAGCTCAAAATTCCAACGTAAATTAACCGTTGCAATCAAAAGAGCACGCCACATGGCATTGTTACCATTCTCATCTGAATAAGATAATATAAAAGCAGGTTCATCGTTAAGATGCCTGCTTTTTTTGTGCTTGGTTTTTAAAATATTTTTTTAAGATGTAACCACAAATCACCGCTGAACCCCATGTAAAGAGGGCCACTGCGAAGAAGAAAATCGGTAGGTCAACCGCTTCGATTAAAAACCCGACGGTCATCGTTCCCAAGGGCCCGATCATCAAAGGGATCATCCCAAGCAAGGAGTTAACCTTCCCGAGCAGGTGCGCCGGTACCTCCTTCTGAGTAAACGCACCGAAGCTCGTTCCTAAAAGTGAAAACATAAATAAAATCGCAGATAATACAAGGTTAAACGCCCAAAATCTAACCGTTTGATTCGTTAAGAAGGGTAAAAATATAACCGCTAAGCCAACGCAAGTGAGTCCCATCAATGCCATCCATTTTGCGATGTGACGAATTTCAAGCAGCCGCTTCAATTTACCAGCAAGAATTCCCCCAAGCAACATCCCAAACGCGGCAACCGCAAAAGAAAGTGTAATCGGTTGATCAAAAATCAAGCTAACAACAGTGGGCAATCCAACCGTAAAAATCGGTGGTAGTAAAAAGGTAATACTAGCTGAAATCAGTGACAATTTAAAAACAATCGGCTTTTCATTTTTCAAAAATTTGAAACTCTCACCCATATCATTTTTAACTAATCGTAAAATACTATCAACCACTTTTTGCTTAACGTGCGGAATCCTTATTTGCATACTAATCGCTGCTGAAATCAAAAACATAACTCCCGAAGCAAATGCGATCAATTCAATCCCTAACACATCAAAAAGAATACCGCCGATAATCGACCCACCAATAAGCCCAATGGCCGCTATGGATTGTAAAGCACCGTTCGCCGCTACTAATTGCTCTTCTTCCACCACACGTGGAACGGCTGCATTGAAGACGGTTCCGGCAAAGACGACGATACTTATTTTTACCATTCTCAAAGCGGTAATATTAAAAATGGTATAGACTTCTGAGCGTAACATCCATAAAAATAAGAAATTGCTCAGTGCGGTAAGAATATCAAAAAACACGATTAACTTCTTCTTGTCCAACCTGTCAGCTAGTAACCCACTAAAAGGTGTGATGAAAAAAGTTGGCACCTGTGAAATAGCCATCACGATGCCAAGTAAGGCAGCTGAAGCGGTAAAGTCAACAAGAAATAAAATCATGGCAAATCCTAAAATGTTCCCCCCTACGACACTAATCGTTTTGCTGGTTAGTATCAGTTTAAAGTTTAAATCAAACTTTTTTTCTTCCATAGGGTTAAACCACCTTTATTTGTAACGCATCGTGCATTAATTTTAAGCAAGCTTCATGTAGCTCTTTATCTGGACCGGCCGTCGCATTAGCATCAACGATAATCTCGGCTTCTGGTTGCGCCGTTTTCGCGATGATGGCATTTGAGAGGACGCAGATGTAAGAGACCAAACCGACCAATTCGATCGTTTCGTACTGGTCTTTTTTAATCAGCATTTTCAGTAGATCCGAAGAACCAAACGTATCTTTAAAGACCTCTTCCGCGTGGGCATAATCGCTGTTTTCGTAATGATCAAAAATCTTGCCGAACAACGCGTGTCCTTCCGTTTCTTGGATGCAATGCTTAATCGGTAGTCCTTTCCCTTCTCGTGTTTCTAAGTATTCGTCGTAATGCGTATCAAAGGTGTAGATGATGTCATCGCCGCTAGCTTCGTACGCTTTGATTTTCGTTAAAATCGGCTCTTCAAGTTGCTCAGCACCTGAAAATCCCAATGAGCCATTCACAAAGTCATTTTGATAATCGACTACAATTAAACATTTTTTCATCTTTCAGTCATCTCCTATTTCACTTCAGTGCAATCATGGCTGCCATGTTACCGCGTGCTTTCCCGTCGCGTCGGTGTGAATAGAAAAGCTCGGGATGTTCAAACGTGCACAAATCTGAAACTTCTATGTTTTCGGCTGGAACGCCTGTTTTTAAAAACTGTTCATACAGCATTCCTTTTAAATCAACGTGCCATTTTTGCGCTGATTTTTGTGTGACATGAGGCTCTGATAGTTGAAAGCGACGACCAAGCACCTCAATCGCATCGATGCCTACTTCAAAATGCATCTTAGAAATCGCAGGCCCAATCCCGACCAAAATGTCTGCTAACTGGCAACCAAAGTTCCGCGACATCGCCCCCAACGTTTCTCCTGTCACATCAGCTGCGACACCACGCCAGCCCGCATGAACATTTGCGATCACCTGTTTAATCGGATCTAAAAACAACACGGGCACGCAATCTGCGTAATAACTCGTCAAAACCAAACCAGGGAACTCTGTGAGTAAAGCGTCTGTTTTTTTCGGCTGTGTCAGGTCCGTGACGACGTGATAGCTAGCCCCGTGAACTTGATCGGTCATAATGATGTTTTGCTGATCAAACCTCACCACTTTGCTCATGCGCTTGAAATTTTCATCGACGTCTTTTTTATTATCCCCCATATGATACGCTAAATTCATACTATCATAAGGCGGCTGCGACACACCGCCGATACGCGATGAAAAGCAGTGGTTAACTAAGTCTGTTTTAGCCAGGTGTTCAAATTCAAAATAGACGATGCCGTCTTTTTCTTTCTGGATCATAGTCGCTGCCTCCTCCCTTAAATGAGCTTCCCTTGACCGGATTCAAAATCCAGCAAGTTCTCTTTCATAAATACTTTGTCCCCGGCGTAACCCGTGTAAGCACCGCTAGTGCTTAGGACACGGTGGCACGGGATGATGACGGTAAAATGATTGGCGCGACAAGCGCCGCCTGCAGCTCTAAAGGCTTTCGGGCTATCTGCTTTTTCGGCGATTTCTTTGTAGGTTAAGACTTCGCCGTAGGGGATGGCTTGTAGGACTTGCCAGACTTTTTGTTGGAAGTCCGTGCCAGACATGAGCAGTGGCAAGTCGAAATCTTTGCGTTTTTTTGTGAAATATTCTTCCAACTGCTTAGCAGCCTCGATTAAAACCGGATCGTCTTCGATCGTCACGTCCTCGTGTTTTTCGTGCGTTGGGTCATCGTACAGAAAATCACTTTTGACTAGGTGTTTGCCGTCGGAGATAAGAACCATGGGTAAAAACGGTGTGTTTACTATTTTTCGTCGTAACATAAATTTCACCTCTTCCTATTATTGTACCATACCTTAGAAAATGTTAAAATAGAAACAACTAAAAAGAGTGAGGGTTATTCATATGAAAAAACTAGTGTTAACAGAAAAACCATCGGTCGGCCGTGACATTGCTCGCGTGCTCGGATGCACGAAAGGCGGTAACGGCTACCTAGAAGGCAAAGATTATATTGTCACCTGGGCGCTCGGTCACCTCGTCACACTCGCCGATCCCGAGGGGTACCAAGAAAAATACAAATCGTGGCACCTCGATGACCTTCCCATCATCCCTGAACGCTTCAAATTTGTTGTCATCAAACAAACCGGCAAGCAATTTCAGACGGTCAAGTCGCAGCTGATCCGTAAGGATGTCGGTGAAATCATCATCGCCACGGATGCCGGTCGCGAAGGAGAGCTCGTTGCAAGGCTGATCATCGAAAAAGTTGGGGTGAAGAAGCCTTTGAAACGACTGTGGATTTCATCAGTGACCGATAAAGCGATCAAGGCTGGTTTTGCTAAGCTTCGGAATGGGCGCGATTACGATTCGCTTTACGCTGCTGCCATGGCTAGAAGCCAAGCGGATTGGATCGTTGGGATCAACGCCACCCGCGCTTTGACCACAAAGTTCAATGCGGAGCTATCGTGCGGACGGGTGCAGACCCCTACCCTTGCGATGATTGCGCACCGGGCGGATGAGATTCGCCAGTTTAAGCCCGTGCCTTTTTTTGGGTTAGAAGTGAAAGCTGGTGGGCTGACTTGGTCGTGGCGTAATCAGAAGGACGGGTCAAGCCGGTCTTTTAATGAGGCGCGTGTGGAGGAGCTTTATAAGAAAGTTCGCAACGTTGATGGAAAAGTTAGCAAAGTAGCTACAGTTGAAAAAAAAGAATTTGCTCCTAAGTTATATGATTTGACGAGCCTGCAACGTGATGCGAATGCGATGTTTGGGTTTTCGGCGAAGGAGACGTTGGCCACGGCGCAGAGTTTGTACGAATCGCACAAGGTGCTGACGTACCCGCGGACGGATTCGAGTTATTTGAGTAGCGACTTGGTAGCGACCTTGCCTGAGCGGCTCGCGGCGGTGGCGATTTCGCCGTATCGCTCGTTTGCTGCGGGGCTAATGCGGGAGAAGTTGAATGCGAAGGCGTGTGTGGACGATTCGAAAGTGACGGATCACCACGCGATTATTCCGACCGAGGAGACGGCCGTGTTGTCTAGTTTGAGTGACCGAGAGCGAAAGATTTTTGATTTGGTTGTGAAGCGTTTTTTGGCGGTGCTGTCGAAGCCGCACGTTTATGAGCAGACGACTTCTGAACTGGTAGTGGCTGGTGAGACGTTTATGACGAAACATAGCCGTACCGTTTCGCTTGGATTTAAAGAGATTTATCAGAGTGCGGGAGAAAAGGCAGCGCCTAAAGGACCTGTGCTGAAACAGGGTGACCAGGTCGGGCGGGTTGACGCAAAAATCACTAAAGGACACACTACCCCACCGCCTTACTTTAATGAAGGAACGTTACTTGGGGCGATGGAGAATCCAGTGGCGTTTTTGGCTGAGTCAGATCAGTCGTTGGCCTCGCAATTGAAACAGACCGGTGGGATTGGGACGGTGGCGACGCGTGCGGATATTATTGAGAAATTGTTTAATAAGTTTCTGGTGGAAAAGCGGGGACAGGACATTCACATGACGGCGAAGGGGCGGCAGTTGCTTGATTTGGTGCCGGCGGATTTGAAATCCCCTGCTTTAACCGGTGATTGGGAGCAGAAGTTGGCCGCGATTGAGCAGAAGAAGTTGAGCGAAAAGCAGTTTATAGCAGAGATTAAGGATTATACGCATCGCAATGTGGCAGCAATCAAAAGTAGTGAGGCGAACTACAAGCACGACAATTTAACGACGAGCAAATGTCCGGAATGTGATGATTTTATGCTTTCGGTGAACGGGAAAAGAGGGAAAATGCTCGTGTGTCAAAATCGTGAATGTGGGACACGGAAGATGATCAGCCAGACCACAAATGCCCGTTGTCCAAAGTGCCGTAAGAAGTTGGAGCTCCGCGGAGAAGGTGATAAGCGAATGTTTTCTTGTGTGTGCGGGCATCGCGAGCGATTGACGAATTTTGAGAAACGGAAAAAAGAGCAGAACAAGCAAGGCAATAAGCGCGATGTGCAAAAGTACTTGCGTGAGCAAAATAAGAAGGAAGAGCCTTTGAACAACCCGTTTGCAGAGGCGCTGGCTGGATTGAAATTGGATGATTAAGGGGTTGTATCGGAAAGTGTCGCTATCTCTGGGAAATACTGGATGCTGCGACACTTTCATCATGCTTAAGCACGGAGGTTTCATAAATATGACACCCATTGTCACATTTCATGTGCTATAATGACTTTATATGAACAGCAGGAGGAAACGAAAATGAATAAAAATAACCTCATAGCCTTACGAATGCAGCGGCAACATTTAACTCACAAAGCAACGGAAGCAGAGTACGATGCGTTATACCGCGATACGCAACCGGGGCAAAACGTCTACTGGAACGGTTTTGGTCAACCGCCTAGCATCAGCTACCGCGCGACTTTTGATGATGTGGCTTATAATCAACTGCGGCAACAAGAACGACAGCTGGTAAAGGGACGTTTTCAAAGTGGCAATCTAGGATGGATTCAGCGTGAAGAAATTGAGTTGTTTGCTGGTCTTTATCTAAAACCGCTCAAAAAGCCGACAGAATTGCAGTTGATGATTTTAGAGCTGATCGAAAGAGAAGGTCCGATGAACATTCCGTTGATGAAAGAAATGACTGAGCTGTTAGTCAAGAAAATCACCCCTACACTTGCACGCCTGCAACAAGCCTTTTTAATTTACGAGGATCAACACGACTTTGTGTGGCACGACATGATCGAAATTGATCGCGATTGGTATCAGTTTTCAGAGATGTTCCCAGATGTTGATTTGAACAAATATTCGCGTGACGATGCACTCAAAATTGTGTTACAGCGATTCGCCTATCGCCACGTGCTTTTCGATTTAGAAATGGCGAAATCTTTTTATAAGCTTCCCGAGAAAGACATCAAAAAAGCAGTGGCAAGCTTGATTGAAGATGGCACTTTAACCGAAACCGATGAAGGGTATTTATTAAGCGAGGACGGTAATCTGCTTCAAAGCGCTTCTCTTGCGTTGCCTCAGTTTGTTTATGCGATGCATCGCAATGATTTTCTTGTTAAATCCAATGAGCACTGGTTAAAAGAGCAATTTACCCATTCCTACCCTGACACGATGTATTATTTACTGATCGATGGCCAGTTTCAAGGTGTCGCCGTTGGGAAATTCCGCTACACACCTGAAATAGAGGACATCCTTGTCGACCTGCCTGCTGCTGAGGTGGTTGCACGAAAAGCTGAAATCGTCGAAGCCGTTCGCAATTTATGCGGCTCGGCGGCTCCGATTAGGCGCTACCAAGGCGAAGATTTGATTTAGCCGTTCGAAAAACAGAAAGTATCCCGAAACACGTTAATGGCGTTGAAATGGGATACTTTTTTTGATTATTGGACATGAAAACATCTCAAAACGATTGAATACCACATAAAAGAGATACTTTTTCAACCCTAATACTAGTTTTAGGGTTGAAAAATATCCCTTTTGTAGTTGTTTTTCATATTTTAGAATATTTTTTTGAATATTACCAGTTAAAAGTATCCCTTTAGCGGTCTATTTCCACAGTTTGGGATATCTCCTTCTTTTTGAACGCGGTCATTCACATCAGCAGATGCCTACCACTCACCATTCAAATACTTTTCTATATCGGCAGCAGGTATCTCACAGCGCTCGGCAATTTCCTCCATGGACATCCCACTTGATTTAAAACGCCTAAGAACTTGAACAAATTCCTCTCCAACCTCAATAATATGCCCATCGAAATCATAAATGTGAAGCACTCGCTGGCCCCAAGGTTGCGCAACCACACCACCTTTGACAAGCTGAATCGTTGAATCACTTTCAATTTTCGCAACAAACGCATCAAAATCATCGGTTTCAAACACTAATTCCATGTTGTGCGAACGATGCGTAACACTTTCTTCTGGTACACCAATCAATTCAGCAAACCCTTGCTGCAGGGCAATGCCCCCTTTAAAACCAACGTTGACACCCCAATCAGTCTCGATTTCTAATCCTAGCAATTCGTGATAGAATTTCTTTGATGCTTCAATGTTTTTTACCGATAAACATAACCCTTCATACTTCATTTTCATCACTCCAAAATATCGTACTGAGTAGTCAATTGCGAAATAGTATTTTTCTCCATTCACCTAGAATATTTCATGGAAAGGGATAAAATGAACTTGTGTGTGTTAATTTCGCAGCTGCCTAATCATTTCCAATCTCAAACTCTGCAACTTCGTCATCAATGTACAAAGACGCGCGCTTTGTCGTAAATTTAATCACGCAGTAATTTGGGTCTGTCTTACCCCCTGGATAAACTTCGATAAACCAATTTTGCCAGCATTTACTCTTTGCTTCCTGATCCGTTAGTATTTCCGCTTCTCCTACCAACGTGATGTTGTTGTCCTTTGTGTTACAGCAAACACTCACTTTGTTATTTTTTTGAATGTTCTTTGCCTTATTCGAATTGAGTGTCGTCGATAAGAAAACCTCAGAAATGGTTTCCGGGTTGATCAGTGACATGGACATCACGACCGGGTAACCTTTTTCATCCACCACCCCTAAATGAACCGTGTTAGATTTTTTAAACATTTCATTTGCTTTTTCAAACATGTTTGAATTCATGATATATTTCCTCCTCAAAAATTATTTTGATGATGCTATCTTACCACAACAAATGAGACATCAGGGTGTCATATTATAATTATTTTATCATTATTTTCCAAATGCCGCACGAGTATGGTCAGGTAGTGATTTAGTTTTTAATGCTGTAAAGTAAACTAGAAAAATGTTTCTTAAGATGACACTCTGTTGTCATATTTCACATGGTATAATTATATTACCCAAATCTAGGAGTGATAAATCATGTTGTATACGACTATTTTTTTTCAAGGGCATTGCGACGAGGCCATTAAATTTTACCAAGAGAAGTTAGGTGCAGAATTAAAAGTTATCAATTATCTAGACGAAGCACCGCCAGAATGGCAAGAAGAAGTCGGTTCGGATTTGCCTTATAAGTTTGTGACATATTCAGAGATTGAAATTTTTGGTACGACATTTGTTCTTACTGACGGCGGTGAACGATCGATGACCAATCAAAATTTTGGATTCACACTAGTTTTTGACAGTGAAGAAAAGATAACTGAAGTATTTAATCTACTTGCAGAAGACGGGATAGTTACAGAACCGCTTGAAAACCAATTTTGGGCAAGACTAACTGGAAATGTCATCGACAAGTTTGGTCTCAACTGGAATATATTGACGAAAAATTAATCGTTAGTTTTTTGAGTAAAATGAACCGTTGTTTAAAACCGCATGAAAATACCCCTTGTGGCTCTTGGGCTACAAAGGGGTATTTTTAGTCTCATTTAATTTAGATTTTCAGTGAGAAAACATCGAGTTGCTGATTAAAATATTCTTCTTGACCGACGTATTTAAAATTCATTTTTTCGATAACTTTCCTTGAAGCTTTATTTTCAGGGTATGATAAGGCCATTATCTCATCCAGGAACAACATTTCTTTCGCTAAATCAATAACAGCTTGTCCAGCCTCAGTGGCATAACCCTTTCCCCAAGCAGAGGGAGCAAACGCATATAAAATCTCCGTCCTGCCATCTGCTAGCGGTGCTAAACCGCAGTGACCAATTAGCTGACGGCTGTCTTTTTCTACCACTGCGAAAACAGGCGTGCCTTTATAAAAGTTAGCCTGCCATTGTGTCATCAGTTTCTCTATCTGCTTTGTACTCCTTTTTGATCCGTCACCTAAATATTTTGTAACTTGATGATTGGCCATTATCTCAACGTAGTCATTAAGATCACTACAATTAAACGACCGTAAAAATAGGCGATCCGTTATTATTTGCAGCGGTAGGCGATGCCCATGATGTGATAATAGCGTAAAAGTCCCACCGGTAATCGCTGCTAATTTTTGTGAAAGTGGCAAACAATCTTCGTCTAAATCTCCGCAAGTGATGGCTATCTCTACTTCTTCTAATGCCTCCTGTACCTTGTTTTCATCCTTATCAAATATTGGTAGCCAAGGTGCAACGAATATCACCCGTGTTGGTTTAAACTGACAGTTAATCATCGTGCGTAAAATTTCATTACAACCGGCTGAAAAACCACATAAAGCTATTTCTTCATAGGCACCTAACGGTAATGAAGCAAGCACCTCATTCAATTGCGTTGATTCGTTTTCTTCCCATCGGTACAAGCCAACTGAATCAATGGTCTTTGACTGTACATACACCACTTGATAACCATCCAGTTCTAGATAATACCAATATCCCCCATCAGACGAGATGTTTTGCTGATTGCCGTGTAAGACTAAAGCCAACTTTTTCTTCTCAACTTTTTTAAACGTACAAACGGTTTCGCTCTGATACATAGCATTTTTGTAGCGACTATCTGATAATTCTTTTAACTTTTCAAACACTGGTTCATCACGAATGGAATCAAGATCAGTGTCTTCAAAAATTTCCGGGCGATACCAAAATCCGTTGTCAACGATGGCTTGGTGTAGCCAACTAAGAGATTCGTTTTTTTGACCTGTTGTAGCAGCCAGACAATACAAAAAATTGTAATATTGACTACTAGGTTTATCGGTCGTGCCAAAATGATTTACTAAAAAATCATAGGCTTCTTTTAAACCACTATTTGAATAAATTTCTAATGCTTTATCTAATATTATTTCTTCTTTATGCACGATATATCCTCCAAGATTAGTAAGGGATACACGCATCTTCGGCTACGTTATCCTAATTGGTTTTTTCTATCTACTGCCGCTTTAGTCGTTTTCATTATACATCACACCTTAAACTATTATAGGAAAATTATACCTTAAACTCACAGTTTTTACAACGATTGATTTCATTGACAGATTATGCTGATTTTGTCATAATATACCTATTTTCAAAAGCTGTCGTCGAAACCGACAGCATGAGAAAAATGCATGAGAAAGGTGTGATAGCATGGCAAAAAAGAAGAAAAAATTTTGAGTTATTCAGACCAACTTGAAGCGAAGATAAACTCAGAAAAAGCTGAAACTTTGTAAGCAGTGGACAGCCTCGCGATTGCCAATCCTTTCATATTCTAAGTGGCTCTAAAACCTCACGCTTAACCCTTATTCTGTGAAATCATCAATGGCATTGAAGCCAACAAAACCACTACCGGTAAGATCAAAGTAGCCAATGCTAAATGATCTCCAACGACACGAAACAATCTACTTACTATAAATTGAGCTGTTGCCCCACCTAGCGTCATGACGACAATGGCGAATGACATGACCTTACCAACAGTTTCTTCAGGGGTATTGGTCCCTAAGTAAGTGAAATAAATCAGCGAAAACATCATGATAAAGACATTCATCAACGTGATGCCTGCTACAATTAGCAGGTATGCTAACGTACCTGACGTTACTAGGAATAAGCTTGATGTGAAAATTAACACCACTGACATGATGAATAACATCGTTGGAAACTTAGACACAGTAATTTTTTTACTAAATTTCCCTTGCATCAGGATACCTAGTATCCCACCTAGCGCAATGATGCCTTGAGCTAAACCTAACTGCGATTCGTCCATGCCTAATCCATTGATAATTAAAACGGATGGAATGAGATTAAGAGCAGGCGTAATGAGTAACGCGTATAAAAATATCCCAACTGTTGCCCGTTTAAGGGTGATATTTTCTTTTAAAACGTACTTAACCCCCGCATTAAAGTCGATCAGCACTGCTTTGAAAAAACCTGATTCAATTTTTTCAGGTTGTTCAAACTTCACTTTCATTGATGCATTAATAACGGATGAAAGAAGGAAAAGGATAAAACTAATACAGATAATAAATGCTAATCCAAAGTGTCGTAACAGAAAGCCGGATAATATTGGAATTAGAACACCTGACCCAATCATCATGATGTACGTAACAGAATTAGCTTTCATTAAATCATCGATTGGAATGATCGCATAAAGGACCGTTTCAAAACTAGCGCCTTGTATGGCTTGTAGCGTTGTCATGAAAAACAATAGCCCGATTGAAACGAAATAAGTATTAAAATTGCCAGTAATCAGGATGTAAATCCCAATGATAAACGTGATTAAGAATTGGCTGATGACAATAATCGATTTCTTATTTACTCTGTCTGCCAGTAATCCCCCGATGGGAGTAATCAAGATATAAGGTAGCAAATTTAAAGTTAAAATAGTCCCCAATAATGTTGGATTATTTGTTGTAATTAAAATATGAATGGGAATCACAAACGTTAATAAGGCTGTTCCAATTTCTGTTAATTCATAGGCAAAGATATATTTGATAAAATTTTTGTTCCATAATTTTGTTGCTGTTGTCATTTTTTAACCTCTTTTATTTTTTTTGGTCGCAGGTTAAAATACCACTCGTTGTTCATCAGATGTTAACTTCATTTTTAGACATTAAAAAACCACGAGGATACCGTGGCACATTCATTTCTAGTTCACAAAAACTGGAGCAACACAAAATACGTTGTTCTTAAATTTTAGGTACAGGAAAAGTGAGTAGGTATCTTATCTTACTTGAAATAAACCGTACTTAAAAATAGGGTAACCCCTCTTACGGTTATTTCGTCAATTTTTCACTTAGATAAGTCCTTAGACACTCACCAGCTCGTCCACCTTTTTAGAAAGTTAACATCTAACTCTGTGTATTATGACATAATCAACTTAGTCTGTCAATCAAAAATACCCCTTTGTAACCCAAGAGTGTTGATAATATTTTTAAAATATTTTGTGTGACAACCCTATTTCAAGGTTAGATCGTAACTTCTGAGTTCCCTTCTGCCACTTTCTTTCGAAAATCACGTCCTTAGTGGCAGAGTACAGGCTTAAATAGTGAGTATCGGTGGAGGTTATGCCACTTTCTTTCGAAAATCACGTCCTTAGTGGCAGCGTGCAAGCTTAAATAGTGAGTATCGGTGGAGGTTATGCCACTTTCTTTCGAAAATCACGTCCTTAGTGGCAGAGTACAGGCTTAAATAGTAAGTATCGGTGGGATTTATGCCACTTTCTTTCGAAAATCACGTCCTTAGTGGCAGTGCGCAGTTTTGCAGCTGTGACGGGGAAAAAATGCCACTATTTCAAGTAAATCTAGGACAAAAGTTATGCCTATCATACATGATGCTACGTCACATACTAGCAATTTATAGTTTAATCGCATACCCTTTCGAGAAATAACCTTATCTTATCATCTAACTATTTCGATGAATGACAAGCGTATTATTTCCTAAGTTAGCGTCTTTAGTATCCGAACTGACTGTCACGGTTAAACATTCGCAATACGATGGTCGACAGTCTCTTATCAAAATCTGCACATCATCATTTGGCTTGATATCGCCAATGCATAAATCATGAGACCAGCTTCTAAAGTAGTGTGACTTTTTGGGCAAGTTGTAAGTGATATGCTGGTACGATTGGTGCGGTAGTTTTACTTTAACATTCTTTGCCGTTTTAGGGCCTGTATTTGAAACGATGATCGTTGTTGTTTGTGACGCTCGACAATTCGTAGCCACAACGCCAACGTCAGCTGTGTCCTGTATCGGCGGACACGGTGGACAATCCGGACACTCTGGGCATGGCGGGCATGGTTCTGGGTCGGTACCGATAAATTTAGTTGTGGTTACACCCGTATTATTACTTAAATCGGGGTCAGCGGTTGTTGATTGAACAAAGGCGACATTTTGGATAATGCCACTGGCAAGGGTGTCATTGACGACCGCCTTGATAACGAGATTTATTGTCGCTCCTTTATCAAAGATTTCCTCAGAATCAGCATGCGAGTATGAATATGAGCCCGTCCACGCTCCCATGGCAACACCGTCAACCCAGTACTGGGCATCACTTAATGACGTTGGCAAAATATCGGTGATAACATAATCATCCGCATGCGACGGTCCGTTGTTAACCAACGTGAAATTGTAAGTCATCGTATCGCCTTTTTCAACCTCATCAGGCGCTGCCGTTTTTGTCAACACCAAGTCGGCTAAATCCCTTAATGGCGTAAATATCGAAGCCGTATTATTGTCGTAATTGGTTTCTGGTGTTGAAGTTGCCACGACTGCGGTTGTATCAATGCCATTATTAGCTTCTGGCTGAACAACCCCGCGGATTTTAAAGGTCGCACTATCCCCAGTATCAATCGTTCCTAAAGCGAAGCTGCCGGTCCAATCAAGCCAATTCACATCGTCGTCGCAGTTATTAAGGCAATACTGGACAGCTCCTAAACCAAACGGATCAGCATCGGTATAAACAACATCCTGAGCTGAATTTGCCCCGACATTGCTAATAGTTATTGCGTAAACAATTGTATCTCCCGCTTCGACTAGCGTTGCGTCTGTGGTTTTATCAACCGTAATATCGGTATAAACAGCAATTGGTTCCGTGTTAGTTGAGTTGTTATCACCTAGATTTGGATCGTTAGAATCACTCCTAACGGACGCTATGTTTGTTAAGTCACCGGTTGCTAATAGGTTGAGTGTTCCCTTTAGGTAAATATCAATTGATGACCCGCTCGCTAAATCGGTCGTGTAAGCGCCAAGCCATGGTTGCCAGTCGCTCATTAAATCTTTAACCTGATAGCTTGGGTTTTGCAAGAAACTCGGAACAATATCGGTTATCACAGTATTGATTGCATCGTCTGGACCGTTATTGGTGACGGTGATTAGATAACTGACATCATTACCAGGGATTAATGGCGACGGTGATATCAGTTCTTTATCAATACTTAAATCCGATGATGGCACATGTAAAAATACCGCTATTGAACTTGTATTATTGGTGGGAAATGGGTCGATGGTACTTGAGTCTACAAAAGCAGTATTCGTAAATCCGTGCATCACGGTGCCTGTTACTTCAGTGGTGATTTGAATGACCGCTTGCGCTCCCATCTCAAAACTAGTTCCATCTGGTGCCGTATAACTATAAATGCCCTCCCATTGCCCCATTGGGGTACCATCAAGTGTCCAAGTCGCATGCTCTAATTCTGATGGCAATAAATCGACAACGATGAAATCAGTAACAGCAGAAGGACCACCATTTAAAATCGTTAAGGTATAGGTCACAGTGCCATTATTTTCAACGATCATCGGGTTAGCTGTTTTATTAATTGCTAAGTCAGCTGATTGCACAATTGGGACGGTTACCAAATCAGCATTATTTAAATAGTTACTTTCGGTGGTCGGTGTTGCCACTCCGATTTCATTCGTGACCGAACCGACCGCATATTTATCAATTTGACCCTTGAGATAAAAGGTAATATTGTTCGGTAGATCGTCATAATCGGCAATGCCTAAATCGCCGATTGGCACATCGGTTGTGTTATCGAGTGGTTGCCAATCACTATTATTAAATGAATAAGACATCGAACCAACTGCCATCCCGACCGGTAATTGGTTGTTGAATGTGACAGCACTTGCATCTGACGGACCAAGATTGCTTGCAAGGATGGTATAGTCAATCCAGTCGCCTGGTTTTGCTAGTAAGGTTGTCGTGGAAATGGTCACGGTGATGTCACACACGTCTTCTACTTGCACAGCTAAGGTTGACGAGTTGTCATCAGGGTCATCATCTGGGGTGTCGCTAGTTACCGTGGCGGTGTTTGATATGATGCCGATGGCATCTGCTCCAAGCATCCCACGGACTTTGATGATATAAGTTGAACCAGGCGTCATCGAATCAATGTTAACTTCACCTTGCCATGTGTTCCAAGTTAAGCCACCGTCCAGCGAATATTGTGGTGACATCACTTCAAGTGGAATGGTGTCTGTCAGCACAACATTCTTCGCATAGGACGGGCCATTGTTTGTGATGGCCAAGTCATAACTCAAAGATGACCCTGCGATGGCGGTCGGTTGATCGCTTGATTTTACGATACCTAAATTTGCATTTAGCGTCACTGGTGTTATTAAAATACTTTGATTATTTGTTGGGTCCGGATCAGGCGTTAACGATAAGACTTGGGCAGCATTGACGACGTTGCCCGTTGCCTCGGGAATGACTGTTCCTTGTACATAAATATTTTGGGTCGCTAAAGCTGGCAAATTGTTGATCAAATATGAGCCCGGCCACGGTAAGCATGGATCAGTTTCCCCCGTTGTTAAGCGATACATGGGATTTTGAATCATCGCCGGCACAGCATCAACCACCGTGACCGAATTTGCATCACTTGGTCCAGCGTTATAAACTGTGAGTGTCGCCTCAATCTTATCGCCAGCGATGACCCCAGTTTGTGTTGACGTTTTAGTAATCTGTAAATCAGCCATTTCAACTAAAGTAACCGTCGTCGTTGAAACATTATTTGCTAGATTCACTTCAGCAGAACTTGTGGCAACTTGGGCGGTGTTCGTTAAGCTCGGTGTTAGATTAGTATTTAAACTACTCGGGATCCTCCCCCTCATGTACAAGACAATCTTATCGCCTGGTTTCATTAAGTCCGATACCTGATAGCTACCCGTCCAAAGGATATCAAACGTCGCACCGCCATCAATTGAAAGCATTGGATTTTCAACAATCGTCGGGAAAGTATCAGTCAACATCACATCAGCTGCATTGTTTTGCAGATCGATGTTGTCAATTTCAAACTTGTAAGTGATTAACGACCCTGCAGTAATAGACGATAGTGAAGTCGTTAAATCAACCGTATCAACAACCGATTTCGCGAGGCTAATGTCGGTCGGCACATCAACGGACAACACAACCGTTGATGTATTATTATTAACATTGGGATCAGGCGTATCACTGCTACTCACAGTCACTTTATTGGTGAAATTACCATTAAACGTTGGCGCAATGTCGCCTTTTAAATAGAGGAAAACATCGATTGAAGGTTGAATCTCACCTAAATCAATTTTATTGTCAACGTAATTCCAGGATTGCCACGAGCTTGGATCAGTTGGGTTTGTCGTGTACATAATATTTTCGACTTCCGCCGGCAAGTCTTCGATTAACACAACCGCGGTCGAAGAATGAGGGCCATCATTACCAATTTGAATCGTGTAGGCGACTGTTTTAGCGTCATGATCAACTGAACCTGATTTTTGCACCCACAAGTCTGCCGATGTGCCAATCGAAACGACAGCATTAGCACTGTAAACCGTGTCCCCAGTGGTTTGGCTTGTTGCGGTTACCACATTATTAACGACACCCGAAGAACCTATTGGCACCGTCGCTTTGATGTACAGCGTGAACGTGTCGGAAGCACCTAACGTCGCTAACTGATAACTGCCCGTCCATGGTGCGTAAGTGATATCATCTAACGAATACCACGCAGAAGTTAAAGGATTTGGGACGACATCATTGATTTGAATTTCCGTCGCATCTGATGGCCCATCGTTTCTTAAGCTAACCGTATAAACAATATCATTACCCTCTTGAATAACGTCATCACTTGCTGCTTTGGTTAATGTTAAACTAGCTTGCGTGATAACTGGTGTCGTTAAGTGATACGTGTTATTTGTTTCATCCGGGTCTTTTTCGGCCGCGTGAGCAGTGACTAAATTTTCTAACTGATCAGTAGCGCTTGATTTCACTGTGCAGTTAATCGTGATGGTGGTGCTTTCCCCTACTGTTAAGGTTGGAATGGTATAACTGCCTGTCCATAGCGTGCCTGAATCCGTGCCTGAATTTGTAACCACCGTATAAGAACCTGCAATTATTGAATCGGATAAGACATCCTCAACTAACACATTCGTCGCATCATTTGGTCCCGCATTGGAAACGAGAATGACGTAACTGCCTGATAAACCTGCAATCGCTGGGTAAAGGGTTGCTGATTTCACAACCTGAACGTTAGCAGCTGGGCTGATTGACGTCGTGATGGTTTGTGAAGTGTTATTCGTTTTATCTGGATCCTGTGTATTACTATTAACCGTTGCGACATTCTCAACACTGGTCACATTATCCATCGTGATGGTGGCGATAATGATGATTTCATGACTGTCTCCTACCGCCATATCTGGTAAAGTTAGCGTATTAATCCAAGCACCACCAGCTGCACCATCTAACGTATAAGTTGCATTTCTAACACTACTTGATAAAACATCCGATACAACTGGTGCACTAGCAATATCAGGACCGTTATTTTTGACTGTTAATGAGTATTGAATTTGACCACCTGAATAAACGGGATCTGGTGATAGCTGAGTTTTAACGACGCTTAAATCGGCATGGGAAATAACGCTGATTTGGTAGTCTTCGACTTCTCCATCACCAGCTGGGCCAATACTGGCTAAATCCTGACCGATGGCATCACTTATACCAAATGGCAGATTATCACTTGTTAACCTGATGCGAGCAAATGTTGTCGTATCAGTTAATCCGCTTGGCACATTAAAGACTAAAACACCACTCGTTGCACCGGCTGGAACAACGATCATTGCCCCTTCATTTACGGCAAAGATGCCATCAGCATGCCAGTCAATCCAACCATATAAATTGACTGCTCCGCCCGTTGCATTGTAAACTGGAACAGTCAGGGAATACACCCCAGCACTTGGTGAAATTGAAGGAAAATCAGTCGGGAATGCGTCATCGACATCACCAGTAGCATCAGAATTTTGCAGCGCATCGTCCTCGGCGGTTATCGTTACCCCAAGTGTTAGATTAGAAGTGATTAAGTGCCTTGGTCCGTTATTAGCAAGAACCGTGCTGTAATTCCCTGTGCTATTTGTTTTGATATTGGTATCTGGAGCATCACCAAAATCTAATAGAACTCGTGCATTTTGACACATCGCTGCATCGTTATTTGAAGTACTAATGGAAGTTGAAAAATAGGTGCCAGTTGCATTCATACCGTTAATATTTACTCGATAAACATCGCCAGATTGGTTAACAATCATATAGATATTCTCATCTGCATCTGCGGTTACGGCACCCACACTACTACCACCGATATCTGGTAAAGACGTTGTTAAGTTTACGACATGCCCGTTATCCAAGTTTACACGCGTTACAATGCCTGCACTCGTAACCCCATATAACAAGCCATTTGTCCCGATTGCAGTCGTAGTCGACGGTGGAAGCCATACCCAATCAGCGATGGCATCCTTGTTATTGAGGGTCGTCCCAAAACTTGTTGTTTGAACCGCATATCCGTTTAATGGATCAACTAATCGCATATAATCAACTGAGTTTGGGTTTAAGTTGATGGTATAAAATTTTGTGGTATTTCCTTCATAAAGATAATAATAACCGTTCGTGTCAATGCAACCAACGTTGTAGCTATTAGTCGGATTTGGTAGTCCAGCAGGCATGCCTAGAAACATTAAATTCCCATTTGCATCAATTCTAACAATTTGGTTAGCGTCAACATCGTAGCCATAAATATAATCATCAAAGGTATTGTAACCAACCGCATTGACATAATCGGCTGGATTTAGAGTGCCTTTATCCACCCATGCCCCCGTTACTAAATTAATCTGATAGACATGTGTTGGTATTCCAGCAAACTGTAAAAGGCTTGGGCTACAAGAAAAAGGAGCTGCAACGGATTTTTGATGGCCAAAATTTGGTCCGGTAACCGTTGTATCAGTGCTTGCAACTGTAACACTAACTTGGACTACTCCAGCAAAAAGCGGGTAATCAGCATCCGCTACCCCTGTCATCTGTATCGGCGGACAGGTATCCAATGCCCCAACGACTTCATAAACGATATAACTTCCAACCGCCACGTTGCTAAATGTGTATCGTCCGTTACTATCCGTCATAACTATTTTACATCCGCCACTGCTATATAGCACGACATTAACACCGGAAATGCCAGTATCTGCGTGGTTAAACACCCCGTCATTATCTAAATCACGATATACCACCCCAGTAATCGTTGCTGCCATTAAACCATCCCCTTTATGGATAAATCAGTAAAAATTTATTGGACTCATGGAAAAATCATAAACTTTTCATCCTATGGCTATTATATTCAAAGCAAATAGGTTGGAGATAGCAATAAGCCCTCTGCTGCTTTGATTTTTTATCCCTGGTGTTTAAATCTCGCACTCCCAACATGTGCAAGTAAGTGTCTACTATGAACAGCAACCCATCACGTCCTAACCCCTTTTCTCCGATAAATCACTGCAAATAACACCGCTAGCACAGCAACATTTGCCCACATGATCCCAAAAGATTGCAAGAGATCAGCTGTCCCAACATACCCCAATAAACCATCCGTTATGTTATTCAGCTGTTGCGTATAAAAAATATTCAAAACCCTAGCAACGGTCGGGTTAAACTGCGCCATCGTCAGCACCATATTTGGCATACTAACGATCATTTCTTCCGCACCGGAATCCAAAACTCGCTAATTGCCCCAGTCGCCGTATCAAGGTGCACATTAATATCCGGCCCGTCATCGTACTCGTACCCCGAAGTCGGCAACCACTCTTTAATGACACGGTAGCCTAATCCTTCCTCGCCATTATTCCCATTGTCCGCAAAGATCGCCCACGTATAAGCGTCCACCGTGTACGTCTCCAAACCATCCTCGACGTCAGCGGTTGTCGGAACACCTAACAAGTACTTCCATTCTTCCGTGTTCCCATCGGGCATCATGATTTCCAGAAGCTCGAACGTATCATCCTCGTTTAGCGCCTTAATGTGCGCCAACGTCCCATTCTTCTCCAACACGTCCCACATCTGATTCATCGGCTCAGTCATGTGCGCCATATCCCCGTCCATCATAATCGACGTGCCAACTACACGAAAAGCTTCTTTTTTCTCAACCCTAAAATCAAAACGCTCGACACCTTTCACCACCATCTGAAAACTCAAAGGCGGGTATGACTTAACCATAACACCATCGTGCTTAACCAGTGACGGCGCAATGCCATGAACCGACTGAAACGCTCGGTTAAACGCGGTCGGCGAATGGTAACCGTATTTTAAAGCAACGTCAATGATTTTCACATCTTTGCCTTTCAGATCAGCGACGGCGAATGACATCCGTCTGCGCCGAATATATTCAGACAAAGGCACACCCGTCATACAAGCAAAAATACGCTGAAAGTGATAGACGCTACAACCTGCAATTTTAGCCACTTCCTCCGTATTTAGCTTTTCTGTCAGGTGCTCCTCGATATAGTTAATCGCCAGGTTCATTTTACAAATCCAATCCATGTTCGCATCAACTCCAATACTAGTAGTATACCTGATCTGAAATGAATTGTCCTCTCTTTTTACAACATTTTTAGCGAGTTTGATTGTTTTTAAGCATTTAAAAACACGGTATAATCAGCCAAAAATGCTAATTTACCGTGTTCCCATTCATAAGAAATCCCTTTTCCTCTTTCTACAAAGCAGGCTCTGCCAGCCACCTGCTATTCAAAATTCGATAGCAAAATCAGCAAATGAATCAGCAGCTGTGTCTAAAATTAATACGTTTTTCATTGTGTCCACTTCCTACATTATTTTTATTTTTCAAATAGCCATCAGACCATCTGTTTTTAATACCATTACCTTTAGCCATTAGTTTTGATGAAATAAGGTTGTAAAATTTTCCTCACGTATTTCTTCTTATCCGACTTCGTAAAGCAATCAACACAAATCTGCTCGTCGATTTCAATCGCCTTGGCAATGTCACACGCCTCTTCGTAAGTGAGCTGATACTCCCTAGCCATCAGGTCAAACTCCTCATTGAACACAGCCAGCATATCCTCAACGTCGTTTGAAAGAAAAAAACCTAATCCCCATCTACTCACACGATCAAAAAAAGAACTTAGCACACCTGCACCAATCAAACCCGCCACAATAAATAACAACGTATTTTCCGCAACGATCAACAAAGCACCATGCGTGCCAATGACCCAGCCAGCCGTTCCACCAACAAGTAAGCTCACCGATAAAATCAGATCAATCAACAACTGCTTCTTCGAAATCCGCCCCTTGAAAAAACTATAAAAATCGAAAAACACAAGCAAGACCGTCGAGACAAGTCGCGTCCAAATGTTCGTTCGTAACAATTGAAACGCCGAGCGCAAAATTACCCGTGGACCGATACGAACAAAATTCAACGCCATCGTCGCCACCTTCGGAAAAACTAGCTTCGCTAAATTACCTGTCTTTAACTTCTTTAAAAGCCCACCCTTCTTCGGGGTGAGCGCTATTAACTGCTGTTCACTTGAAGTCATTATCTTGCCACATCCTTCTAATAGACCCAACCGTCACAAAACCACAGATATCGCATGGAATAGTGAAGGTTTTGAGCCTATTCTAGAGCAAAACCATCATAAAATCAATGGTTTTCTTGAAAAGAGTGAAGGTTTTGGCCTTACTTCGAAGCAAAAGCGTCATAAAATCAATGGTTTTCTTGAAAAGAGTGAAGGTTTTACCACGCACCCCCTATTGAGGATTCTCATCCTTTTTTTCAACTGCTGTAATAAGGAATACAGGCATAAAGACAACTGGTATCATCCACCAATCTTCACGAATGAATTCAGGAATAAGTGCACCTTCTCGTACGCTGACGATCACCCAACTCGCTGCAAAAGCAATCACACCCAAAATCCCTGCCCACTTAGTAACCATCATGCCCGTAATCACTTTTCTATTCGCCATTTGCAACCATTTCCTTCGTTCTTTCTTCTATTATAACCCCTATCATAATTCCGGTTACCGCACCAATGATAACGGCGAATAAATCACCGTCCATTCCCAGTATTGTCTCAACCTCAAACAGTCTTCGAATGACACCGATTGCAAGACCAATGACAAATGTGATTAAAATAATAATAATAGCATTTTTTAATTTCATTACAAATCATCTCCTCTATTTCTCTTGACCCTGCTTTTTCAAACGCTCTGACGCTATTAAACAACCAAAAAGTACTACCCATCCCCACCTGCTTGCTTGATCATTCAAGATATTAAACCACGCTGCCTCAACCCAAATGGAAGCAACGTTGATACTAATCAGCGTAATTCGTTCACAACTCATTATATAGCCTTTTTTCTCATAAATTATCAAGCCAACTGCTAAACGATATGGTGCGGTCATTAACGTATGGTGACATGGATGAATTTATGGAAGTTTATGAATTACTGGTGTTACGCTCAACTAACTACCACGATTCCAAAGAAAATGCGTATCATATGTTGTTATTGGGTATGCTTATGAACTTGCAAGAGTTATATGAGATTACGAGTAACATTGAAGCTGGTCATGGTCGAAACCGACAGTCACAACTTCTTTGCGAAGAATGAGCAATATAGAAGTCACGACATTATCATGAAATCTAAAGATCAAAAACGTCCGCATATTGTGATTGAGTTCAAACAAGGTGAAGAGGTTGAAAGATTGAAGCACGAAGCCTTAAAACAAATCCATGAAAACAAATATTACGCTGGGCTTGAAGGGGAAGTTCTACATAAAGTGATAGCATTGCGATCGAGGATTTGTTGGACGGTAAAAGCTTGCCTCGTTGGCACGGAGGACAGTGAAGAAATTTTATAATCTGACACACTGTTGTCCAGTTTAATATGCTATTATTGGTTTATACTAAACAAAAGGAGTGTTTCAACATGCAATTTAACAAAGCCACACTAGGCGTTTTAGTAAGAAAAGATTACGGGGCGTGTTTTGATTTTTATACGGAAAAACTAGGGTTAATTCCCACTTGGGGCGATCGTAATGGACCGTACACCTCGTTCACTACTGCTGAAGGGGAGCCGAATTGTTTTTCTATCTTCTTAGGTTCGGACATGTCTCACGTGAACGGCTATGTGCAACCGACGGGAACTGGCTACACTGACACGCTATCTATTACCATTCCCAGTGGCGATGTGCACGCCGATTACGAGAGGTTGAAAGAAAAAGGGGTTGAATTTTTAAGCGCACCGCAATTTTTTGAAAACTGGGGCGGATTTACGAGTGCTTATTTCAGGGATCCGGAAGGCAACTTGTTTGATTTAACGGACGGTGGTATTTAGATGGATACTAAGACATTTTTCACTAATTACTGGGAAGCTCAGGTCAAAAAAGACAAAGAGGCTTTTCTCGGCTACTTTCATGCGGACGCGGTCATTTATTTGCACGATTCCAACGATGTTTTAAAGCCAGAACATTATTTGACCGACGATTTCGGGGGCGACTGGCACACCACCGTTGACAGAATTGATAAATTAGAAAATGGACAAATTGTGACGACCACTTTTCATCGATCGTCTGATTGGACCGGATTCACTACGTCATTTTTTACGGTTAAAAACGATGTCATCACAGAACTTCACGAATACTTCTCACCGTGCGACGATAACATCGTTCCGCAATGGCGCACCGATCTAGCCGAGCACGAGATAGTCAAGTAAACGGTAGTAGCTTGGAGTGAAAGAGCTGGTACTTGAGATGCATGAAGCCACTGGTTTTCAGTGGCTTTTCAGATTCGGATTTGTGCGGAAAAAGTCACTGGAATGTTGTTTTCGAGTTTCTGTGACTTTTAGCCTTGACTTCGGACGAGAAAAGTCACGGAATCGACGATTTCAGCTTTCCAGTGACTTTTTAGCTTTGACTTCGGACGAGAAAAGTCACGGAATCGACGATTTCAGCTTTCCATTGACTTTTTAGCTTTGATTTCGGACGAGAAAAGTCACTGAAATGTTGTTTTTCGAGTTTCTGTGACTTTTCTGATTCGAATTTACATAGGAAAAGCCAATGGAGTGATGATTTTCAAAAATCCATTGGCTTTTCGGTTAACGGTGTGAGTCAATTAATTGCATCAGCATTTCTTTTGGCTTGAAACCAACGTCTTGATACACAATTTCGCCGTCTTTTAACAGCGTCAAGTTCGGAATTGAACTTACTTTATATGCCATCGCTAAATCGCGTGCATCGTCCACGTTCACTTTAACCACTTTGGCATCTGTTACTTCGTTCGCCAACTCTTCAAGCACTGGTGCTAACATTTTACAAGGTCCACACCAATCCGCATAAAAATCAACGAGCACTAAGCCAGAGCTAGTTTCAGCTTTAAAGTTTTCTTCGGTTACATTCATTAATGACATCTTCATTACCTCACTTCAACTTGTTCATTAAACTTATATTCGTCAATTATCCCACAATTTATACATTTGTCAAGAAAAATAATTTTTTTACAAACGCCTAATGTCATGGCTAATATGAGGTATAGGATGCGAGAGCTTGCAGATTTTTATTTACAACAAGATGAAAAATCAAGTGAACCATTAATGGATCAATGGCTGTGAAAAGTAAAAAGAATTAAAGCAATACTTTTTTAGGATCTAGGTAAGTCAGATAGATAATTGGAATAGTTGTTGAGAAAAACACAATGACTAAGCTAATACCATAAAAGATTGCAACTGTGCCACCTGTCACCGAAAAATCATAAAACTCTAACATCTCCTCTCCACTCATTGGTGGTGGAAACCCCATTATTTCCCATGGCTCTACGACTTCAGTACCAAACAACTCTCGTGTGGGAGCTTCAAAACTGGCAAGTTCATTATGCAATAGCTCTTGTGACAAATGATTAGCTATAAAAGCTCCAGCAAATAATGAAATAGTAATTGCAATTGTAGTAACAATCGCAATTTCAGTCAAAATTTGGCCAAGTATTTTCCCTTTTTTCTCACCTAAAGCTAAATATATGCCAACTTCATGTCGTCGATCATGAAGGAATAAAGTAATGATTAAGCCTAGTATAAGAATAGTAGCAATGCTTACACCTAACAAAATCCCGTCTGCTATTCCACGCATCATATCCATTGAACTTGAGATGGGAGCAAATCGATTAGTACCATCACTTAAATACCAAACACCCCTTAGTATAGATTGAGCTGCTTCACTAAAATCTGACAAATATAATGGATCGTACAAAACAAAGATGGGATTCATCCTGTAAAAATGTTCAAAATTTTCCCAATCAATTTCAGCACCAAGATATTCAGAATTCATAGCGTCCTGATAGTTAAAACTTTCATTCAACTCTCTAACAACATTATTAGGAAGGTATATTTGATTTATAATATTGAACATCCTAAGCTCAGGAAGTGTCCAGTCAACCACACTTTCAAAACTTTCTATGTCAAAATCAATAACATCAAATAAACCAATTATTTCAAATTCATAATCACCCAGAAGTACAAATTTATCTTCATAAATACCAATGCTGTTAAAGTTAACGGTATCTCCAACATTTAAGCTATTATGTCTTGCAAAGGCCTGTGAAACAACCGTGACATGTGAACCACTAGTTAACTGTTCTTCAGTGAAAGTTTCTCCCTCAACTATTTCTACAAACCCTTGTCTAATATCAATAAACTCCGAATGAGACACACCACCGACCTGAAACACTTGACCAAGCTCAGGATCAACAATGCCAATTAATGGTATGAGTTCTTCTCGTGAATTCGGATACCAAACACCTAATTCAAGACTTGCTAATTGAAACCACATGGAATAATCAAAATATTCCACGTATGATAGCTGTCCAACTTCATAAAGAAGACTTTGATCTAAAAGGTCATAAAGATGTCCTCCTTCTTGTTCCCATACTTCATGCAAAGCATGCCAATCTTCAGTAAAGACAACCACTGGTCGCATATTCTTTCTCAAGTTTAAATCTGTCGTATGAATGGCATGTCTGATTGATACTGAGCCAGAAACCACTCCTCCTAAAATGAAGATTAGTAATAATAAAATACATGATTTCACTGGCGTACGAACGATACTAATTAGTCCACGTTTTAAAAAATTCATGGCAACTCACTCCATTTTGATATTCTCTTAAAAGGCGAAAAGCTTTCATCAAACTGTTGATAAAAGCTCTTTAATTTTGATAGTGATTTTGCACCTAACTAGCATGTGTTAACAACTGACAAATGAGCACTCCTTACCCATCTTACGTGTCCACCTTGTGTAACTCGTCTATACTGAAGATTATTAAAGGTGCGATGCTCTGCACTTCCACTAGCACGTGTTACATGAGTCCCAGCACTCAATGTACCTTGAATTCCTGAAAGTCCAGTAGCACCACTAGGATTTCTCCAACCAGTTGTTTGTGTTATCCTGTAAGTTACTGTATTAGCTGGCCCACCTGTTTGACATCTAGCAACAGCTGCGTCTGCTTGTAAAGGTGTAGATACCATTAATCCACCAAATAACATAAGCACTGCAAACATTCCAGTAATCATTTTTTTGTTTTTCTTCAACATAATAAAACCTCCTAATTTTTTATATTCACTTTCCTGTCATTGATTCGTACGCAATCTATGACATTAATTAGTAAACGCGGAATCTATGTCGACAATTGAATTATATCCACTCTCAGGGAATTTGTCAACATTTTTTGACTAAAAAAATAAATTTTTATTCATTCTACGGAAATAGAAGATGTAAAAAAGCCAGTACACACTGGCTTCACTTCCTAATTCAAAATCTCAATATAGCAAGCAATCACTATCTAGCTGGCCTTCCATCAACATTCATTTCATCTTTAAGTATAACTATGATCAATCTGTATCAACGTGTTAAAACTTGCATCGTGTTCTTTTACTTTGTCATCAATTTGCTTCATCAAGTCGTGGTGGGGTGTCATGTCATCAGCGGGGATGACCACGTCGAAAATCAAGGTCTGATTGTCCCCTGAACGCCGGATTCTAAAGTCATGGATGCTGTAGTCCAGGTTGATATCGGTCACGATGATCGTCACAACCCGTTTCATTGCTTTGGTCACGTCATCGTCCAAGTCGATTGGGTCTAAATGGATGGTGGCTTTGACTTTAAACTCACGATAGATATCTCGTTCAATCTTGTCTATCACGTCGTGAATCGTCATCATTTCTTCGTTTTTATTTACTTCTACGTGCATCGTTAAGTATCTTCGCCCAGGGCCATAATCGTGAATCATTAAATCGTGTGTGCCTAAGACACGTTCATAATCTGAAGTAAAGGCGCGTAATTCTTTCAATAACGCTTCATCAGGCGCGGCACCAAGCAAGGAAGCGATGGTTGCTTTGCAAATTTCGTATCCGGTTTTTAAAATAATCGCTGATACGACAACGCCTAAAATGCCATCAATCGGTAGTCGTGTGTGCTCAGAGGCAATGAGCGCAATCAGCGTCGCAAACGTTGCTAAGACATCGCTGAGGCTATCTTTGCTAACAGCGATTAACGTATTAGAGTTTATTCTTTCTCCAATTACTTGATGGAAATGCCCCATCCAAAATTTGATCCCCATCGAAATAAGGAGTACCACAATGGCTACCCAGCTAAAGTAAACCGGGCTAGGACGAAAAATTTGTCTGATCGAATCCAAAAGAGATTGGAATCCGACGAACAAAATTAAAACAGCAATCAGCAAGCTTGCTAAATATTCCATCCGGCCGTGGCCAAAGGGGTGTTCTTTATCTGGGTTTTTCACAGAAAACACAAAACCTAGCATTGTCGCCACGTTACTTGCAACATCAGAGAGGTTATTAAACCCATCCGCTGTAATAGCTGCACTGTTTGTGATCATCCCTAAGACAAGCTTAAAGGCTGCCATCAGTGAGTTTAACGCAATGCTGAGAATACTACATAAAACGCCGTAGCGACCACGCACTTTTGATTCGACGTAATCTGTGTGATCTTTAATAAATGTTTTACTTAGAAAATCAATCATATCTTTAGCCTACCCGTATTTTTAAGATATAAAAAATAAGCTCTTTATTAAGCTTACCGACGTCGTATATTTATTAAAAAATGGTGGGCCTGAGTGGACTCGAACCACCGACCTCACGCTTATCAGGCGTGCGCTCTAACCACCTGAGCTACAGGCCCTAGTTAAATCGAAACATATAAATTAAATAAATGGCGGTCCAGACGGGGATCGAACCCGCGATCTCCTGCGTGACAGGCAGGCATGTTAACCGCTACACCACTGGACCTACTATTTGTAAAAAGATGGTGGCTTTGGACGGAATCGAACCGCCGACACACGGATTTTCAATCCGTTGCTCTACCGACTGAGCTACAAAGCCATTTGGTTGCGGGAACAGGACTTGAACCTGCGACCTTCGGGTTATGAGCCCGACGAGCTACCAACTGCTCCATCCCGCGATATTATTAAAATTGACAAAACTAAATGGCGGTCCAGACGGGGATCGAACCCGCGATCTCCTGCGTGACAGGCAGGCATGTTAACCGCTACACCACTGGACCTAATAAAAATGGCGGAGGAAGAGGGATTCGAACCCCCGCGACGCTCACACGCCCTGCTGGTTTTCAAGACCAGTCCCTTCAGCCGGACTTGGGTATTCCTCCGCATTAGTAACATTTTATGGTAGCGAAGGAGGGACTTGAACCCCCAACCTCACGGGTATGAACCGTACGCTCTAGCCAGTTGAGCTACTTCGCCTTATATTAATTATTTCTTATTTTGCTCAATCTCATCCACAATTTCTTGCTTTCTTTGTTTTTCTTGAGCCGCTAAAGCTTTTTTACAAGAGCTTCTTACCACTTCAGAAACAACGATGGCGATAATCGCAACAATCACAGTTGTTACAATCGTGTCCTCGATACCAAATTGCGTTTTTAATGAAAAAAGTGCAAAAATCACACTGAAAGTTAATACGAAACTACCAATATTTGTTGAAAAGAATGTTATAATCTTATTCATAGACAAAGCCATCTTCCATTAACTTTTATGATTTTCTCGGAAGAAATTCTTCCAAAACTAAACAGAAGTTAAAAAACGAAAAAGTATGAGTGATTAACTAAGTAGTAAAAACTACTCACAATCACTTTCATTCCTTAGAAAGGAGGTGATCCATCCCCACCTTCCGGTAGGGATACCTTGTTACGACTTCACCCCAATCATCTGTCCCA
>Ga0131853_10001382_pt1 | contig 43536 bp, 42 predicted proteins | sample TergutLab28metaG_FD_92764 | JGI IMG/M metagenome (GOLD analysis project Ga0131853, IMG submission 92764) | Labiotermes labralis P1 segment gut microbial communities from Petit-Saut dam, French Guiana - Lab288 P1 (version 2) (version 2) | ecosystem: Host-associated > Arthropoda: Insects >...
ACACATATTTTCATGGTTTTGACGGAGCCATTTTCGTCCATCACCCTAATTTTTTTCAAATTGGGTTTCCATTTTCTGTTTGCGCGCCTAGAAACGTGGCTTCTGGTTATGCTTATTCTGTGGCCCGACATAACACCTTTGCCCGAAATTTCACATCTTGCAGCCATTTCAACACCTCCTTGCATATCTATTACTTATACCCATAAGGGCCATTATACCAAATTATCAGGCAAAAAACAAGCAAAATTTTGTAAAATTTCCTTTGTGCAAAATTATAAGCAATCAAAATGAACCGGTTTGGCTCGGTTCGATGCAAAAAGATGCAATTTGCCCCAATATCACATCATAAATTCTGCCATGATCACGCCAAAAACACCAACTTTGTTGTTGACAAATTGCATGGATATTGTATAATTTAAGTAGAAAATTTGTTGACAATTGCAATCGTCACTCTCATACCAAGGAGGATATTTATGGAAAGCATCATCAATGTAAAAAATGAAATTGGCAAGCTTAGGCGCGTGTTGCTGCACAGACCCGGCCTAGAGCTAGAACAACTCTCCCCCAGCTCGCTAGAAGACTTGCTCTTTGACGACATCCCCTACCTAGAGGTTGCCCAAAAAGAGCATGACGAGTTTGCAGACACCCTGCGCAACAACGACATAGAGGTGCTGTATCTCGCAGACCTGGCCGCACAGGCCCTAGCAACAGACGAAACCGTAAAAGCCAAATTTATCGAAGAGCTCATCATGCAGTCCGGCGGCATGGCAGAGCATTATCAAAGCGAGCTAAAAGATTTCTTTAGCGATATGAACGAATCAGCCATTATCGGCCAAGCCATGGTGGGCGTAAAGGCATCTGCCATAGATTCTCATGCTACAGGCCCCCTTTGCCGCCTTTTGTCCGCCGATAGCGATTTTCTGATGAACCCCATGCCAAACCTCTATTTCACTCGCGACCCGTTTTCCTCTGTAGGCAACCGCGTGGTACACAGCCACATGCGCTATGCCGCGCGCCATCGCGAAACTATTTTTTCCAAGTATATCTTCAATTATCACCCCGATTTTAAAAATCGTATAAAATTCTACTACAAAAACCATTGGCCATTTTACATCGAAGGCGGCGACATCCTTAATCTTTCCGAAAAAGTGGTCGCCATAGGCCTTTCCCAGCGCACCTACCCACAGGCCATAGAAATTTTTGCCAAAAACCTGTTTCGTGACGAAGAAAGCACCGTAGAAACCATGCTGGTCTTCGACATACCCAATGTGCGCGCCTATATGCACCTGGACACCGTCTTCACCCAGGTTTCCCCGGACAAATTCACCATCTACGCCGGCATACAAAAAGACATCACCGTATACGTTCTACAAAAACAATCCGAAAACGGCGACTACTCCGCCGAATCCTACACCATGCCCCTGGACAAAATCCTGGCCAAATACATGGGTCTGCCGGAGATACTGCTAATCCCCTGCGGCGGTACAGATTCTGTGGCCTCTGCCCGCGAGCAATGGAACGACGCCGCAAACACCCTGGCCATAGCCCCCGGCGAGGTTATCTGCTACAACCGCAATGGCATAACCAACCGCCGCCTGCGGGAAGAAGGCATAAAAGTACACGAAATCGCCTCCTCCGAGCTTTCCAGAGGCCGCGGCGGGCCAAGATGTATGTCTATGCCGCTGCTTCGTGACAACATCTAGTCATCAGGAGACCCCGGGTCAAGCCCGGGGTGACGACGTGCTAGGTCGGGCGAGCCACACCAAGCGTCATTAATGACGCATCGAATCAAACCGTCATTCCGGGCTTGACCCGGAATCCCCCTGCGGGTAGCCGGAGGTGCAATATGGACAATATACCCAAATATGCAGTAATCATCTATTGGAGCAATGAGGATAATTGCTATTTAGCCGAAGTGCCAGATTTGCCTGGCTGCATGGCGGATGGTAAGACGCTTCACGAAGTGGGCGCAAATATTGACGTAATCATCAGGGAATGGATTGAGCGTGCTACGCTTGACGGCGACCCAATACCCGAACCAAATGCTAAGTTAGTTCATGCATAAACCATTATATTGTCGGAATGGATAAATCCATTCCCTACTACGTACACGAAAGATAGGGGGATGCAAAATGAATCCAGTAGTAGGCACTTGGGTGCGAAACCAAGGCAGTGTTAGCTTTTTTTGGACATTTAACGGCAATAACACCTATGAGACGGACGAAATCCCGGGACATACCATAGCCAGGGGCAGGTACGACTATGACCCTAGAGGGCAAGTGTATGTATATTTAGATGGTGACATTAATGCTTTTGGGGTAGATGTTAGTGGCAATAACCTAACCGTGACTTTTGAAAGCGGAAATAAGCTTCATTACACAAGAGGCGACCGCCAGGCAACAGCCGTCACAGCCGCCTCTACAGACAAGACCAGGCCACCCTTTCATTTCGCCTTTTTCCTACTTTCACTTGGCGCGTTTGGCATCTTTGCACTATGGGTGCTTATTAGTTCTATCCAGGGCATGGTAGGTTTTGACAGCTTTATGTCTGTGGTGGTTTCCATCATCGCCATTGTGCTTGCACTGGTTTTGGTAGGCGGCGTAGGCGTGATATATGGTCGTATAAACTTTCTGTTGTACAAGGCCGCCAGTAGCAGCGACAGTATCGTAATCAGATTCTTTTGCGCCCTGCTGTTTATAGTAATACTGGTAGCCGCCGGTATTTTCGGCACACTTTCCACTCCAGACGAAGCTGCATGGCTTTCTGTTGTGGTATGGACACATGTTATATCCGGAATACTTTCCGCATTTTTCGGCATGACTTTCCCTAACAAGTCAAAATAAGAAATTAAAACATAAACCGAAAGGATGATTTAAAAATGGCAGTAAACCTAAGAGGCAAGAGCTTTTTAACACTAATGGACTTTAGCACCCTAGAAATCCGCTATCTGCTGGATTTGTCCCACGACCTAAAGGCCAAAAAGCGCGCAGGCATTATAGGCGATGCGCTGCTTCGCAAGAATGTTGTTTTGTTGTTCGAAAAGACCTCTACCCGCACCCGTTGCGCTTTTGAGGTGGCTGTGATGGATGAGGGCGGTAGCGTTACTTTCCTGGACAGCGGCAGCTCGCAGATGGGCAAAAAAGAGAGCCTGGAGGACACCGCAAAGGTGCTGGGCCGCTATTATGACGGCATAGAGTATCGCGGCTACGAGCAAAGCGTGGTGGAGGATCTGGCAAAATACGGCGGCGTGCCGGTGTTTAACGGCCTTACAGATGTGGACCACCCCACCCAAATTTTGGCAGACCTAATGACCATAGAGGAGCATTGCGCCAAGCCCCTTAACAAGGTGAAGGTTGTCTTCACGGGCGATATCCGCAACAATATGTCCTATGCTTGGATGTATGGCTGCGCCAAGATGGGTATGCACTATGTGGCATATGGGCCGGACAGCATGAAGGTGGACGAAAAAGTGCTGGCGGATGTGCGCGAAGTGGCCAAAGAAACCGGGGCAATTATAGAGGTGAGCTCGGACGAGGCATGCCTAAAGGGTGCGGATGTTATCTACACCGATATCTGGGCTTCTATGGGCGAAGAAGCGCAAATCCCCGAGCGTGTAAAGATGCTGACCCCATATCGGGTGACAATGGAAATGCTAGAAAAAACAGGCAACCCCGATGTGCTGTTTATGCACTGCCTGCCTGCTTTCCATGATCTGGAAACAAAGTTGGCCAAAGAGCAGATGGATTTGGGCTATGACATACGCGAAGTGACCGACGAGGTCTTCCGCAGCCGCCACAGCGTTGTATTTGATGAGGCAGAGAACCGCATGCATACGATAAAGGCGGTGCTGGTGGCTACGATTGGACGATAAGGAGTTGATATTATGGCAATAGAAACACGTGTTGCACAAAAAGAAAAATTATATAGCTTGCTAGTGGTGAAAAAGGCATATGAAAAGGCGGGCATGGAAATTTTGCCCGAACTGACACAGGCCATAAGATACGCCATGGCGGCTATGGAATCCGAAGATATAGCGCATGTTGAAAAACAAGTTAAGCAAGATTAGACCTAGACTAGGGAGGATAATATGACAAACGTAAAAGTAGCTATTTGGGGATTTGGCGCGATGGGCCAAGGCATGGCGCGCATGATTTTGGGCAAGACAGGTGCAGAGATTGTGGGCATTTGCGACCGCAATGCAGCCCGCCAGGGTAAAGGCATGTACGAGGTGCTGGGCGCAAAGGGCGACCAGCCCGATGTGCAAATTATAAACGATATTGACAAGGTTGTGACGTCCAAGGGCTGCGATGTGGTGCTGCTTTGTACAGACAGCTTTACGGCCAAGGCTTTCGAGAAGATAGAGATATTGGCAAACAAGGGTGTTAACATTATCACCATTGCCGAGGAAATGTCCTATCCCGCCGCGCAACAGCCGGAGCTGGCCGCAAAAATTGACGAGCTGGCCAAGAAAAATGGTATATCTGTCCTTGGCACCGGCATCAACCCGGGGCTGGTTATGGATCTTTTGGCCGTAGTGCTTTCTGCCTGCATGACAGATGTTACAAAAGTCATGTGCAAGCGTGTTAATTCCCTTTCGCCATTTGGCCCTACCGTCATGCGCGAACAGGGCGTCGGGCTTTCTATGGACGAATTTAACGAAGGCCTTAAAAACCACACCGTTGCAGGCCACGTGGGCTTTGCAGAATCCGTGGCCATGATTGCAGAAGGCCTGGGCATAGAGACCGATGAGTTTAAACAACAAATGGTGCCAATCGTCACAGATATCGACAGAAAATCCCCATACGGCTTTGCGGCCGCGGGCAATCTGGCCGGTGTAAATATGACAGCACAAGCCTATAAAGACGGCAAAGTTGTAATCGACATGTACCATCCGCAACAAATAGAACCAGAGATGGTAGGCGTAGCCACCGGCGACTATGTGGAGCTGACAGGCACACCACCTGTGTCCATGGCTATAAAGCCAGAGATCGACGGCGGCCTTGGCACCATTGCTATGGGCGTTAACTGCATACCGCAGGTTATCAACGCAGACCCCGGGCTTATCACAATGCTGGATATCCCCGTGCCGCGTGCAATTATGGGCGATTTCCGCAAGCTTATAAAGGAAGGTAAAAAAATTGCGAAATAGAATTATATTGATACTAGCCGTAGCCGTGATGGTTTTCACCATCACGGCTTGCGGCGCAGAAGATACTTATATGCCCCCTGCCGTCACCCAAGAAGAGGCGCAGGAGGCTCTAACCAACATTAGGCCGCTTTTTATGGAGCTAATGCATATCTTTTCGCCGGGGCTAACAAGCCCCGATGCCGGTGACGACATAATTGAAGATAGCGAGGGGCGGCAGCGTGTAAGGGCATATAGCGACCCCAATTTTCCACATATTCTGTCCACCGGGGACATTGGCCAGGAGCTGCACAGGGTTTTTACCAGGGAATTTACCGAAAGCACTATTTCTCCCATGCTCTTCCAGTATTATGCAGATATGTACGATGGGTTGCATAGGCTTGTGGATGACTTCCCTACCACATGGCCATGGAATGACGAGATAGTCTCTTTTACCAGCCTGTCCCATGACCGTTTCGAGGCTGAGGTAACATCAAATACAGATAATAATATCCGTATTATCCTTGTGCGGCCCAATTTTGCATGGTTTATTGACTATATTTCTTGGAACGACTAATCGTAGGGGCGACCTGTGGTCGCCTGTGCCCAAGGAGGGTTTACATGATTAAGAAAGACACATGGGTTTGCATACGCGCCACCATCTTAGAGGCAGGCAGCCGCGCAGACGGTATACCGGAGGACACAGCCAACACGCCCCTTGTGATGTGGGTTAAAGGCTTTTTGCAGGCGGATTGCGCAATAGGCGCTCAGGCTACGGTTCGCACGGTGGCAGGCCGCATAGAAAGCGGCATTTTGGAAGAAGCAGAACCATACACCAATGTGGACTATGGCGGCTTTGTGCCGGAGCTATTAAGAATTGGCGCAGATGCCCACAAAATCCTGTTTGATGGGGGTGAGGCACATGGCTAAAGACATGAGCTACGCAGGCGTGATGGCCCGCAAAAACCAGATTTTGATGGATTCGCTAGGTATAGACTTTAGCAAATTTGAAACAGGCGGCATCGCCTTTGACTACGAAGGCATGATGGCCGCCATAGGCATGAATTTGGACGACATACGCACCATACAACTGGCCGCAGGCGTTGGCAATACGCCAATGCTGGAGATGCGCAATATAACCGCATTGGCCCGCAAATACGCTCCACCCGGCATGGGCGCGCGTATCTTTGTGAAGGACGAAGCTGCAAACCCATCGGGCAGCTTTAAAGACAGGCGCGCCGCTACGGCTGTGCATACCGCAAAGCGGCTGGGTTTTAAGGGAGTTGCGGCGGCAACAAGCGGCAACTATGGCGCGGCGGTGGCATCCCAGGCCGCAAAGCTGGGGCTTTCGTCCATTATAGCACAGGAGTGCTATGATAGCCGCAAAGTAGGTCAACCCGAGATACTGGAAAAAACAAGAAAATGCGAGGCTTTTGGCGCAGAGGTTATTCAAATGACCGTTGGGCCGGAGCTATTTTATAAATTTTTGACAATTTTAGAAGAAACAGGCTATTTTTCTGCCAGCCTGTATTCGCCTTTTGGCATAAGCGGCGTAGAGACCCTGGGTAGCGAGGTTGCTACGCAAATCCGCGAGCTAACAGGTAAAGACCCCGATGCCGTAATAGTAACCCATGCGGGCGGCGGCAATATCACTGGCACGGCCCGCGGGCTGGCGCGGGAAGGCTGCGCAGCAGAGGTTATAGCGGCTTCTGTAAACCTAAAAGGCCTGCACATGGCCAGCGACGCGCATTTTAACCGCAAAAGCTTTACAACAGGCCACACGGGCTTTGGTTTCCCCTTCGCCACCTGGCCGGATAGAAGCGACATGCCACGCAACGCGGCGCGGCCCCTGCGCTATATGGACCGCTACGTGCTGGTAAATCAAGGTGAGGTTTTTTACATGACCCAGCTGCTGGCAAACCTGGAAGGACTAGAGCGCGGCCCGGCGGGCAATACCTCTCTGGCGGCAGCCTTTGCCATAGCACAGGAAATGCCCCAGGATGCCATAATCGTGGTGCAAGAAACCGAATACACGGGTGCTGGCAAGCATATACAGCCCCAGCTGGCCTTTGCACGCCAAAGCGGCATAGATATTTGCTTTGGCAACCCCGAGGATGAAGTGCCCGGCGAAAATATAGTGCTGCCGGAGCATCCGGGGCTTATAGCCGCGCGGGATGTGGATATGGATGGTCTTCGCAAATCGCTGATACGCAACACCCTCCAGCGCAATCCCAATGTCGCCCTAACAGATATCGACATAGCATTTTTAGCACAAGAAACCAACGCGGAAGCTGATTGGGTGCGCGAGAATATATAAAATCATTGTCGCAGGGGATTCCGGGTCAAGCCCGGAATGACGCCTCGCAGACTGTCATTCCGGGCTTGACCCGGAATCCCCTTGTAGGTTAGGAGGAAAATCATGAAGAGAATAATCTCAGCAACCTTGGTATTTATGCTGGCTCTAATCATCTTCACCCCAACCGCACTTAATGCCAATGAAATCAATGTAAGCATAGACGGCGTATACGTAGACTTCCCCGACCAGCCCCCTGTCATTGTAGATGGCCGCGTGCTGGTACCCGTACGCGGCGTGTTCGAGGCGCTGGGCTTTAATGTCGAATGGTATCAGGACACACAAACCGTAATTTTGTGGAACCATTACTATGAAATCGCTATAATAGTGGGCGTGGACACCTTTTTTGTCAACGGCTTACCCCGCACTTTCTTAGTGCCCCCACAAATCATCGAAGGCAGGGTAATGCTGCCCATACGCGCCGTGGTAGAGAGCGTCGGCCTGTACATCGGCTGGAATGCCAACGACCGCACCGCGCTGATTACCAGCAGCCCTATTGTCATTGCTCTATCCGACGATCTGCATGCTGCTTTGGCCGATTTTAGAGAGTTCCTAACCACGCCGCAGACCATGCAAAGCGAGGCGGCTGTTGTTACATTCGAACCCACGGACATACTTCACGCAGAGCTAATAGATTTTAACAACGATGGCCTGCCGGGGCTTTTGACGATAGTGGGTCAGGACTTCGAAAATGGCGAAATGCTCACATACAGGGCGATTTTTAGAGCCTACACAGGCGGCGAGTCACGCGGAGTAACCTGGAGCACCATAGGCCGTGGCGAGACCGTTTCATGGCTGGAGGATAGCTATACATGGCTGGAGCTGGCCGAGACAGCCTATGGACGGACTTTGGTGGTGTTTAATTCATTCTGGGATTACGACGGTTTCAACGGGTCGAGAGCTTATTTTGAGTTCGTAAATGCAAGGTCTAATCGGCTGCTAATAACCCAGTGGTGGCAATGGGATACACAAGAAGATAGATTGTACTGGGTTAATGAAGAATATGCTGATAAAGAGTATCACGACACAGCAGGCGTCAGATATCTGGACATCATCAACACCCGCGATATATTTGGCGACACACTGCAAGACGTGCAAACCCTATTAGCAGAAATAGACGCGATGCTATCGCATATACCCGGCTTGGTAGCCGTACCCAGCCACATCGGTATGGAACTGGAAGCCGCACAGGATGCCTTTGAGGCCATTGGGCTACAGCTTGCGGTATACGGAACGGAATCCAGCGATGATATCCCCATTGGGCATATTACCCAGTCAACCTTTCTGGAAGGCGCGATGGTAGGGGTGGGCACGACTGTCTATATTGTAACAAGCCTTGGGTACGAACCTGAAATGGACATAGAAGCACATTCTATTGGTGATTTGCCCTACACCATCATCAATGCCCAGGGGCAGCGCGTTTACATCGTGCAAGCCGACGATACTATGTGGACTATTGCAATGAGAATTTACGGCGATGGCACTCGCTATCGCGATATTTTGGAGGCAAATGACCTAACCCCCATAAGAGCAGGTTTATTGATGGCAGGTACTGAATTAGCAATTCCAGATTAAAAACATATAAGGAGGACGATAAATGAAACGAACAGACGATTTTCAAACCAGGCGGGCGCATTTGGCCGGCCTTACAGACCAGCAGCTAAAAGACCGCTTTTGGGAGCTAACAGAGCAGGTGGTGGACCCCCTGCTAAAGCTGGGATACGAAAACACCAGCCCAGCCATAGAGCGTAGTGTGCTGTTGCGAATGGGCTTTAGCTCGCTAGAGGTAAAAGACATTGTGGCCGGCGCAATAGAGCGCGGTTTGATAGGCCATGGCGCGGGCAATATTGTGTACAAGCTGGCCAAGGGCAAAGGCATGGAAATACGCGAAACAGGCCTGGCCCTAGCCGATGGCAAATATTGGGACGAAGCCAAAGCATTATTTTCGTAGGGGTGGCTCTATGCCACCCGGCATAAAGGAGGATACTATGAGTAAAATACTGGAAAACCGCAATTTCATGAAATGCCCATCTTTTAAAGACGAAATGGCCAAAAGTGACCAACAAAATGGTGTAGCACCGCCGCCGGTTAATATCGCGCCGCGTACAGGCGATATAATCACTCTACCCGCCTTTGATGGCATCGTAACAGATGACAGCTACACCAATTTGCTAGACATCCGCCGCTCTGTCCGCGTTTATGACGACCAAAAACCAATGACAGCCGCGCAACTGGCCTATATGTGCCACACCGCGCTGGCTATACAGGAGTTTCGCGGTGTAGAAAACTACGCAACCCTACGCCCCGCTCCATCCGGCGGCGCGCGCCATCCCTTCGAGCTTTATATGGCCGTGCAAAATGTAGAGGGCGTAGCCCCCGGCCTATACCACTACCTACCCCTGGAAAATGTCGGCAAAAAGGCCGTGGCCATAGAGCGCATAGGCGATATAGCCGACCACAAATCCACGGTGGTGGACATGGTGGTAGGCCAAAAATGGGCCGAAAACGCCTCTGTCACCTTCTTTATCACCTGCGTGGCCTACCGCGCCGAATGGCGATACCGCGAGCTGGCCCACCGGGTGGTGCTAATAGACCTGGGCCATGTGGGCCAAAACATGATGCTCTCTGCCGCGGCCCTAGGCATGGGCAGCTGCTGCCTGGCGGCCTATAGCCAAGCGGACTGCGACCGAGTGCTGATGCTGGATGGTGTGGATGAGTATACCGTGTATGGCGTGACCGTGGGTTGGGCGAAGTAGGGAGCGCATTTATGCGTTCCGAATAAGGAGGTAACTATGAGAAAAACCTTCGTTGCAACAATGCTGTTGCTAACATTCGCAATTGTAGCCGCCACAAACCTATACGCAAATGATGAAGTTGCTGTAACCATCAATGGCGAAGCTGTGGAATTTGACGTGCCACCGCAGATTATTGATGGCCGCACCATGGTGCCCATGCGGGCGATTTTTGAAGCCCTGGGGGCGACTGTGGACTGGGATGATGAAGCCCAGACAGTTATTGCTACAACAGCGGATTATAGCCAAATTCATATGCAAATTGGTAATACCACGATTTTCGTTGGCGGCAGTCTTCGGGCTATGGATGTTGCGCCGCAGCTTGTAGGCGGTAGAACCATGATTCCTGCGCGGTTTGTTGCGGAAGCTATGGGGATGGAGGTTAGCTGGGACAATGAAACAGGCACCGTAGTTATCACAAGTCCACCTACAAGAGTGATTTCAGTTGCAACCGGTCGTAATAGTTCATATGCTGTAACCAACGATGGGACTTTATGGGATGTGGCACGTGGTTATTATATAATTACAGGTGATGGTAGGCTTGTGTGGATAACCGAACACAGAACTCCCAATAATGTAATGAACAATGTTACCGCAGTATCTGTGGGCGAAAATCACGCGGTGGCTATACGAACCGATGGTAGCCTGTGGGCTTGGGGCGGGAACTTTGTTGGACAACTCGGTGATGGCTCGGGCGACGATGGCACGAGTATCCCTCCGGAACTAGCAGTAAAAGTGATGGACAACGTGGCGATGGTTTCGGCAGGACGACATCACACAATGGCATTGCAGACAGACGGAAGCCTGTGGGCTTGGGGATGGAATCAGTTTGGACAGCTAGGCGACGGCACAGCAATAGACCGTTGCTCCCCTGTAAGAATCATGGAGAATGTAACCTATGTTTCTGCCGGCTCTAATCATACCGTGGCTATTAAGGCCGACAATAGCCTGTGGGCATGGGGGGATAATTGGTTTGGACAGATTGGGGGTGGGCAGTACGGCATTGCGCAAAGAGGCGCAAACGAAGTTATCCCGCATAATCAACCAAGCCCAATTAGAGTAATGGAGAATATTGTTCATGCCGCCGCTAGTACTGGTGCGTCCTTCACTTTGGCTGTTACAGCACATGGAGATCTATTGTTTTGGGGCGCATATTCATTTATTGGCGATCAAAATACTCACTATATTGATAGTGCCCTTAGCCCCATGCAGATTATGAGCAATGTTGCCTACGTGTTTGCAGATGGTGATGACAAGATGGTAATCCAAAGAGATGGTAGCCTGTGGGCTTGGTATCTTGACGTTCAGGGCAGGATAGATGTGGATTTGGATGCTAAAAATCGCACTTTCATCAGAGTAATGGATAATGCCGCTGCCGTAGCATCCGGATTTGGCAACACAATGGTAATAATGACTGACGGGACAATGGTAGCTTGGGGTCATCATTTTGGCGATATGCCTTCGCAGATTTTACTTGATGCTATATCAGTTAACTAATCAATCATAGAAAATAGAAATAAGGAGGTATTTAATAAATGTCAAAAAAACTAAACCCAGACGAAAGACTAAACATAGAAGAAATACTATCAAACCTAGCGGACTACCGCCCCCGCCGCAAGGGCTGGACGTGGCGCAAGCCCGCGCCGGGCCTAAAGATGGGCGACTTTACGTACAAAGAGGCATCGGAGCCCATGAAGGCCGGTGTGCCCCTTATTACGGCGCATAATTTTGGGGATATAGACCCCCAGCCCCTGCCTGTTATCACCACAGAGATTGCCAGCGGGCGTTTTGAGGACGATATTAGGCGCATGCGCATGGCGGCGCATCATGGTGCGGACCATATTATGGTTATCCGCACCGCGGGGCAAAGCCATTTTGAGGGCTTGATTGAAGGGTCGCCCCAGGGTGTTGGCGGTGTGCCGGTTACGCGCAAGCAGGTTCGTGCCCAGCGCAAGGCCCTGGATATGATAGAGGATGAGATTGGCAGACCCATTAATTTCCATTCGTATGTTAGCGGCGTGGCCGGGCCGGATATTGCTGTAATGTTTGCAGAAGAGGGCGTTAACGGCGTGCATCAGGACCCGCAGTATAATGTTATTTATCGCAATATAAACATGGTGCGCAGCTTTGTGGATGCCTGCGAGAGCAAGAAGATTATCCAGTGGGCGGGGCAGGCGCAGATTGATGGCGCGCACAATGCCAATGCCACGGCCAAGGATGCCTGGAAGGTTATGCCAGAGCTGATGGTGCAGCATGCCATAAATTCCCTGTTTTCCTACAAGGTGGGCGTGCCAAAGGAGAATATATGCCTCTCTACCGTGCCACCTAGCCATTCGCCGGGGCCTAGTGTTTCTATGGACCTACCGTATGCCGTGGCTTTGCGGGATTTCTTCGAGGGCTATCGCATGCGTGCGCAAATGCATACGAAGTATATCGAAAGCAGCACCCGGGATGCAACCGTTACCCATGTGCTGAACATGATGATTTCTAAGCTTACCAGCGTGGACATACAGTCCACCATAACCCCGGACGAGGGGCGCAATGTGCCTTGGCATATCTACAATATAGAGGCCTGCGACACGGCCAAGCAGACCCTGCTTGCGCTGGACGGTTTGATGGACATGGTGGAGCTAAAGAAGGACGGTTCTCTTCGCGAGGCCGCCCGGGAGATTCAAGAACGCGCCGTGCTTTTCCTTGAGGAAATGATTGAAAAAGGCGGTTATTTCGCGTCTGTAGAGGATGGTTTCTTTGTGGACAGCGGAAATTATCCAGAGCGTGGCGGCGACGGTATCGTGCGTAAGCTGGACGGCGGGGTTTCTGCCGATTCTGTTTACAAGCGCGAGGCGGACTATTTTGCGCCGGTGACAGCCCACTATGGCTACAACAATGTGGCGCAATATGACGCTAATGCAGTAGATAATCCCGCCAGCCTAATAGACGGCTGCACATTTGAGAATCCCGACAAAATCATCTATATAGACGAGCTTGACGACGACAATGTATACGAGCGCATGAAGCCGCTGACGGACTATCATAGCGGCAAAATTCTGCGGCCGGAAATGGAATGGATGGCGGACGGCACAGTGCTTGTAAACCTAATGTTCCCATGTGGCGTGAAAGTTGCAGAGGCGGCGGCTTTAGAGGCCGCAAAGAAAATGAATCTGGTGGACGCTGAAATAATCCACCGCGAGGTGCTGCACGGCGCAGAGGGCACGCGCGTTGAGCTAAAGGGCAAGCTAAACATCGACATTGATGTGGCAAGCCTGGTGATACCGCCAGAGCCGGATTTGCTAAGCGATGATGAGATCTTTGCTGCGATAGCGGCAAAGCCAATGACCGTGGTTTGCGGCACTATCGGCCAAGATGAGCACAGCGTGGGCTTGCGCGAGATTATAGACATAAAGCATGGCGGCATAGAAAAATATGGCATTAAGGTGCATTATCTGGGCACATCCGTGCCGGTCGAAAAACTGGTAAATGCGGCTATAGAGCTGGATGCCCAAGCCATAATGGCCTCTGTAATCATCAGCCACGACGATATCCATTACAAAAATATTGCCCAAATTGACCAGATTGCTAAAGAAATGGGCGTGCGCGACCGCCTGACCTTTGTTGCCGGCGGCACGCAAATTACGCCGGAAATAGCGGCGGAAAATGGCGCGGATGCGGGCTTTGGTCGCGGAACAAAGGGCAAGCATGTGGCTAGTTTCTTAGTAAAAGCACGCTCGTAGGGGCGAGCTGCGCTCGCCCAATATTTTACAAGGAGGACACCCCAATGACAAAAGAACAAGTATACGAAGCACTACAAAAATCCAATGAAATGATGGATGCAAAGGGCATTATGGCCGCCACAGGCCTAGAGCGCGCCGAAGTGGACAAGGCCATTAAAGCCCTGCGAAAAGAGGAGCGGGTAGAATCGCCCAAGCGTTGCTTCTATGCGGTTGTGAAATAATTGTTGACAGACGGAGAGCCTTATGCTAATATATGAACATATATTCATGTATTAGCATAAGGGGGTATTGCCATGATAAAACATCTGGTAGAAGTAAGTGTGCAAAACGCGAGTGCGCAGCATTTTTACGACTTTATGATTAACCCAACCACCCAGCGTTATCAGGCTTGGTGGCCGGGTGAGCATCTGGACTTCCACATTGTGAAGCCTGGTGACGACAACCATCTGGGCGATGTGGTCTTTATGGACGAATATCTGGGCGGCGAGGGCCGCCGCCTCACTTTTCATGCAGTGGTGGCTAGGGTTATACGCCCAAATCAAATAGTCTGGCAAATGAAAAAGGCCGGGCTGCGCCTGCCAGCCTTTGTAACGCTGGATTTGTCAGACACCCCAGATGGCATAGTGGTCAAGCACGAGCTGTGTATAGGTTTTCGTGGCATCGGTGCAATCCTTGACCCATTCATTCGTCTATATTTTAACAAACCCTTCCGGCATGCGCTGGAGACGCATTGTAAAATCGAATGGCCCATGCTGGCCGAATACCTGCGTAGGGGCGACTCCATGTCGCCCGATACCAACTTGCAATCAAAACAAATGTAACCGCGCAAGCACATTGCGCTTCCGCTACGGCACGCACTTGCGCGGTAACATTTGCTAAGATTGCAAGTTGGCATGAACCACAAAAGGAGCAACCATGAAAATTGATATTTTAGTGGCAGAAATCGGCTCTACCACCACCCTGGTCAATGCCTTCGCCAATATGGACGATGACCCCATATTCTTAGGCAGCGGCGCGGCGCCAACCAGCGTGTTGCAAGGCGATGTAAACATAGGCCTCGTTGCTGCTGTAGATGATTTGCAGCGCAATATTGAGGCGACCACAGGTCGCCCCTACAACCCGCAATCCCCCTTGGGAGCAAAAACCTTCCTGGCCACCTCCAGCGCGGCGGGTGGCCTGCGTATGACCATTCACGGACTGGTCTATGACATGACCGTAAAAGCCGGGCAGGAGGCGGCTCTTGGCGCTGGCGCGAACATACATTTTGCTACGGCGGGCAAGCTTGCCCCACATGATTTGGCAGAGATCGACAGGGTTGCACCCAATCTAATATTGCTGGCGGGCGGCACGGACTACGGCGACAGGGACACAGCCCTGCACAATGCCCGGGTTTTGTGCGACCACAATATCAATGCCCCTGTAATTTACTGCGGCAATGTGCAAAACCAGGCCGCTGTACGCGAAATGTTTGACAAAGCCGACAAGCGGCTGTATATCACAGAAAATGTCTATCCGCGTCTGGACGAGCTTAACATCGAACCCGTGCGGGCATTGATTCATCGCGCCTTTGAGGACCATATAACAGAAGCCCCCGGCATGGCGGGCATACGCAGCACGGTGGATGGCGCGATAATGCCGACCCCCGGCGCGGTGATGGCCGCCGCCCAGCTGCTGCACGGCGAAATAGGCGACCTACTGGTGGTGGATGTTGGCGGCGCAACAACCGACATCCATTCTGTGACAGAAGGCAGCGAAGAGATAGCCCTGCTGCAAATATCACCCGAACCCATGGCCAAGCGCACCGTGGAAGGCGACCTGGGTGTATACGTAAACGCCAGAAGCCTAGCAGAGATGGTGGGTTTTGACAAGCTATCCGCCGAAATATGTATGGACGCAGAACCAATTTTTGACAACTACCAACCCATACCCCAATCCCCACAACAGCTGGCCCTAACCACCCACCTGGCCTACCACGCGGCCAGACTGGCCATAACCCGCCACGCAGGCACGCTGCGCCACACCTACGGCGCAACAGGCCGCCAAACCCATGCCATGGGCAAAGACCTAACCGCCATACGCCATCTGGTGGCCACCGGCGGCGCGCTAACGCGCCTGCCAGACCGGCAGGCTGTGCTGGAAGCCCTAACCGCGCTGAATTCATCGGGCACAATGCTGTACCCCAAGCCGCATAGCATAAGCATCCTACAGGATAGCCGCTATATCATGGCCTCCATAGGGGTGCTGGCGCGGGATTTCCCGGAGGCGGCAAAGGTGCTGGCGCGGAAGTACGTGGGGGCAACAACATAGCAGGGGATTCCGGGGCATGCCCGGAATGACGGAGGCCGTAGCACCTCGTAGGGGCGGCTTGTAGCCGCCCGCCATCAGGAGGGATAGCCATGAGGAAAACCATTCTGCTCCTTATCACACTAACAACCCTCTTCATGGCCGCCGCCTGTGCCGAGGAAGAGGTAACTATTGCCGAAGTCGAGCAAGCCATAGAAACCAATGCAATTGAAGAGCCCGAGATTGAACAGCATGAGGAAATCGAGGAAGTGGAGGATAAGGTTGAAGAAGTAGAGCCGTATGTAGAGGAAATCGTGGAGGCTCTGCAAGAGCCTCCACCGCCCGTCGAGACCCCCTACATCAGCGAATTTGGCCGGCAAGTCACCAAGGATTTTCTAGCCCAATTCCCAACCATCTTTGGCTTCGAGCACGATGGAGATTCGAATGCTCCATTTTCCTTGGACGTAGACCTCTTCACATATTTCCAACGGGCTCACCACTTTAGCTTGTTCAACTTTGACAGCAGCGGTATACCTCACATAATCATCGCTTTTAGTCCCGCCGACTATTACTACCCCATTGACGTACTGTACGGCTTTGTTGGCGGGCAATTTGCACCCATGCATGTTTTCGACTCGTATCCCCGCTTTTTTCGTGACGACCAGGAGGCTTTGGTGTTGCTCTACAATGATGATTACCATGGCTTCTACGGATTTTATTTTGTGGAATTTGTGGATAATGAACTTTCTTTGAAGCGAGCAAGCCCAGAAATTATCACGGTTGACGACTTGAGAGAATGGGATGCCTTTATGGTTGAAGTGTTTAGAGAAATGCCCACCATCTTCGGCACAAATATAGCAATCACCCCTATATCGCATCTAGAGCAACTGCAATCCGAAATCACCACATCAATAAGAGAAAGGCTAGGTGTTTCACAATGAACCCAAAACTAATAATAGACATGAAAAAGCTAACCCACAACGCCACCTATCTGGCCGAGCTATGCGCAAAGCGCGGCATATCCATTGCCGCTGTAACCAAGGTGTTTTGCGCCGCGCAGCCCATGGTGGCGGCCCTGGCGGCCCTGCCCATAGCCTATTTGGCAGATAGCCGCCTGGAGAATATTGCGGCATACCCATCTGATATCCCGCAAAAAACCATGCATTTGCGGCTGCCCCAGCTTTCCCAGGTGCAGCAGGTGGTCAGGGGCAGCGATATTTCGCTAAATTCCGAGATTGCGGTGCTGGGCAAGCTGGCAGAAGCCGCGGCGGCCCAAGGCAAAACCCACGGCGTTATTTTGATGATAGACCTGGGCGACCTGCGCGAAGGAATTTTTTATGATAAGCCCAAAGAAATTGAAAAGACCGTAGAATTTGTGCTGGCGCAAAAGTCCCTAAAACTGGAGGGTTTTGGCACAAATCTCACATGCTATGGCGCAGTACTGCCCACAGTCCAAAATTTGACAACCCTGGCCGATATATGTTATACTATGTCAAAGAAATATCAAACTTCGTTTCCAATTATTTCCGGCGGCAATACCAGCAGCCTGTATTTGCTGGAAAATGGCACAATGCCGGGGGGCATCAACAATCTGCGCTTTGGCGAGGCCATTGTGCGCGGCGTAGAGGCCGCCTATGGCCAGCCCTTCCCCGGGTTGGAGCTGGACGCGGTGGTGCTGCAAGCCGAAATCATCGAGATTGCAGAAAAGCCCAGCCTGCCCCATGGGGATGTGAACATAAATGCCTTTGGCGAAAAGGTGACTTTTGAGGACAAGGGCATACGCAAGCGCGCTATTTTGGCCGTTGGGCGGCAGGATACGGATTTTGAGGGGCTCGTTCCTCATATGCCTGGGGTTGAGGTTATTGGCGCAAGCTCTGACCATTTGATTGCCGATATTAGCGATGCCGCGCCCCTTGCCGTGGGCGATTGTTTAACATTCTCGCTGTCCTATGGCGGGATTTTGTCCGGATTTACCAGCAAATATATCGACAAGGAGTACAAATATTGAATCTAACCTACAAGGATTTAACAATACGTGATGCTACCGCCGCCGATGCCGAGCAGCTGGCTGTTTGGTGGAATGATGGGGCCGTTATGGCACATGCGGGTTTTCCAAATGGCTTGGGTATAGCGCCCGAGCAGATTGTGGAAAGCCTGGCAAAGGATGATGACAAGAACCGTAGGCATATCATTGAATACCTAGGCAAGCCCATTGGCGAAATGAATTACCGCACACCTACCGATGGCGTTGCCGAAATCGGCATAAAAATCTGCGACAGCCCCATGCAGGAAAAGGGGCTGGGCACTACCCTGCTCACAATTTTTATCGATGCCTTGTTTAGACACATGGGCTACGAGAAAATCCTGATAGACGGCAATTTGCAAAACACCCGCGCCCAGCATGTGTATGAAAAAAAGCTAAGCTTTCGCTTTTCGCATATTGAGAGGGATTCTTGGACAGACCAGTTGGGGCAATTGCAGTCGTCCTTCCACTACGAAATGGACAGGGATGGCTGGCTAAATATGGCAATAAGCAAAATCCAATATAGAAAGGATTGACAAACAATGAAAGTAGGCACAGTAAAGGAAATCAAGAAAAACGAGAATCGCATTGGCCTTACGCCCAGCAATGTGAAGGACTATGTAGCCAATGGCCACGAGGTTTTTGTGCAGTCCGGGGCGGGCTTGGGCTCGTATTTGACCGACGAGGAGTACACGGCGGCCGGTGCAAAAATTCTGCCAACAGCCGCAGATGTTTGGGCCACCTGCGACATGATTGTGAAGGTGAAAGAGCCGCTGGCGGATGAATATGACCTGATGCGCGAAGGCCAAATCATCTACACCTACCTGCATCTGGCCGCCGATAGGCCTCTGACCGAGGCTTTGATGGCCAAAAAGACCAAGGCCGTGGCATATGAGACCATCTATGACAAGCAAGGCGGTCTGCCGCTGCTAAAGCCAATGAGCGAGGTTGCCGGCAAGCTTTCTGTGCAGGCCGGTGCTAGAGCCCTTGAAAAAATCATGGGTGGCCGCGGCGTACTGCTGGGCGGCGTTCCCGGCGTGTCCAAAGGCAAAGTCGTAATCATAGGCGGCGGCGTGGTAGGTATCAGCGCCATGAAAATCGCCCTTGGTATGGGCGCGGATGTTACCATCCTGGATAGAAGCCTAGACCGCCTCACATATCTTGATGATCTCTATGCAACGCAGGGACTAAAAACCCTATATTCAACCGCATACAACATCGAGCAATGCCTAAAGGATGCCGATCTGGTTATCGGCGCTGTACTTATCCCCGGCGCGGCCGCGCCAAAGCTGGTTAAGCGCGAGCATCTAAAGATGATGAAGCCGGGCAGCGTTATTGTAGACGTGGCCGTGGATCAAGGCGGCTGCTTTGAGACCACCAGAGTTACCTATCATGATGACCCTGTGTTTGTGGTGGACGGCGTTGTACACTACTGCGTGGCCAATATGCCTGGCGCAGTAAGCTCTACATCCACATTCGCACTAACAAATGCCACCCTGTCCTATGGCCTAAAAATAGCCAATATGGGCCTAGAGGCCGCCGTGCTGTCTGACGACTGCCTGCTGCCGGGTGTAAACTGCTATGCCGGCAAGCTAACCTGCCGCGAAGTGGCCGAGTTCTTTGAAATGGAGTACACCGATTTGCGTACGCTACTATAGAACTATAGAATCACATGCAAAAGTCCACCCGGCATGGGTGGACTTTTTATAATGATCTTTAATATTATCCCGTAGGAGACCCCGGGCCAAGCCCGGAGCACATCAATCTAATTTGCGACAACCACATCGTAGGGAGCGCATTAATGCGCTCCGCAGACCTAAAAGTCAAAACCATTTAGCATCGAATAGCACGAATGAACACGAATAAAACCAAAGAGTATAAAGCCCTATTCATGTATATTCGTGTTATTCGATGCTATATGGTTTTTCTAAATGGTTTTTGTTTTAATAATCAGGGGATTCCGGGTCAAGCCTGGAATGACGGTTTGTAGTGGGCCTGTCATCCTGAGCGTAGCGAAGAATCCTTCACTTCGTTCAGGATGACAGATAGAGACTTATTTTGGCAATATTGCTTTCAAATTAGAATTGACGTGAGCCCGGGGTGACGGTATTGGAGAGTTGTTGTCAAACCCCTTTCGCTTTGCATAACCCTTGCAATGGGCAGCCATCACAATTTGCGTGCTTCTTGCAACGCACCTGGCCATTCAGCACAAGCAGCGCATGGTAGTTATTGTAGACATCTTCACATTCCGACAAATTCGCCTCAAAATATGCCTTGGCGGCCATATAGCCCCGCCCTGCATCCAATGGAAAACGGCTACAAAAGCGCATTGTGTAGGCATCTATCACAAATGTGGGCAGACCCAGCGCGTAAAGCAATATGCAGTCAGCGGTTTCGTTGCCAATGCCCTTTATGGCCAGAAGCTCGGCGCGCAGGCCCTCCAGGGGCTGCTTTTGAGCCTCAGCGACATCATAACTATATCTGCCAAACCAGTCTGTCACAGCTTTAAGGCAAGCCGCCTTTTGGTTGTAGAACCCTGCAGGGCGGATGATCTCTACAAGCTCATCCATGCCCGCATCCGCCACAAATTGCGGCAAAAGCCTGTCATTAAAATTCGCAATGGCTTTCTGGGCATTTTTCCAATTTGTGTTCTGCACCAAAACAGCCCCTGAAATCACCTCATAAGGGCTGTTTCCAGGCCACCAAAGTGGGTCGCCATAATGCGCCAGCAGCCTATCGTATATTTCCATCAAAACATTCTTCATTGTGTTACATATGCCCTTACAATGGCTTCGGAGAAATTCCAGGTGGAATTCATTCTCCAATCTTGCAGCCTATGAGGAATAAAGCAATAGTGGATATCGGCAAAAAGCGGGATTTCTATGGCTTGATGGTTCAATTCAATCATAAGCTCTGCCCAGGCATCCACAAAATCCATTCTATCGTAAACATCATCAATGCTCATGGTTCTTAGGCTATCGGCCAGCGCGAAAAGGTTTTCATCACGGGTAAAGGTGGTGTTATGGCTTCCAAGAAAGACTGGGTCTGGGTTTAATTGCTCCCATGGGCTATAGGTCAGGCCAAGATTATATCCAAGGTCAAACATATGGAATTCCGGGGCAGCTCCGCCAGCGCGAGCCATTCGCAAAGGAATATTTTCGGTGGGAAATATGGTCAACAGCATGCCTATGCTTTCCAAGTCCCGGAATAATTGGTTACTAAGATGGTCATGAACCCCATCGGCAGGCCTGGCCCATCTAATTTCCAGCCGCATAAGGCCATCGGCATTTATGGATGGATCTGATATGCCATATCCTCCAAACCACGCAAGCTCGGTATATATGCTGACATCCTTGTAGCGCACTATGTCCACGCCAAGCTCAAAAGGCTCGCCTGCGCTATTAAGCACCCAGCCATTAGCCTCTAAAACCTCAATAGCCCTATCCGGATTGAAATTGTAATGAATGATTCTGTTGTAGAAACCCCTTTGCAGGGCATACGGATACCACCACATGCTAAGGGAATACGGCCCTTGCACAATCGCGCCATGGCCTTGCAAAAGCTCCTGCACAAGCATGTCGCGATCTATCATCCAGCTGATAGCCTGGCGCACAGAAGCAAATTGCGTCGGGCCATGGTCAACATGGAAACGCAACAGGTTATAGCCATGGCGGGGATAGTCTATGGCACTATGGGTTGTGCCCTCTAGCCGAGCAAAAGCAGCGTTTATAGCATCGCCGCTGCCTAGGCCGGAAAGCATGTCCACTTCACCGGCAGCAACAGCATCCACCAGGGCTGATCTATCCATTTGTGAAATAATAATAGTTTGGATTCTTGGGGCATATCCATCCCAGGTGCTTGCAAAATATGGGTTGACCTCTAAAGTGATTCTGGGAGAAGCCGTGTCAGAGCTCACAAGTCTGTACGGCCCTGCGCCAACCGTAAGGGTCGGGGCAATGTCTATGATAGGCACTGCAAGGCCTTCTACGAACACACCATCGCCGTTATCTGCAATAGCTGCGCCGGGCGCAATGATATGCAGAGGGGTTGGTGTCCACATCATATATGTGATGTTTTCCCAAATAAAGGGCAGCCACTGGGCATCTATAGTGACAGAGAAGGTTTGGTCGTCATAAAGGCGCACACCAGCAAGGGTATCGGCTTCGCCTGTAACCCAATCATCGTGGCCCACAATCTCAAAAATACCCGAAAACAGGGCAATATCCGCAACATAATGGGAGGCATCTATTAAAGTGCCATCAGAGAACCTATTTTCTGTATAGATGGTGAATGTATAGGTGCGAGAGCCATCTGTGTTATCGCGGATATCAATTTCGCGTGTAACCATTGGGTTTGGAAAGAATTCCCTGTCCATATTAGAGGCCATGGTCGCCAAGAAATGTCCGCCTACAAGTTCGCTCACGCGGGCATCGGCGGCGGCTCTATCCCAGCTACCAAGCACAATCTCGCCTTGGGGTGTAAAATCCGGAATAAAGGAGATGATTTCTGCGCGCGTCATATTACGGGCGGCTTCGCCAATACCCATAAAGCCTGTGGGAACAAAGGGTACAATCTCTTCTTCGTCATCCACATCGGGCTCTGATGTTGGTGCGGGGGTTTCAACCGGGGGTTCTTCAGGCAAAACTTCTTCATAGTCGTCCTCGCCGCAGGCTGTCAAAAAGATGGCAAGCAGCACGACCAGCAAGGCCAAAAATAACTTTTTCATAGCGTATTCCTCCTAAAGCTATCATTAGTGTATTATTCCCTATTATTCCCCAATAATCTTTATCAGCACCCGCTTATCACGCATACCATCAAACTCGCCGTAAAAAATCCGCTCCCATGTACCAAAATCCAGCTTGCCGTTTGTTACAGCCACAACCACCTCTCGCCCCATTATAGAGCGTTTTAGATGGGCATCTGCATTGTCTTCATAGCCATTATGGTCGTATTGGCTATGAGGTTTTTCGGGCGCAAGCTGTTCCAGCCAACGTTCAAAGTCGCGGTGCAGGCCGCTTTCGTTGTCATTTATAAACACACTGGCCGTAATGTGCATAGCATTAACAAGGCAAAGCCCCTCTTTTATGCCGCTTTCGGCCAGGGCCTTGTCCACATCGGGCGTGATATTTATAAAAGCCCGGCGGGTTTTTGCACGAAATGTTAGTTCTTTGCGATACGATTTCATGACGCTCCCCCTAGTATCCTATTTTCGGGTCTACAACATAAGGCAGAGGCCGACCGGCGGCATAGTCCGCCAGATAGCGCGCGAATTTATCTACAATTAAATCCTGTATCAGTTCCAACGACCGACCGCCGGAAACATGGGGCGTTATAATCACATTCGGAATATGCCACAGGGGCGAATCAGCCGGAAGCGGCTCTGGCGTGGTTACATCCAGCCCGGCACAGCCTATGTGGCCGCTGTTTAGCAAATCTATCAGCGCGTCTTGGTCTATAATTGTGCCACGCCCTATGTTAAGCAGCATCGCGCCTTTTTTCATGGTTTCCATGCGTTTTCTGCCAAAAAGCCCTGCTGTGTCCACAGTACCCGGCAGGCATATTGCCACTATATCGGCATCTTTTATGGCTTCGTCGATATCTTCCACAGTAAAAAGCCGGTCTGCCCAGTCGGGCTTTTCGGTCCTCGTCGTGCGTGACACACCATAAATACGGGCTGCGCCCATTGCTTTGCACCGCTCTGCAAAAGTACTGCCAATATCGCCAATGCCAACTATCGTAATCTTGCTGTTATACAGGGTTTCTATGCTGCCAAGGTATTGCCAGTTTGCCTGGGCTTGCAGCTTGCCGTATTCACCCATTTTGCGCAAAAGCATTAGCGCCATAGCCATAAGATGCTCTGCAATGCCTATGCCAAAAGAACCGGACGAATTTGTTAGTAGCACATGGGCGGGCAGCCCTGTTTCCGGGCGCACATACAAATCTACACCCGCCGTCTGTGTATGCAGCCATTTCAGGCCCTTTGCGGCTTGTATCACCTCTTTGGTCACATTGCCAAAAATTATTTCGCAGTCGGCAAAGGCCGCCGCGTCTCCATAGTCTGCGCGGATAATCTCAAAACCTGTGGCCTCCGCTCGTATTTTTTCCATTCGTATATCATTTACCCCTGCAAAGGCCACACCAATTTTTCTCATTTTTCCCATATCCTCTCTAATTATCCCATATTCCAATTTCTATCTCCCCAGAAATCACGCCGCCGTTCGCGCTAAAAATGGTGATTCTAAAGAAATTGTCCAAATCCACATCCGGAGGCAGTATTTGTGTCACGCTAAGTCCCGCGGGTACAAATTCGATTATGTAAATATGCCATTCGCCATATGCATCATATGTTTGCAGGGTCATAAAGAGGTCGGCATAGCTGGTGTTGTTAATGAAAATATCCAAATATTCATTGTTAATATCCGTAGCAACTTCCAGGGTTATATCCCGAGAAAATTCTACAATGCGCCATCTTTCTGAAGAATCCTCGGAAATGCTTATGGGCATCACCATGCCTGTTGATGGGATGACTACAAACCCAGCGTATTCGTCAATAATATCCTGCAAATCCCCCGCCATGCGGTCTATTAGAAGGCCTGCCAAAAATCCCATATGCCAGGCTTCGTGCATTTGCCCCAGGGCCGCCACGTTTTCAATCCCTATTATGGCCGAAAGCCCTTCGGATTCGCCGTATTCAAAATGCTCTCTGGCGGCCGCGCCAAAGGGCAAAATCGCGCCGATGCTCGCATCGCTCATCAAAAAGTCAAAATATGCGGCTACATGCAGGTTTTCTGCAAGAAACGTTATGCTATCGTGGGCAAAAAATCCCGCAAGAAATTCCAGCCCAAGCACATTAACATAGATGTTGTTTAACACAAGCCCCTTTAGCGACACATTGCCCCACGCGCTAGATGGACTTTCCGACATTTCCATAACAATACCGTCTACAAAATAATAAACCCAATTTGGTCTATCTATCCCCAGGGCTTGCAAATCCAGTATCTCTGCATCATACAAAAAAACAAGATAATTGTGCAGATGTCTGGCAAAATCAGTCAAATCCAGTCCGGCACGGTTAAGGTCTGTCACCAAATCGTAGCCGTATAAATTCTCAAAAACCGGCAGCATGTCTGTTAAAACCCGCTGTATCTCTGTTGCCGGCGGCACTTGCACCTGGGGTGCATCAGCGTACACATTAATGGTCGTCGCGCCAAACACCAGTAGCATAAGCGCAGCAAATGCAGTAATAATCCTAATTTTCATGAAAATTTCCCTCCTCGAAATGTTTTTCCCTAATTTTCCAAAAAACTATTTGCAGAAAATTATAACATATAACGGACAATTTCGCAAGAATAATTTTGCATCAAATGCAGTTGACTTGCGGCGACAAATGCTATATACTTTACTAAATCGAGCAGAAAGGTGTGGTTTTTTGAATGTTAAAAATTACAGTACAAAAATTATGCGAGGCACAAATAGCGCAATACCCGGCAACCCAGGCGGTAGACCTACTGAAGCTGCTGTTTCAGGGCGAGTTTGGCCCGGGACATTTGATTGAGGATAGCACAAAGAGCAGACGCTTCCTGGCAGAAGAATACGAAGGGATTAAAGGCCGTCATTCCGGGCTTGACCCGGAATCCCCCAAAGCTTACCTAGAACCCATAGGCTTCGGCTTCAACCGCCTGCACCTATCAGCCATAGATGCTCTGGGTATATCACAAAACACCTTCCACCGCATCTTCGAGCTCTCCGCCCTATCCCAGCATGGCACAAACGAGGGTTTCGCGCAGAAAGTCGCTGCTTTAAAGGAGTTGTGCCGCGAAAACACCCTGCCCTTTGACGAGGACGAAATCGACAGGTCTCACGCCGAATCCCCTGCCCTATTCCGCCATAGCGAGGCCTTTCGGTCGGCGCATAGCCCCGCATATCGCGTGGTAAAAGAAGAATTTTGCCGCCACATAGCCCTTTTGGCTAAAATAGACTCATCCCTGGCGCAAAATCCGCAAACCATCGTAGCCATAGATGGCGACGCGGCCTCCGGCAAAACCACCCTTGGCGGCGTTTTGCGCCTGATTTATGATTGCAACCTAATACATATGGATCATTTTTTCTTGCGACAAGAGCAGCGCAGCCAGGAGCGGCTGGCACAGCCAGGCGGCAATGTGGACTACGAGAGGTTTAAGGAAGAGGTTTTGACACCCCTTTTGGCACAAGCCCCCTTTACCTATCGCCCCTTCGACTGCCAAACATGGGATTTTGGCGATGAAATTGCAGTTAGTCCAAATCACCTTACTATCATAGAGGGCTGCTATTCTCATCATCCAACATTGGTGGATGCCCATGATATCAAGGTTTTTTTGAAAGTAGATTCCCAGGAACAAATGCGCCGCATAGCCCTGCGCAACGTGCCGCCTCTGGTAGAGAAATTCCGCGATATTTGGATTCCGATGGAGAAGAAATATTTTGCGGCGTTTGATATTGAGGTAAATTGTGATTTGGTTTTTGAATAATTTCAAATCCAAGCTTGACAATCGGAATACTATGTGATATACTGTCCTCAAATACATTTTACGAGGTGATTTATTATGAAAATTACTTTCCAAGGCAACCCCCTAACACTAAGCGGCACGCAGTTAAAGCCGGGCGACACGCTAAAAGGCTTTACAGTAGCAAAAAACGACCTTTCGCCGCTTGCATTGTCCGATACCAAGGGCGTCCGCATTTTCCTGACCGTACCCTCGCTGGACACCCCAGTTTGCGACATGGAAGTGCGTGAATTTAACAAACATGCCGCCCAGCTGTCCGGTATCAGCATTTACACGATCTCCATGGACCTGCCTTTTGCCCAGGCCAGATGGTGCGGCGCGGCAGGTGTTGAAAATGTAGTTGCTGCATCTGACTACAAAGACAAAGCCTTTGCAGAAGCAACCGGCACAATGATTGAAGAACTTGGTTTGCTGACCCGCGCAGCCCTCGTGGTGGATGCATCGGGCAAGATCGTATATGCGGAATATGTGGGCGAAATTACAGAGCAACCAAACTATGATGCAATTTTAGAGGCAGCTAAAGGGGCATAATCATAGGATTTTTCAAAATATTTCGTCAAAAATCCCTCTTTCGTGGTTATGACAACGGAATTTTTTCGTGAGCCTATGTAAGATTTAGGTATAGCATATTTATTGTGGATATGCATGTCATTCTATAGAAGGAGGGAGTTTTATAATGAAAAGGCGTATTTTGTACATACTTTCCCTAGTCGCCTTGGTATTGTTAGTTGCTGGTTGTGGTGAGGCCGCCCCTGCTGCCCCTAGTATTGACATGCCACCAGTACCAGAACACGGAGGAGTCGGCATTAGAGTAATTAGCGCACAGGAATGGTATGACGACCATCCGGAAGTTGTTGCATCTTATTTTAGGGCCGACAGAAGCGAGCATTACAGCTATTTAGAGGCAAACCCGTATAAGAGAGTTTTGTTCGAAGGCTTTGGTTTCCATTTTGATTACAACAGCCCAAGAAGCCATCGTTTTGCAATGGAAAGCACAGACGAAACAGGGCGTTATGCTTTCCGTACCCGCGCCAACTGTTTTGCCTGCAAATCCGCAAACTATCCTGCTATCGCAGAATATATGGGCGTAGCGTTCTATTCTACACCTTTCGAAGAGCTGCGCGACCTTATGACTCAGCCTGTTAGTTGTTTTAACTGCCATGGCAACGAGCCTGGTGTTCCAAGAGTTATGCATCAATATGTTAATGTAGCTTTTCCGGATATAAGCATGGTTTCTCCCGGTAGTGCCGCTTGCGCGCAATGCCATATAGAGTACCATTTCGACCCGGTAACTTGGGAAGTTGTGTTGCCATATTCCGGTCTTGCAAGCATGTATCCTACTACTACGCTTTATTACTTTAATAACATAGCAAGAATGCCTGATGACCATCCGCTTTTTCCCGGTCGTCCTTTCGCGGACTATGTTAACCCACGTAGTGGTGTGCGCCAAGTTAAGGTGCAGCATCCTGAGTTTGAAGCAGTTTACGGCAGAGGTGCTGTGCATAACAGCCTGTCTCCTGTAGGCTATGCCTTTAGCTGTGCAGACTGCCATATGCCACATGCAGAAAGCCCAGACGGCGTTGCCTATAGAGACCATGGAAAAATCAGCCCTCTTAACAATTTGCAGTTGATTCAAAACACCTGCTCTGTCTGCCATGATGATATTGTAGCAGAAGTGCAGGCAATTCAAGCCGAATACTATCCAGCTATACATGGTTTAGGCAATCATCTGGCAGACCTGATGGAGCGTTTGGTAGTGGCTGTTGAGAGCGGCAACCACACGGAAGAAACTCTGGATGAAATTAGATACACCTTCCGTAATGCTCAATTCTTCTGGGACTGGGCAGTAAGCGAAAACTCCAATGGCGCCCACAATTCCAGACTTATATTTGCAACCATGGACTATGGTTGGGGCTATGCACGTGAAGTAGAAGCTCTGCTGGTACAAATTGGTCATTAAGATTTGTCGTTTAAAAAATATTATAAAACATTGACTTTAGGTGGTTTGGCTTGCAGGGGGCGGTTGATTTGGCTACTCCCTTGCAAGCCAATCTACTGTTAAAAAGGAGTTGCCCTGCTGCCATGAAAAAACTATATGGCTTTGTTCGTTCCATGAAGTTTGGACTTATCCTTTTGCTGGTTGTGGTGGGCTTTTCGGTTGTAGGCTCGCTTATACCCCAAACTTTTGATGATCCCTGGTATATCGAAAACTATCCGAATTTTGGGGAAATGCTGTTGACTTTAGGTTTGCATCGCATTTTTGCTCAGTGGTATTTTATTGTTGTTTGCGTACTGCTAGGCCTTAGCTTGGCTACAGCCACAATATCCCGCATTTTTGCTTTGCGAAAGCTATTGCCCTCTACTCTCATTGTTCCCCAAGGGAGTTATCGCTTTGACGAGTTGGACGAGATTAAAATATCCCGTCTGCGCACATATTTACAAAAAAAACGTTATCGCGAGCTTAATACGGGCGATGCAACAATATACTACAAAAACCGCATGGGTTATTTAGGCTCTGCTTTGGTGCATCTTTCTTTGTTGATGATACTGCTGTTTGGCGGCTTGGTGCTTGGCCTGTCCTATACAGATGATGTGATACTTATGCCCCGCGAAACAGCCACGCTTGCAGATGACTCCAACTTACATCTTTTTGGTTTCACAAGAACCGACCCCGTAACCGGCCGGACAGAAAGTATCAGCACATTGCAGGTTACTGCGCCGGATGGACGTTCTAGCGGCGTACGCGAAATAAGGGTAAACGCGCCTCTTCGATTCAACTCCTATGTCTTTTATCAGTTTCAACACATGTATGCCGGCAGTATTACCGCCACAGACCTGGAAACTGGCGGTTTTGATACATTCTATCTGGTCGAACGCTCCTTCTTAACCACCGACGATAGGACAGGCATATGGTTTGAAACGGTGTTCCAGGGCTGGACTATGGAGGAAGACACGGGCCGCATTATCCCCCTTAGATACGATGCCCCTATATTCCCAGACCCCCTGTACTATGTTTTGGTGATGGATCATAACATACACGAACATCGCTTTGCCGTGCCGGGCTCTCATATAACCGTAGGCAACATCAGATTCGATTTTAACGAGCTTATCAACTACCCGGTTATAAGGGTTAGTTATTCGCCGCAGCCCTTCCCGGCTTTGCTGCTGGCCGCTTCTATCTTGCTGATGCTGGCCTTGGCTTTGTCGTTTTACTTTATCCCTGTTATTGTTGTTTTAAAGGGCAATCAATACAAAATAACGAGCTTGAAATCATCCGGAATAGATATAGAAATTGTTGCAATGCTTTACGAAGGCGAAGAAGTGCCAAAAGATGTACCGGATGAGCCGGATGAAGAAGAAATAGAAACCGAAAGAGAGGTCGATATATAATGCATGTGCTGTTTAGTGTAACCTTGGTTTTGTATATAATTTCCATAATTGCTTATTTCACAGGCTCGGCCTTTAAGCACGAAAAGCTGCAAAAATATGCTTTTGCTATGTTTGTTGTCGCCACCGTCGCCCATATAGCATATTTCTTCTGGCGTTGGTGGGCTAAATTCGATGCACTTGACTTGACCATACTCAATGCAGCCCCAATAAGGGGTGCTTTTGAATATTCCATGGCCTTTGCTTTGGGCGTCGCCATTGTTGTGATTATAGCCAGACCAAAAATGCCGTGGATAACCTCTGTGGGTATGCCTGCAACCGCCCTGATGATGGCCTTTGCCGCCACCCGCAATATGGATATACACGATCTGATGCCCGCCCTACGGTCTCCGTGGTTCTTTGTCCACGCCGGCACAGGGGTTGTGGCATATGCGGCATTTGCGGTAGCTGCCGTGGCCGGAATTAAATATCTGCAAATGCTGAAAAAGAACGAAGACGAAGAAGGCAAAACCATGATACAAATCGACCGCATGTCTTACCGCGCCATTGTTTTTGGTATGCTGTTTTTTACAGTCACAATCATTTCTGGCAGCCTGTGGGCGGCCGATGCATGGTCCAGATTTTGGTTTTGGGATCCAAAAGAGCTATGGTCTTTAATAACCTGGATATTCTATGCCATTTACCTCCACCAGCGTCTGCGTAAAAACTGGCGAGGCAAGCGTTGCGCCATTTTGGCTATAGTTGGTGTGGGCTTGGTGCTGTTTACATGGCTTGGGGTAAATAATTTGCTGTATGGGCTACATTCCTACAGCTAATGCAGGTGTGAAAAAATGACTGTTAACATTAACCGAACATTAAGAATAGCAACAATATTGCTTGCCCAAGGGGTATTGATTTATGGTCATTTCCTTGGGCATAATCTATTTACTGTTTTGACATTTATTGGTTTTTTGGCGGCCTTTTTGGTTTTTTCTCATGGCAATTCCAAGCTGGTTAGACAAGAGAAAATTGCCCAGGCCAAGCTTGGGCTACAGCAAAGAAATGCAGACCGCCGCAGCGGCAAATGGGTAGAATTTAAAGCAAATGGTGCAGAATATGCCGATGCAACCCATCCATACAGCAGGGATTTGGATCTTTTTGGCGAAGACTCACTTTTTCAATACCTCAACGACACAAACACCCATTATGGCAAGGATATTTTGAAGCTTCTGTTTTCGACCGATAGGCGAGACGAAACCGCAGTATTGCGTCGGCAAAGTGCTGTTAAAGAAATTTCTGCAAACCATTGCTTTTGCGAGAATATCAAAATCACGGGCATGCTATCCAAAAACATTTCCCACGACCCGGCAGAAATGGTTGCTTTTTTCGAAAGCAAAAACTCTCTTTTTGCAAAACCATTTACCGGACTTTTGATACGCCTATTGCCCGTTGCCATTGCTTTATCCGTGGCTTTAAACTTCATCATAGGCTTTAATAATGCCCTAATAATCCTAACAGGCGTGGTTGTGATTGCGCAGGTTATGGTTTTTGTCTCGTTATCCACAAAAACCGAGGCGGTTCTTAAAGAGCTAAGCAGGTTTGGTAGCAGCCTTGACGATTTTGGCACTATGGCGAACTTAATCAAAGAAAATACATTCGCGGCAGAGCTGAACCAAGCCTGGCAAAACAAGCTTCCATCAAAATGGGGCCTCAAGAAAATGACCTGGGCACTAAGTGTCAGAAATATAACCCTGCTGGACCTATTGCTGAACATTTTGTTCCTATGGGATATACATTGTGTATGCGCCCTTGAAAATATGAGACGCAAGGATGCCAAGGATATGCGCACATGGCTGGAGGCCATTGGCTATTTCGAGGCAATGGCCAGCGTGGCTGCTTTGCCCCAGCTAAACCCGAACTGGTCATATCCAAAATTTGGCAATGACCTTAAAATTCAGGCCGAAAACCTTGGCCACCCCCTAATAGAAGAGCACGACAGGATAACAAATGATTTTGGGTTGGAGGGCATAGCCATAATTTCTGGTTCTAATATGTCCGGCAAAACGACCTTTTTGCGTACCGTGGGCATCAATTTGGTTTTGGGCTACATGGGCGCACCGGTTTGCGCAACACATTTTCGCGCCCCCCTTGTGGACATTTGGACTTGCATGAAACCCCCAGACAACCTAAAACAAAGCATTTCTACATTCTATGCAGAGCTTTTGCGGATCAAAAACATCATAGACAACCAAAAGCCTATGCTGTTTTTGATAGACGAAATTTTCGCCGGTACAAATTCTGAAGACAGGGTGGAAGGCGCAAAACAGGTGCTGCTAAACCTTTCTAAGAAGCAAAACCTAGGCCTTGTAACCACCCATGACCTCGAAGTATGCAAAACCGAAGGTTTTGACAATTATCACTTTAGCGAAAGCTATGATAGCGATGAAATATTCTTCGATTTTAAGATAAAACCCGGAATCAGCACCACACGCAATGCTAGACATCTCATGAGGATGATAGGCATTGACATAAAAACAACAAATGCATAAGAAAAGCCTCGCCCGTATATAGGCGAGGCTTTGTTGACATCTAGCGATATTTTTCTCTTGCCGCATAGGTTGTATGCAGCATATCATGCGCCTTGTGGCTGTTGGGTTTCTCCAAGAAGTCGTCATACAGCTTTGCAATATCCGGATTTTTATGCGACTTTCTAAACTGCCTGCTCTCGTCTTCTTCATAGATTGCTTTGGCCCGCTCTTTGCGGATATCCAGAGCCAGACGGTCTTTGTTGGCTATCCTCGGCTGGCCGCCGCCGTTTACACAGCCGCCGCTGCAACCCATCACTTCAATAAAGTGATAGTCGGCTTCGCCGCGCTTCATCTTCTCCAAAAGCACCGTTGCAGCACTTGTGCTGTGCGCCACGGCCACTTTTACCTTCATGCCGCCCACATTCACCTGTGCCTCTTTAATTTCCGTCGTACCCCTCACAGCATTGTATTCAAACTCTTTTAAATCCTCGCCCGACAAAACATCAGCAACAGTCCTAATTGCGGCCTCCATAACGCCGCCTGTCACGCCAAATATCGCGCCCGCACCAGTATATTCGCCCAGCAGGTCTTGGTCAAACTCGCTGTCAGACAAAGCCACAAAGTTGATTCTGGCCTGCTTTATCATCTTGGCCAGCTCTCTGGTCGTAATTACACAGTCAACATCGCGCAGGCCATTAACTTCCATTTCCGGCCGCACTATTTCGGCTTTTTTGGCTGTGCAGGGCATTACAGACACCACAAAGATGCTTGCAGGGTCTATGCCATGCACATTGGCATAGTGGGTTTTTATCAGCGCACCCAGCATCATATGCGGGGATTTGGCTGTGGATAGGTTTGGAATAAATTCTGGATAATAAAACTCCAAAAAGCGTACCCAGCCCGGCGAGCAGGATGTCATCATAGGTAGCACGCCGCCGTTTTGCACGCGGTCCAGCAGTTCATAACCCTCTTCCATAATTGTTAGGTCTGCCGCAAAATTTGTGTCATACACTTTGTCAACACCAAGCCGTTTAATTGCCGTCACCATTTTGCCGGTTACACGCGTGCCAATGGGCATTGCAAACTCTTCACCCAGCCCGGCGCGCACAGCGGGTGCGGTTTGCACAACCACATGCACATTGGGATCTTCTATTGCAGCCCACAGCCTGTCGATGTCCTCTTTCTCCTTCAAAGCTCCCACCGGGCAAACATTCACGCATTGGCCGCAATACAGGCAGGGCACGTCTGTTAAACTGCGGTTGCCCACCGGCCCAACCTTTGTGCTAATGCCCCGCCCCTGAAAGTCCAATATACCAACATTCTGCTGCTGTTTGCACACATTTATGCATCTGCCGCAAAGTATGCATTTGGTTTGATCCCGCACAATCGAAGGCGAGGCATCATCATAAATACCGCCCGCCGTCTTTTCGCCGTCAAAATATATCTCCGAAACACCTAGTCCATCTGCAATATATTGCAGCTCGCATTTCAAATTGCGCTCGCATGTGGTACATTCGCGCATGTGGTTCGAAAGTATCAGCTCTATTGTAGATTTCCTGGCATCGCGCACTTTTTGCGTCTTTGTTTTTACAACCATACCCTCTGTAACCTGCTGCACGCAGGAGGCCAAAAGTGAACGCGCCCCTTCGACCTCTACAAGGCAAACCCTACACGCGCCCACCTCGTTTAGGTCTTTTAGGAAGCATAGTGTGGGTATTTCTATACCAACGGATTTTGCGGCCGCAAGGATGGTGTCGCCCATAACAGCTTCGACCTTAATGCCGTCTATAGTTAAATTGATTTTTGCCATTTTAGCACCCCCTATCTTCTCTCAATGGCCTTAAACGGGCATCTCTGCTGACAGACACCGCATTTTACGCAATTTTCAAGGTCGATTTCATGTTTTTGCTTTCTCTCACCAATTATGCAGTCGGTTGGGCAATTCTTTTTGCAAATGCCGCAGCCTATGCAGTTGTCCAGCACATAGAAGTTGCTAAGGTCTTGGCAAGCACCGGCGGGGCATCTGCCTTCCTTTACATGTGATATATATTCATCACGAAACAGGCGCAGAGTTGACAATACAGGGTTTGAAGCCGTCTGCCCCAGCGCGCATAGCGACGATGTTTTGATATTTTCGGCCAGGCGTTCCAGATTGTCTATATCTTGCATGCTGCCTTGACCCTGTGTGATTTTATCCAATATCTCATACATGCGCTTTGTGCCTATTCTGCATGGCGGGCATTTGCCGCAGGATTCTTCCACCATAAAGTCCAGGAAAAATTTTGCAATATCTACCATGCAATTGTCTTCGTCCATTACAATCATGCCCCCGGAGCCCATCATGGAACCAAGGGACACAAGGCTTTCGTAGTCTATCGGAATATCCAGATTGGCCTCTGTTAGGCAGCCGCCGGAAGGGCCGCCTGTTTGCACAGCCTTAAATTTCTTGCCGCCAGGTATGCCGCCGCCAATATCGTAGATAACCTCCCGCAGCGATGTGCCCATAGGAACTTCCAAAAGCCCTGTATTGGCGATTTTGCCGCCAAGGGCAAACACCTTTGTGCCTTTGGACTTTTCCGTGCCAATGTTTGCAAACCACCCTGCCCCTTTAAGGAGAATTTGCGGTATATTAGCCAATGTCTCTACATTATTGATGAGGGTTGGCATGCCCCACAGGCCTTTAACAGCCGGAAACGGCGGCCTTGGGCGCGGCATGCCTCTGTAGCCTTCGATGGAGTTTAAAAGTGCGGTTTCTTCGCCGCATACAAAAGCACCTGCACCCAATCTAATTTCCACATCGAAGTTAAAATCAGTACCAAATACACCCTCGCCCAGCATACCAAACTTGCGCGCTTGGTTGATGGCGGTTTTTAGCCTGTTTTCTGCCACAGGATATTCGGCACGAACATAGATATAGCCCATATTTGCACCAACGGCATAGCCCGCTATCGCCATGGCCTCCAGTATGCAATGGGGGTCACATTCCAGTATAGAGCGGTCCATAAAAGCACCTGGATCGCCTTCATCGGCATTGCAAACCACATATTTTGTATCGCCCACAGCATTGTATGTAAATTCCCATTTTAGCCCGGCAGAAAAACCGCCGCCGCCGCGCCCTCTAAGACCCGATATCTTTATTTCGTCCACAACCTGCTTTGGCGTCATTTCTATTAAGGCCTTACCCAGAGCCCAGTATCCGTCTTTGGCAATGTATTCCAAAATATTTTCCGGATTAATTTGGCCATAGAGACGAAGTGCTATGCTCTCGTCCTTGTAATAATATGGCAGTTCTTGAATTTGCGAAACCTTGCCGTCTTCTGCACAATATCCAAGAACAAGCTCGCTTACTACCTCGCCACCCACCAGATGTTCCTTGCATATTTTGGCAACATCACCATCATCAAGGCCGGTATACAAAGCACCCTCGGGATACACAAGCACAAAGGGTGCAGGGCAGTCTGCCAGACGCTCTATCCTATCAATCATCACTTTGTCGCTTATTCCGTTTTTTTCACATTCCGATGCAAAAGCCGCTTTTAGCGCATTAAAACGCTCATTTTCGGCGCAGGCACAAATCAACACCTGATGCTTGTAGGAATGTGTATCTTCAGCACGATATTCCATGTTTTTCAGCGATATTTCTCTAATTCTTTGCAGTTCCTGTAAAGAATTCATCCAATTCACCTCCCCTTGAATTAATACTTGGCAACAATAGCGGCCACCTGATCTACAGTTAGATGCGCATAAACGTCTTTGTTGACCGTTATAACAGGTGCCAGGCCGCAAGCACCTATGCAGCGCGTGGCCTCCAGCGTAAATTTGCCATCGGCCGAAACCTTGCCAACTTCTGCACCTGTTTCTTTGCTCATTTCTTCCAGAATCCTTTCGGCATTTTTAACATAGCAGGCCGTGCCCATACATACATTTGCTATGTTTTTGCCTTTGGGTTCCAGCGAGAAATGGGAATAGAATGTTATTACGCCATAGATTTCTGCCATCGGTATGCCCAGTTCCTCCGAAATCCTTTGCTGAACATCAAAGGGTATGCAGCCAAAGATTTTTTGCGATTCGTTTAGAATCGGCATAAGGCTGCCTTTTGTGTCCTTGTGGGCGGCAATAACGTTGTCCAAGCGACCCATCTTCTCTTTACATAAAACCTCATTTGCCATTGATTACACCGTCCTTTCGTTAAAGTTTGTTAAAAATTACAACAACTTTAACACATGGATCTACAAATTTCCGTTGCTTGAAACACGCTTTTTCACAAATTTCACAATCTTTTTTCAGATATATATTTTCCGTGGTTAAAAGCACGGAATTCTTATTTTTTGTGAGGTATAATGTTGTAAAACAGGTCTTATTGCTAATTAACTTCAATTCAAGGCATATTTTTTCATCGCGAGCAACGCTTCAAGGTTGCGATGAAAAAATATGCTACGCCTTGGGTTGATTAGCTATATTGAGGTATTTTTAATGAAAAAGAAATCCTTTCGCAGGGGCATACACCCCCCGGACTTGAAAATCACAGCCGAAATGTCCATTTCGCCTATAGAACCCAAGGCGGGCACAGTAATGGTATATCCCATGGTTCAGCATATTGGTGCGCCTTGTACGCCTATTGTTGCCGTGGGTGATTTTGTTGCCGTTGGGCAAAAAATTGGCCATTCGGATGCAACCGTGTCTTCGCCCGTACATTCTACGGTATCCGGCAAGGTAGTTAACATTGCCGATGTTCTGTCGCCCAGAGGCCAAACATGCCAGGCCGTTTTTGTAGAAAACGACGGCCAGTTTGCCGAGCATTCATCTATGCAGCCACCCGGGGACTACAAAAGCATGTCCCGCGAGGACATCCTTGCCATTATTCGCGAAGCCGGCGTGGTCGGTCTAGGTGGCGCAGGTTTTCCTGCCCATGTAAAACTTAATCCACCTGCCGACAAACCAATTGATACTATCTTTGTAAATGCCGCCGAATGTGAGCCGTATTTAACAACCGACCACCGCGTATTATTAGAAGAAACCGAAGAAATTCTGGCGGGGTTAGATGTGTTGCTGCATATGTTCCCCGAAGCACGTGGCATTGTTGCCATAGAGGACAACAAGCCCGACGCCATCGAAAAATTTAAACAAATGAACAGCAACAACCGCGTTTCCATTATGCCTCTTGCCACAAAATACCCGCAGGGCGGCGAAAAACAGGTAATTTACGCCTGCACCGGCAAAGAAGTTCCATCCGGCGGCCTGCCCATGGATGTGGGCTGCATAGTGCATAATGTTGACACGGTTATAGCCATACACCAGGCCGTAACCGGCGGGCGACCCCTGATGCGCAAGGTTGTAACTGTAACCGGCGGTGCTGTAGAGACCCCCGGCAACTACGAAGTGCGGTTGGGCATGACTTTCAAAGACCTTTTGGAAGAAATTGGCGGCGTAAAGTCCGAACCATACAAAATCGTCGTAGGCGGCCCAATGATGGGGGTTGCGCAATACACGCTGGATGTACCCATTATCAAAATTTCGGCAGCAATTATACTAATGACAGAGCAAGAGGCCGCAAGACCGCCCGAGCAAAATTGCTTCCGCTGCGGCAAATGCGTTGATTATTGCCCGATGGGCGTTATGCCTTTGGATTTGAATTCATACGCACTTCGCAACGATACAGCACGCTTTAAGAAATACAATGGTATGGACTGCATGTCCTGCGCCTGTTGTTCTTATGTGTGTCCGGCCCATCGCCATGTTGCGCAAGCCATAAGCGTGATGAAACAGGAAATATTAAGCAAAAAATAAATCGCACGAATATAACGATAGAGGGGTGAGGCGATGCAGCGACCCGTTGTTACCTATACGCCGCATATACATACAACCGACCGAGTGGACAAAACAATGCGAAATGTCCTAATAGCCCTTGCACCGGCAGCAATACTAGGTGTATACTTTTTTGGACTGCCCGCGCTTTTGGTTATTTTGGTTTCTGTTATATCGGCTGTTTTGTTTGAAGCCGGATACCAATTGTTAACACGCAAATCTGTAACAATAGGCGATGGAAGTGCTGCTGTAACAGGGCTTTTACTTGCAATGATACTACCCCCCGCTGTGCCGCTGTGGCTGCCTATTGTGGGCACTTTTGTCGCCATTGTGGTGGTAAAGCAGGTTTTTGGCGGCCTGGGGCAGAATTTCCTCAACCCTGCCTTGGCGGCGCGGTCTGTGCTTACAATTTCCTTTGCAGGGTATATGGCGGCAGGCTTTTTTATGCCTCTTTCCGGCTGGGTTGCACCCGATGCAATAACATCCCCTACCCCCCTTGCATTGCTTAACACTGTAGGCGCAACACCTGTCGCGATGGACTATGTTGCCGCACTATTTGGCAGCATAAGCGGCACAATAGGTGAAACCAGCGCGATTGCCCTATTGCTTGGCGGACTATTTTTGCTTGTTACCAAAACTATCAGCTGGCATATACCCGTCAGCTTTATAGCAACCACATTTGCATTGACAGCCCTCATCCATCCCAACGGAATGATGGATAGCTTCGCCGCGTATCAGCTGCTGCTGGGAGGGTTGATGCTAGGCGCATTCTTTATGGCAACAGACTATCCCACATCGCCAATGACATCAATGGGCAAGCTGATTTTCGGCATTGGCTGCGGCGCATTAACAGTAGCAATTCGCCTTTTCAGCGGCTTTCCGGAAGGTGTGGCCTATGCTATCCTAATAATGAATTTAACTGTACCATTAATTGATAGATTTGTAAGACCACGTGTGTTTGGCACGAAAAAAGGCAAAGGGAAGGGAGCGGAAAAATCACTATGAAAAAAATGATAAAACCGACAATTGTATTGCTGGTGTTTACATTGGTTTCTGCTGTTTTAATAGGGCTTACCTATACTGTTACAGCAGGGCCGCTGGCAGAACAGCGCGCCCAAATGGCGGCCGGCGCGGTTGTGGAGCTAATGCCCGCAACCCATCGCACAGTCGCTGTAGAGCTTACCGAGCAGGATTCTTCCCTGACCAATCTTGTGCGATGCTATAATTCTGCTGGGGATGCCATAGGCTATGTGTTTTCTGCCGCACCCAGAGGCTTTTCCGGGGAAATAGAAATGATGGTGGCCTTTGACATGCAGGGCTATATCGAGGGGATGCGCGTAATCAGCCATTCCGAAACACCGGGGATTGGCTCTGCCATTGGAGAAGATTGGTTTTCGGATCTTTTTATCGGCCGTTCCGGTATGTTGTTTGCCGCACAAAGAGCCGCCGGCCCGCAGGAGATTGATATAATTGCAAATGCAACCATCTCTGTAGATGCGATACTCCGCGGCGTTAATGATGCCACAGCGTATTTTACCGGTACTGAAGCCCCAGCGGAAACAACGGTACAAGCGCCACAGGTTGCTTATATACCGGGCCTGGACGAGCTTTTGCCGGGTACTTATGATACCCAGCATATAAATATGGTCATCAGCCTTGACGCAAGGGGCGAGATCGTTGGGTATGTATTTTATGTGTCGCCCCAAGGCCACAACCCTATAGACATGGCCGTAGCCATTGATACAGACGGCATTATACAAGGCATACGGGTTTTGAACCACAGCGAAACATGGAATTTCGGCGGCTGGGTATTAGAAGATGATGGCTTTATGGGGCAATTTGCCGGACGAAGCGGGGTTTTGACTGCTGTTAGCAATGCAGAAGGCCCGCAAGAGATTGATGCGATTTCTATGGCCACGCTAACCATTGATGGCATACTGCAAGGCATAAATGATGCTGTAGAATATTTTAACAGTTTACAGCGGCCATAACGAGGAGGAGATACCATGTTTGCGTCATTTGCGCGGTTTAAAAAAGGTATACTTGACGAAAATCCTGTTTTTGTTCAGGCTCTTGCGTTATGTCCCGTGCTGGCAATAACTACCAGCGTAGAAAATGGCCTGGGTATGGGGCTTGCGACTTTGGTTGTTCTTTTAGCTTCCTGCTTTGTTGCGTCACTATTGCGCAAATTTGTTCCAGAGCAGGTGCGCATCCCTTGTTTTATCGTGCTTTCTGCCACTTTTACAACCGTGGTTGGCATGCTGACAGAGGTTTTCTTTCCCGCGCTGCATAGCGCGCTGGGCATTTTTATCCCGCTTATCGTAATAAACTGCATAATGCTGGCCAGAATGGAAGCTTTTGCTTCCAAAAACCCTGTAATTGCCACCACTTTCGACGCCCTAGGAATGGGGCTTGGCTTTACGCTGGCTTTGGTCATCCTTGGCTTTGTGCGCGAAATTATCAGTTTTGGTACTGTTTTTGGCTTTTCCATCCTACCCGATGCCTTCCCGGGCTTTATGCTGATGGCTCTGCCCGCAGGCGGTTTCTTGGCCTTTGGCTTTATCGTGGCAGGATTAACGGCTATCAGGCGTAAGATGGGCCAGCGAAAGGAGGCGTAATATATGCAGATGATATTGATATTTCTTAGCGCGGCACTTGTAAACAACGTAATTCTTTCACGCTCTCTGGGTGTTTGCCCATTTATTGGCGTTTCGAAGCAGCTGGAATCATCCATGGGCATGGGGCTGGCCGTTACCTTCGTTATGACGCTTTCTGCTGCCATTGTTTTTGCAATTCATAATTTCATACTGTATCCTTTAGGCATAACATACCTAAACCTTATTGTCTTTGTGCTTGTAGTTGCAAGCTTGGTGCAGCTGGTAGAAATGTATCTAAAAAAGTTTCTTCCCGCCCTGCATCGAGTTCTTGGAATTTTCTTGCCGCTTATCACTACAAATTGTGCAGTAATGGGCATTATCCTTATTAACGTAGACCAATTTGGTGACAGCTTTGCGATGACGATTGCCCACACTCTAGGTGCTGCCGTGGGCTTCACCTTGGTTATGGTTCTGTTTGCCGGAATACGTGAGCGCATCGAACACAATCAAATTTCTGCCGACTTCAAAGGCATACCCATCGCGATGATTGCGGCGGGCCTTATGTCCATCGTGTTTTTTGGTTTTGCGGGGTTGATTAGTCTATGAATATGATATTAATGAATAGCGTGGTGCTGGGTGGCTTGGGGTTGTTTTTTGGTTTAACCTTAAGCTATTTTGGCATTATAATGAAAGTGGAAGAACCCCCTAGGCTTGCTGCCGTGAAGGCTTTGCTGCCATGGGCCAATTGTGGCGGATGCGGCTTTGCGGGATGCGCCGATTTTGCTGAAAAGCTGTATGCAGGCAAAACCAATGCCAGCGGATGCCCTGTTGGCGGCGTGCAGCTGGCTCAGGATTTGGCCGAGGCCATGGGTGTTGCTGCAACCGAAGCCGCTCCTCTTACGGCATTTGTCAAATGTTTGGGTACAGACAAGCTCCTTTATGACTATCGCGGCGTTGCAGACTGCCGCGCACCAATGCGTCTTGCCGGCAGCAGTCCCAAGGCCTGTGCCTATGGCTGTCTTGGCGGTGGCAACTGCCTTAGAGCCTGCATGTTTAATGCAATAAAGATGGTTGATGGCATTGCATTTATTGACAATAAAAAATGCGTGGCATGCACGCTCTGCGTAGCGGCCTGCCCAAAACGCCTTATCGTAATGACACCGCAAGACAAAGCCGTTCGCGTGGGTTGCAATGCGCAAAACGGCGGCAGGGCCGTTCGAGCAAATTGCAATATTGGCTGCATAGGTTGCAAACTATGCGCAAAAAGCTGCGAATACGATGCAATTCGGATGGAAGGTAGTCTGGCAGTAATAGACTATGAAAAATGCACAGACTGCGGGGCATGCGCGCAAGCCTGCCCAAGAAAATGCATTACAATCTAATAAAAACCACCGGCTTCGCCGCTATGCTGCTGTTGTCGCAAGCGATTGGGCCAATTACATATTTTAAGCTTAAAATGATTTTTTCTGTAGTCAATCAGGCCGTCTGCTTTCATCCTGGCCAGCTCGTGGGATAGCGCGCTGCGCTCTACACAAAGAAAATTGGCCAGTTCTTCGCGGTTAAAAGGTATAACGATATTTTGGCCTTGTTTTGACACAAAGGACTCGAGATAATGCAAAACTTTGTCCCTAATAGATTTCATACTTGTTATCTCCATCCGATTTTGCAGATGGAGATTTTTGCTTGCCACAACCTTTAGCATATTAACAATCAGCTTTCCATGGAAATCGCATGCATTAGAGCAAGAGCGCAGTATATGTGAAAAGTCCAGCATCAGCACAGCAGAATCGGTTTTTGCCATCACAGAAACGGGGCTTTCTTTGATTTCCGCACAACACAGGGCCTCCCCATAGATGTCGCCCGGCATAACAGGCGCAATTATCGAACGCTTGCCATCGAAACATTCGCGCAGAATATGAAGCTCGCCCCTAAGAACAACGCCAACATGCGCTACTTTGTCACCGGCAAGCAGCGCGAATTCGTTTTTATGTACATTCTTCACTTCTGCTCCAATGCATTGCAGCATAGCATCAAGCTCGCTTTCATCTATGCCATCAAAAAGCGGAACTGTTTTTAATGTATCAAGCCACTTCTCATATTTCAAGCAGAGCACCACCTTTTTTCAATATGAAGCTTTAAATAGTATAACATACTTTGTGAAAAAAAGCATCATGTTTTTGTTTCATAAGACCTGTTCGGAAACCTTGCTGAATAGGTCTATAGTGCAAGCATCTCTACTTATATTTACTATGGTCACTCTCAAAAAGTTAGACCAACTATCAAATGTCAACCCCTAAAATGAAAAAATCTTAAAAAAGATTTGCGGCGAAAAACGAAATGCAAATAACACCCCACATAACACCTGTGGGGTTAATGTAAGATTATTACAT
>Ga0131853_10001385_pt1 | contig 43460 bp, 33 predicted proteins | sample TergutLab28metaG_FD_92764 | JGI IMG/M metagenome (GOLD analysis project Ga0131853, IMG submission 92764) | Labiotermes labralis P1 segment gut microbial communities from Petit-Saut dam, French Guiana - Lab288 P1 (version 2) (version 2) | ecosystem: Host-associated > Arthropoda: Insects >...
CTCGAAGATGTGCTTGCGGGACAGGCCGTGGTCGTTGTGCTTCTTGGGCCCGGTCGGCCAGTAGACCTTGGTCAGGATCTCGAGTCCTTCGCGCCGCTCGCCCTTGAGCGCGTTGCCGAGGACGGTCTCTGCCGCGGTGTTGGCGTAGACGTCCGCGGTGTCGAAGGTCGTGATGCCTTCCTCGAGCGCCTGCCGCACGCAGGCCGTCGCGGCGTCCTCCTCGACCTGCGAGCCGTGGGTGAGCCAGTTGCCGTACGCGATCTCCGAGATCTTCAGTCCGCCAAGGTTGCGTGTCTTCATGCTCCGACCCTATGCGCGGTGCCGCCACGGACACACAGCCGGTACGAGGTCACTTCGACTGGCATAGCGACGCGCTCCCGGTGCCGCCGCCGTGCACCGCGGGCGCAGTGCGGGCGTGACGTGGGCGAGACAACGCGGCTATGCCAGTCGGGGTGACCGCGCACCCGGTGCACCGGCCCCTCGGGCAGGGACTCGTGTCCTAGTGTGGTCGCGTGGCTGACCCACTGGACACCGAGCCGCGGCTCGACGCCGACTCCGCCGAATGGGTGCGCGCACTCACGGGCCACGACCGCGAGGCGGCGATCCGGCGCCTGCACGATCGGCTTGCCGCGGCCGCACACCGGGAGGCCCGGAGGCGCCCCACCACCATCGTCGGGCGCGAGCTCGACGACCTGGCCGACCAGGCCGCCGACGACGCGGTCCTCGCCGTCCTGGCGAAGCTCCCGACCTTCCGCGGCGAGAGCCGCTTCACGACGTGGGCACACCGCTTCGTGATGCTGGAGCTGTCCCACAAGCTCGGCCGCCACCACTGGCGCCGCGCGACGCCGACCGATGCCCACGACTGGGACCGGCTGCCCGGCGCGACCGGGCTGGACCCGGTCCATGAGGCCGAGGCCGTGGCACTGCTGGCCGCCGTACGCTCCGGGATCGACGAGTCGTTGACCGAGCGGCAGCGCGACGTCTTCGTCGCCGCGGTGGTCGACGGTGTCCCCCTCGACGCGCTCGCGGTCCGGCTCGACGTGACCCGGGGCGCCGTCTACAAGAGCCTGTACGACGCCCGGCGGGCGCTCCGGGCGGCCCTGGTCGCCCAGGGCTACCTGGAGCCCGAGGTGCCGCGCACCGAGCGCCCGGGGATCCGGGGACAGCTGGAGCGCTTCCTCCACACGGACCCGGCCGACGTCGGCTGCGACGAGGCGCTGCGGCTGCTGCACGTCTACGTCGACCAGGTCCGTGCCGACCGGGAGGCCGCCGAGACCCGGTTCCCCGGGATCGTCGCCCACCTTGCCGAGTGCGGTCCGTGTGGCGACGACTTCGCCGGCCTGCTGGCCGCCGTGGCCGAGTCGGCCGCGGCTGACAGGCTCAGTGCACGGCGACGATTCCTTCGCCGCCGACCGCGTCCGGCACGGTGACCGCGCCGATCCGGGTCAGGCTGCCGTCGAGCCCGACCCGGAAGGCGTCGACGATCCCCGCCGCGCCCGTCTGGGCGTAGAGGTAGCGGCCGTCCGGCGTGGCGGTGGCATCGACGGTGCCCTGGTCGCTGGCCGTGGATCCGAGCGCGTGCAACCCGCCGGACGGGTCGATCCCGTAGCCCGAGAGCGTGCCGCTGCCGGCGTTGGACGCGTAGACCCGGTCACCCGTGACCACCGCCCAGCAGGTCGCGGCCTGCCCCGTCGCGGCCGAGTCACGGGGCACCAGCGAGCCGTCGGGGGCGATCTGGAAGGTCGCCACGGTGTCGGTGCCGGCCTCCGTGAGTGCGAGCAGGCCACCCGGCTCGAAGCCGAACCCGAACGGCACAGTGCCGGGAAGCCGCGTCACCGTGGGGCTCGACGCCGGGCCGAACGGGCCGACGTCGTAGACGAGGACCGAGTTGCTGCCGTTCTTGGTCGTCACCACGAGCCGCCGGCCATCAGGCGTGAACCCGATCTGGCCCGGCGTACTGGTGAACTCGGGGGTCTGGGTCGGGTCGAGGCCGAGATCCCGGTGCCAGGCGGGCACGGGCAGCAGCCGGTCGCCCAGTCGCAGGTACCCCTGGATCGCGCCTCCGCCGCGGGCGTCGAGCACGAAGACCTGGTGCCCGTGCATCGCCACGCTGACGGGGAAGCTGCCGCCGGAGGGCAGGACCTGAAGGCGGGTGAGCTGACCGCCGTCGACGGCGAAGGTGGTGATCGTGTCGCTGCCGGCGTTGACGGCGACCAGCAGGCCGTGGTCGTAGCCGAGCGAGCCCTCCGAAGCGAGGTGGTCGACGACCGAACCGGTCAGCGCCCCGCCGAGGCCACCGGTGGCGTAGTCGCCGGTCTCGGTGAGCGCGCCCGAGGCGGATCTGGCGTAGGCGACCACGGCGTTGCCGGTGGGGTCGTCGTTCTGGACGAAGACGGCGGGCGAACCCTCGCCGTGGTGGAAGGCGTGGGCCGGGTCGGCAGGGTGGGCCGAGGCGGCGGGGGCCAGAGCGAGGCCGACGGCGATGACGGGACCGACGACGGCGGAGGCCGCGAGGGTGGGACGGAGGACGTTCATGACGCTCCTTCGGGTAGAGGTTGTCTCACCTCCTCTGCGCCCTCGGCAGCGTTGCTCTTACCTGAGAATCGGCTCAGAAGAACGGCTGGTCCTTGCCCGCCACGGTCAGGCCGTCCTGGACGACGAAGCCGCGACGCCTGTCCTCCTCCGGGTCGACGCCCAAGGTGGCTCCGGGTGGGATGACCACGTTCTTGTCGATGATCGCGTTGCGCACGACGGCGCCGGCAGCGACGCGCACCCCGTTCATCAGCACCGAGCCCGAGACCTCGGCGCCGTCTTCGACGTACACGCAGGGTGAGAGGACCGATCGGTGGATGTTCGCGCCGCTGACCACCACGCCGGGCGAGAGCAGGGCCTGGTCGACCGACGACTGCACGACCTTCGCCGGTGGGAACGGGCCGTGCGAGGTGTAGATCGGCCAGTCGTAGTTGTAGAGGTTGAAGACCGGCAGCGGCGAGACGACGTCCATGTGCGCGGAGTGGTAGGACCGCAGCGTGCCGACGTCGCGCCAGTAGCCGCGATCGCGGTCGGTGCTGCCCGGCACGTCGTTCTGGCAGTAGTCGTAGACGGCAGCCTGGCCCCCGTTGACGAACGACGGCACGATGTCGCCGCCCATGTCGTGGTCGGTGCCGCTCTCCGCGGCGTCCTTGGTGACCGCGTCGATGAGGGCGTCCGCGTCGAAGACGTAGTTGCCCATCGAGGCGAGCACCTCGCCGGGGCTGTCGGGCAGGCCGACCGGGTCCTTCGGCTTCTCGAGAAATGCCCTGATGCGACACGGGTCGCCGGGCTCGACGTCGATGACGCCGAACTGGTCGGCCAGCTCGATCGGCTGCCGGATGGCCGCCACGGTGCAGGGAGCACCCGTCTCGATGTGCTGGTCGACCATCTGCGAGAAGTCCATCCGGTAGACGTGGTCGGCGCCGACGACCACCACGATGTCGGGCTGCTCGTCGCCGATGAGATTGAGCGACTGGTAGATCGCATCCGCGCTGCCCAGATACCAGTTCTTGCCGACCCGCTGCTGCGCCGGCACCGAGGCGACGTAGTTGCCCAGCATCGTCGACATCCGCCATGTCTGGCTGATGTGCAGGTTGAGCGAGTGGCTCTTGTACTGCGTCAGGACGACGACCTGGCGGTAGCCGCTGTTGACGACGTTCGAGAGCGCGAAGTCGATCAGCCGGTAGTTGCCGGCGAACGGCACCGCGGGTTTGGCGCGGTCCGCGGTCAGCGGCATCAGCCGCTTCCCCTCCCCGCCCGCGAGCACCACGGCCAGAACCTTCTTGCGGGAGCGCGCCACCATGGCGACAACCTAGTGAGCAGTCGGCGAGATGGGTAGGCCTTGGCGGGGACGTCCCTTAGGTTGGCCTCGTGCGAGTCGACGTACTGACCAAGGAATACCCGCCCGAGGTGTATGGCGGCGCGGGGGTCCACGTCGCCGAGCTGGTCAGGGCGCTGCGCTCGGCCGGCGAGCTCGAGACCGTCGTCCGCGCCTTCGGGGCGCCGCGGGCCGAACCCGGCACCCACTCCTATCCGGATCTGCCTACGCTCGACGGCGCGAACGCCGCGTTGCGCACCTTCGGCGTCGACCTCGTCATCGCCCAGGCCTGCGCCGGCGCGGACGTCATCCACTCGCACACCTGGTACGCGAACCTGGCCGGCCAGCTGGCCGCGTTGTTGCACGGCGTACCGCACGTCGTGACGGCGCACTCGCTCGAGCCGCTGCGGCCCTGGAAGGCCGAGCAGCTCGGTGGCGGGTACGCGCTCTCGTCCTGGGCCGAGCGCACCGCCTACGAGGCCGCTGCTGCGGTGATCGCGGTCTCGGCCGCGATGCGGGACGACGTCCTGCGCGCGTATCCGGACGTCGACCCGGCCCGGGTCCACACCGTGCACAACGGCATCGACACCGAGCAGTGGCGGCCGGTCGACGACCCGGATCGGGTGCGGCGCCTCGGCGTCGACCCGACCCGGCCGTCGGTCGTCTTCGTCGGCCGGATCACGCGCCAGAAGGGGTTGCCGTACTTCCTCCGCGCCTGCGCGGACCTGCCGCCTGACGTGCAGGTCGTGCTCTGCGCCGGCGCGCCGGACACCCCCGAGATCGCCGCGGAGGTCGAGGGGCTGGTCGACGGTCTGCGCACCACCCGCTCAGGCGTGGTGTGGATCGCCGAGATGCTGCCCCGCGCCGATGTCGTGGCGCTGCTCTCGGCCGCGACCGTCTTCGCCTGCCCGTCGGTCTATGAGCCGCTGGGCATCGTCAACCTCGAGGCGATGGCCTGCGAGGCGGCCGTCGTCGCCACGGCGACAGGGGGCATCCCCGAGGTGGTCGCGGCCGGTGAGACCGGTCTGTTGGTGCCGATCGAGCAGCTCGGCGACGGCACCGGCACGCCGGTGGATCCCGACGCCTACGTCCGGGACTTCGCCGCCGCGCTGAACGAGCTCGTCGGCGATCCCGCGCGCGCCGCGGCGATGGGCCGGGCGGGCCGGGCGCGCGCCATCGAGTCCTTCAGCTGGGCCTCGATCGCCGAACAGACGACTCGTATCTACCGCTCGCTGGTCTGACCCGGGCCGAGCCACGAGTACCTCTTCAGGGCGTGGATACCGTCGCAGTATGACGACGATCGGATTCATCGGAAGCGGCAACATCGGCAGCACCGTGGCGCGGCTGGCGGTCGATGCGGGCTACGACGTGGTGCTCAGCAACAGCCGAGGTCCGGAGACGCTGAGCGACCTCGTCGGCGATCTCGGCCAGCACGCGCGGGCCGCCACCGCCGAGGAGGCGGCCGCCGCCGGGGACCTCGTCGTCGTGACCGTCCCGCTGAAGAGCTACTCGCGGATCCCCGCTGAGCCGCTGGCCGGCAAGGTCGTCATCGACACCATCAACTACTACCCGGCCCGGGACGGCCAGGTCCCCGAGCTCGACGACGAGTCCACGACCACCTCCGAACTCGTGCAGGCGCACCTCGCCGGAGCGAAGGTCGTGAAGTGCTTCAACAACATCTACTTCGAGTTCATCCGGCGACTGGCGGAGCCGTCCGGTAGCGGCGAGCGCAGCGTGCTTCCGATCGCCGGGGACGACGAGGGGGCGAAGGCGGAGGTGACACGATTCCTCGATGACATCGGCTTCGACGCCTACGACGTCGGGCCCCTTTCCGAGGGGTGGCGCTACCAGCGGGACACCGCCGCGTACGCCGGCCTGTACGTCGCCGAGGGCGAGACCGGTTGGCCCCCGCAGAACCCGCGCCGGGTGGACGTCGAGATCCTGCGCCAGCGGCTCGCCGAGGCCAAGCGCTACCGCGACATGTGACACCGCGGCATTCACGATCCACGCTCGTCGCGACCGCTTCAGCCTGCGAGCACCAGGACCACCACCACGACGATGGTGAGAAAGATGATGCGGAGAACCCATCTCATCGCGCGCTCCGACGCCTGCGACTGCGCCCGCCCCTCCGACGCGCGCTGCTGCCACCGATGATGCCGCCGATCTATGTCACTCCGCCAGAGTGCAGTCGAGTCCGTGGTGGATCGGCCGGTGGATCGGCCGGTGATGGCCCCAGGTCGATGGTGCCGTGGCGGTGGCGTTGGTAGCGGCGTCCTTCGGGACTGGTCCAGTGGTAGGGGTCGCAGGCGGCCAGGCGGCCAGGCGGCCAGGCGGCCAGGCGGCCAGGCGGCCCAGTGCGAGCGCGGCGTTCGTTCAGGGTGTGGGCTGCGCGGAGTGGGCTGCGCGGAGCAGGTCCGCGCGCGTAGGCCGAACGTTCGGTTGAGCGACCGCACGTTCGATCGCTCAACCGAACGTTCGGCCTGGACGCGGCGGCGTGGTGGGACGGGGTGGGCCGCCGGGTGGGCCGACGGGGTGGGCCGACGGGGTGGGCCGACGGGGTGGGCCGACGCGTTCAAGCGCCTGCCCACCGACCGCGCGCTCTACCCGTCGCCCCTCGAGCCCAGGATCGGGGTGATCCAGGACTCGTGGGTGTCACCGTTCTTCGTGATCGCGAGCAGCTCGTCCATGTGCGGCTCGAGGCCGGTCACCTTGTCGAGCGGCACCCCGATGATCAGCTGGAAGCCCAGCCCACGCCAGGCCTCGACCGCTCGGCCGGCGAACTCGGAGTCCGCCTTGACGAAGCCCTCGTCGAGGAAGACCGGCGCGAAGCGTGGCCGCGACCGCATCTCGTCGCCGAGGCGGAAGCGCAGCGCCGAACCCACGATGAACGCGACGAGCTCCTGGCTCTCGCCGCCGCTCTTCTCGCCCAAGGTCCGGTAGGTCGCACGCAGCTCGCCGGTCAGGGCGTGGTAGCGCTCGGCACTGATCTCCACATGGCGTCGTACGTCGAGGAGGCGGTCGCGATCGGTGGGCCCAGCAGCCGCGCCGGACTGTGCGGGACCGAACTGGGCGGGGCCGAACTGTGCGGGCTTGCGCAGCTGGCCCATGAACCGGCTCAGCTGCGTGAACCGCTTCTCCAGCTCGTCCTCGGCGAGCTCAGCGGTCGAGCCCGCGGCCAGATGGCGCAGCTCCTTCATGAAGACCTGGACGTGCGCCGGGGCGAGCCGCCGCAGCCGGATCCGGAGCCGGTCGCCCCCGCCACCGAACTCCAGCCGGCGCAGGATCGCGTTGATGGGCTCCAGCCGGTCCTCGATCTCCTCCACGGACGCGGCCATCGCGCCGACCAGCGGCACCAGATCCTGCCCGCTCCACTCGGTCAGCCGGCGACGCCATTCGGAACGCCGCTCGGCTAGGCCCTTGCCGCGGATCTCCTCCAGGATGCGGGCGTAGTCGGCGTAGGAGTCGGCGGTGGCACCCAGGTTGGGTGAGTCCCACTGGAACTTGTAGGAGCGGAAGATCGTCGCCAGGTCCTCCTCCACCCGCCTGATCTCGGTCTCGGCCTCGCCGACCGCCCCACGCAGCCGCTCGGCCAGGCGCAGCGAGGTGTCGGCGAAGCGGCCGAGGTCCCCGGGGTCCGCCGGTGCCGCGGCCGCCGCGAACTCGTGCCGCAGGGCCGCCTCCTGCTCCTCGGTCAGGCTGACCCTGCCGCCGCGCGCCATGGCGTCGAGCGCATCGGTGAGGTGATCCTCGTCGTCGACGAGCGAACCGTGCTCGTCGTTTAGCTGGCGCTGGCGCTCCTCGAGGCCGAACCGGCCGCGCCGCAGCCCTTCGAGCTCGGCGGTCAGCTCGCTGATCTGCGCCTCGATCGCCTGCAGCTGGTCGTCTGCGCCGAGGATCTCGGCCCGCCGCCGCTCCAGGTCGGCGATCCGGCGGTCGCTGCCGTCGACGTCGAGGTCGTCGAACCGGGCCGTGGCGACCGCGTCGTACGCCGTCCGCAACTGCTCCAGGATGCCGCTGTGGCGGTCGAGGCGAGCCACCTCGGCGTCGACCGCGTCGAGTTCCTCGCCGACGCGAACCAGCTCCTGGTCGATCTCGGCGATGGCGTCCTCGTTGGAGAAGCCGATGATGCTGCGATGGTCGTTGCGGCCGTGCGTGCCGCGCCGGCCGTGCCGGGTCTGCCCCGCACGGGTGACGCGGTAGCCCGGACCGGAGAGGTCATCGGCCGACTCCACGCACAGCGCATTGCGGGCGGTCTCGCGGACGTGCGCCTGCACCCATCCCGAGAAAGGCGACTCCCGGAAGACCAGCTTGCCCGCGACGCGCTCCGCCTCGCCCGGACCGAGGTCCGGCAGGTCGAGTTCGATGCCCTCGAAGGTGAGCCGGCCGCGCAGGTGCAGCCCGTCGATGGCCGAGGAGAACTGCTCCAACCGGTCCAGCGGCACGAGCATCACCCGTGCGCTGGCGCCCAGCACGGTCTCGATCGCGAGGCGCCACGCGGCCTGGTCCGGCGCCACGTCGACCAGCTCCGCGATGAAGGGCAGCTCCTCGACGGCGAGCCCGCTGGCACGCGCCACCTCGGCACGCAGGTTGTGCATCGGTGCGGGCACCCGGCCGGCGCGCTGCTCTAGCGACGACCGCTCCGTGCGCAGCTCGCTGCGCCGCTGATTGAGCGGGTAGCGGCGGTCGCGCACGCTGTCGCGCTCGACCTTGATCCGCTGGTGGTCACGTTCCCAGCCGGCCAGCCATTGCTGCGCGTGTGCCTGCAGCAGCCCGAAAGCGTCGGCCGACATCAGTGCGGCATCGATGTCGGGCGCCTTGGCGTCGGTCACCTCGATCATCGGGAGCAGCCGCTCCTGCAGCATGTCGCGCCGCCCGGCGCGCTGCTCGCGAAGCGCGTGCTCCTGCTCCAGCGACAGGCCGAGGGTCTGCAGCGACGAGCCGCCCGCCGCCCGATGGGCGTCCTGCGCGGCCTGGAGGTCGGCCTCCAGCGTCCGCTCCGCGGCGACCGCCGACGTCAACTCCTCCCCCGTCACCCTGCGTGCGTCCCGGTTGGCGGCGACGGCCGCCTCGACCAGCCGCAGATGGGCGCGGAGCAGCCACATCCGCAGCGGCGTGTCGCCCGCCAGTGTGACGCCGTAGGCGTCGAGCTCGGCGAGTCGACCCGATGCCGCCAGCCTGCGGTCGTGGAGATCGGCGATGGGTTCGAGGAGCTGAAGCTTCTGCTCCTCGGTGCGCATCGCGGAGTACGCCGCCTCCAGGTCGTCGAAGTGCTCGATGGCCCGGTCGGCGGCCGCGAACGTCACCGGGCGCTCGAGGACCATCTCCTTGTAGAGCTCGTCCACGCTGCGGACCTGGTTGCCGGCCTGGATCCGTGCGAGCAGGCGAAGCGCCTTCGCGCCGTCCCCGTTGGCACCGATCCCGAGTCGGGCGTGGAGTACGGCGGCGAACTCGGCGTAGGTGCGGTGCACGCGGACCCCGGGGAAGAGCTTCTTCAGCGTGTTCGCGTGGAAGCGCTCCGCCACGGCGATCTCGAGCGTCTCCAGCGGGAGCGGCCCCTCGTGGGTGATCAGCTGCATCTGTACCTCGGCCGTGCGCGTCGCGCGGCGAGGCACGTAGTAGGTGCGCAGCGCGGTGAACCGGCCTCCCCGGTCGTTGACGAAGGTCATCGCGATCGCGCCCCACGTGTCGATGCCCCTGCCGCGCAGGAGCTTCTCGACCGGACGACCCGTCCTGGGGTCGTCGACGACGTCGACCGCGCCGCGGAGGTAGGAGATCAGCGTGCGCTGTCCAGCGCTGCGGGCACGGCCGCCGACGGCGTCGTTCGATGCCCCGTTGAACTTGGTGTCCGAGGGCATCATCAGCGCGGTGTAGGCATCCAGGATGGTGCTCTTCCCGACGCCGGAGGCGCCGGAGATCATCGTGGTCTCGCCATGGAGCGGCACGTTGGTCAGACCGCCGAAGCCGCCCCAGTTGATCAGCTGCAGCAACGAGGCGCGCCACTGCACGGTGTCGTCCGTGGGCGTGGCCACGATCTCCTGGGCGAAGAGCCCGTCGCCCGGTACGTGCAGCTCGATCTCGTCGATCGACATGCTCACTCCTGCCTTTCGGCGCTGGCTTCGGCGCTGGGGTTGCCGTCGCTGGGGTTGCCGGGGTCGCTCGGATTGCCGGGGTCGCTCGGATTGCCGGGGTCGCTGGGGTCGTCGGCCGAGAACAGGTCGTGCTCGTCCGCCTGGGTGCCGCCCTCGGGGACGTCGGCCGCCTCGGCGCCGGTGGCACGCTGCAACGCGTCGAGCAGCTCGTGCAGCAGTTCGAGGGGCAGCAGCGGCTCGACGGCCTCGCTGATCTCGTACCGCTCCTCCCCCACGGCGCCGATGAGGAGACCGGACTTCACGACGCTGGCGACCGCGTTGGCCGCCCGTTTCGCGTCACCGGCCTCGTCGGTGGCGTGTGCCGGGCGGAAGCTGGCGACGTAGTCCAGGATGTCGTCGCGGTCGATGAAGACCCGGGCGTCGCCGCTCGCCAGGCCGGCGCGCAGCCGGTCCCGGAGATAGACGAGCACCAACGTCTCCTCACGCGACCAGGCGGCGTCGTACAGCAGGGTCGGGAACCGGCTGCCCGTCTCCGGGGTCGCCTGCCGCTTCCACGCCACCTCTCGGCCGCGGTCGATCGCCAGGTCGAGGAAGAGATCGTTGAGCCTCGAGCGCAGCAGGCGCTCGTGCTCGACCAGCACCTGCCAGTCGCGGGGGTGGGTGCGCGCGCTGATGAAGCGCTGCTTGAGCAGCGTCACCAATGCCCGCCGCTCGCCGAACTCCAGGCCGCCCTCGTCGCCCTCGAACAGGGAGACCGAGGCTGGTCCAGCCTCGTCGAGCTCGTCCGCCTCGACGTCCGCCTCGACGTCCGCATCGATCATGTCTGACTCGATCTCTGCGCTCATGCGCTGGCCTCCTGCTGGTCCTGCTGGTCGAGATCGGGATCGGGCAGCGGTGTGCGCGGTACGGCGAAGGCGCGGCGCGATCCGTCCGGCCGAATCGCGACGTACTCCTCCGCGTCGTCCTCGGTCTCCCAGCCACGGTCGGCGGCCAGGTGCAGCAGCCCGAAGATCTCCACCGGCCGGCGCAGCGACGGCTCCAGGCGGTCGAAGATCGCGCCGAGCGTGCCCATCGGGCCCAGCTCGCCCAGCTCGCCCAGCTCGCCCAGCGCGCTCTCGAGACGCTGGCGCAGAGGGCCGAGCTGTGGGCCGCCCTGAGCGCGCACCTCGCCCAGCGACAGCCGCGGCGCCGCCTCCGGGTCGGCGGTCGAGATCCGGTCCGGAAGGCGGTCGTCGGCGGGGTCGTAGAAGCGCTCGCGGAGCTGGTCGACCGCCGCGCGCGGGGGCAACAGGGCCACCTCGTGGGTGGCCCGCGGGCCGGTGGTGGCCATCCAGGCGGTCAGCTCGGACTCGACCTGGCGCAGCGTCCGTTCGAGCTCGCGGTCGCGCGCGGCGTCGTGGGAGACGATGTATTCCTTGAGGGTCGCGGTGACCCGGGAGCGTTGCGAGAGGACCCGGTCGAGCCCGTCGCGGACCAGCTTTACCGTGCCTCGCAGCTCGGCGCGGTCGCCGTCGCCGAGCAGCCGGTCCGAGAGCGGGTGCTCGAGCAGGTCGGTGAGATCCTCGCGCAGCCGGGTGACCAGCGCGTCGTCACGAAGCAGCGCGAAGGCTCCCTCGAACGCCCGCCCCTCGTGGGTGGCGGTCATCAGGGCGTCGGCACGGGCCAGGTACTCGTCGATCACCTCGCCCGCGGGTCGGTCCTCGGCGCGGAAGGCCGCCAGGATCTCGCCGCGGATGGAGGCGAACCGCTCCTCGACGCGAGCGAAGTCGCTCGGCAGCGCCGAGATCAGGGACAGCAGCTCGGTGAAGCCCTCGACCATGTAGTCCTCCGTCGCCCCGACCATCTCGGCGCCGTCGACCAGCCGGTCGCGCTCGGCGCTCAGGCGTGCGATCTCCTCGTTGAGGATGGTCACCCGCGCGGAGCGGTCGGGGTTGGCCTCGGAGTTGAACCGCCGCACCGTGCTCAGGATGGTGGCGATGCGGTGCTCGCTGAGCGTCGCGCGGTCGCGGGTCAGGCTCTTGACCAGCTCGAGGGCCTGCTGGGCGTGCGAGGTGAGGGCGTAGACCTCCTGGCCGACCTCGTCGAGCGAGCGGACCAGCCATTGGCCGCGCATCCACCGCTGGCAGATGTCGCGTCCGCTGCCGGCCGGGAGGTCGCTCTCCCCCATCAGCCGGATCTGCGCCAGGTGCTCCTCGACCTGCGCATGGAGCCGGGCGGTCGGGATCGGCCTGTTGGTGCGGTCGAAGGCGGCACGGAAGATAGCGATGACCACCGGGGCCTGGCGCTGGTGCAGCAGCGTCAGCGTCGGCTGGCCGAACGCACCCTTGACCCGGGTCAGCTCCCCCGCGACCTCGCTCACGCCCTCACCCCCATCGTTACGGCACACATCTCGTGACGGCACACATCCGTCCAGCGCCGCGCAAGCATTCCAGACGGCACCGACAGCGACGAAGCCAGCGTCGTGACGGCCGCTTCAGTTCGGCCGAGCTGGGTACAGTGCGGCGTACTCGCATCGCGATAGGGAGGGCCATGGAGATCTGGCCGGGTCAGGCATCCCCGCTCGGGGCCACGTTCGATGGCAGTGGGACGAACTTCGCGTTGTTCAGCGAGGTGGCCGAGCGGGTGGAGCTGTGCCTGTTCGACGCCGACGGGGTCGAGACGCGGGTCGAGATGGCCGAGTGCGACGCCTACGTGTGGCACTGCTATCTGCCCACGGTCCAGCCGGGACAGCACTACGGCTACCGGGTCCACGGCCCGTGGGACCCGAGCCGCGGGCTGCGGTGCAACCCGAACAAGCTGCTGCTCGACCCGTATGCGAAGGCCACGGCCGGCGACATCGACTGGGACCCCAGCCTGTTCGGCTACGAGTTCGACGACCCCGGCACCCGCAACGACGCCGACTCCGCGGCCCACATGCTGCACGGAGTGGTGGTCAACCCGTTCTTCGACTGGGAGGGCGACCGCCAGCTGCGGGTCCCATACGCCGACTCGGTCATCTACGAGGCACATCTCAAGGGCCTCACCGCGCGCCATCCGGGCGTGCCCGAGGATCTGCGCGGGACGTACGCCGGCGTGGCGCACCCGGCCATCATCGAGCACCTGACCGGGCTGGGCATCACCGCGCTGGAGCTGATGCCGGTCCACCAGTTCGTCCAGGACCACGGCCTGCTCGAACGCGGCCTGCGCAACTACTGGGGCTACAACACCCTGGGCTTCTTCGCCCCACACGCCGAGTACGCCACCGCTCGCGAGGGCGTGGCCGGCCAGCAGGTCCACGAGTTCAAGCGGATGGTCAAGACGCTGCACAGCGCGGGGATCGAGGTCATCCTCGACGTGGTCTACAACCACACCGCCGAGGGCAACCATCTGGGCCCGACCCTGTCGTTCAAGGGCATCGACAACGCCGCCTACTACCGGCTGGTCGAGGACGACCCGCAGTACTACATGGACTACACCGGCACCGGCAACAGCCTCAACGTGCGCCACCCGCACAGCCTCCAGCTGATCATGGACAGCCTGCGCTACTGGGTCAGCGAGATGCACGTCGACGGCTTCCGGTTCGACCTGGCGGCCACGTTGGCCCGGGAGTTCTACGACGTCGACCGGCTGGCCAGCTTCTTCGAGCTCGTGCAGCAGGACCCGGTCGTCTCCCAGGTCAAGCTGATCGCGGAGCCGTGGGACATCGGCCCTGGCGGCTATCAGGTCGGCGGCTTCCCCGCCCAGTGGACCGAGTGGAACGGCAAGTACCGCGACACCGTGCGGGACTTCTGGCGCGGCCAGCCCGCGCTGGGCGAGCTCGCCTCCCGGCTGGCCGGCTCGGCCGACCTCTACGAGACCACTGGACGGCGCCCCTTCGCGTCGATCAACTTCCTCACCGCCCACGACGGCTTCACCCTGCGCGACCTGGTCTCCTACAACGAGAAGCACAACCAGGCCAACGGCGAGGACAACAACGACGGCGAGTCGAACAACCGGTCCGACAACCACGGCGTCGAGGGGCCCACGGACGACCCCGGCATCCTGGCCGCGCGGGCCAAGACCCAGCGCAATCTGCTGGCCACCCTGCTGCTCAGTCAGGGCGTGCCCATGATCTGCCACGGCGACGAGCTGGGCCGCACCCAGCAGGGCAACAACAACGGCTACGCCCAAGACAACGAGCTGACCTGGATCGACTGGGAGCACACCGACCAGCCGCTCCTGGACTTCACCACCGAGCTGATCCGGCTGCGCCGTACCCACCCGACGTTCCGCCGCCGCCGGTTCTTCACCGGCCAGGAGGTCCACGCCGGCGAGACGGCCCAGGAGGGCGACGGAACCGGCGAGGAGACGGGCGAGCGTCTCGACGACATCGTCTGGCTCCACCTCGCCGGCCAGCCGATGCAGGAGCCCGACTGGCAGGCCGCGCAGACCCAGGCGCTCGGCATGTACCTCAACGGCGGCGGCATCGCCGGCACCGACGCCCGCGGCCAGCACGTCGGTGACGACCACTTCCTGCTCTACGTCAACGCCGACGGCGAGAGCGAGGTGACCCTGCCCGACAAGTCGTACGCCGAGGCGTGGGACGTCGTCATCGACACCGGCGGCACCGTGGACGCGCGGGTCGCGCTGGCGGCCTCCTCGACCTTCACCCTCGGCTCGCGCAGCATGGTCGTGCTCGGCGAGCACCACCCGGCCGAGCCCGAGCCGGACGGCTCCGTGGCCGCCTCGGTCGCTGCCCAGGTCGAGGACCAAGTGGAGGAGCAGGCGGAGGAGCAGGCGGAGGAGCAGGTGGAGGAGCATTGAGCCGGACCCGGGTCCCGGTCAGCACCTATCGGCTGCAGATCACCGAGGAGTTCGACCTCTTCGCGGCGGCCCGCCGGTTGCCGTACCTGCGCGCGCTGGGGGTCGACTGGGTCTACCTCTCGCCGCTGTTGGCGGCCGAGCCGGGGAGCAACCACGGCTACGACGTCGTGGCCCACGACCACGTCGACGCCTCGCGCGGAGGTGAGGAGGGGCTCGCGGCGCTCGGGACCGAGGCCCACCGACTCGGCATGGGCGTCCTCGTGGACATCGTGCCGAACCACGTCGGCGTCGCCACCCCGCGCCAGGACCCGTGGTGGTGGGACGTGCTGCGACTGGGACGCGACTCGCCGCACGCGGAGGCGTTCGACATCGACTGGAACGCCGGCCACGACAGGCTCGTGATCCCGGTGGTGGGCGACGACGACCTGCGCGCCGGGGGCCGGATCGCCCACCTGGCCGTCGTGGACGGCGACGACGGGCCGGAGCTGGCCTACCACGACAACCTCTACCCGATCGCTCCCGGCACCACCGACGACCTCGAGGGCCAGGGCACCCCGATCGACCCCGACGTCGTCCACAGCCGGCAGCACTACGAGCTGGTCTCGTGGCGCAGCGCCGACGACGCGCTGAACTACCGCCGGTTCTTCGCGGTCAACACCCTGGCCGCCGTACGGGTGGAGCAGCCCGACGTCTTCGCTCAGACCCACGCCCAGTTCAAGCGATGGTTCGACGAGGGACTCGTCGACGGCCTGCGCGTCGACCACCCCGACGGCTTGAGGGACCCGCGCAAGTATCTCGACGACCTCGCCGACCTGACCGATGACAGCTACGTCCTGGTCGAGAAGATCCTCGAGCCGGGCGAGGATCTCCTCCACTCGTGGGCGACCGCCGGCACGACCGGGTACGACGTGCTCGGGGCGATCGACCGGGTGCTGACCGACCCGGCCGGGCAGGCTCCGCTGGACGCGCTCGAGTCTCGCCTGCGGGGCGGCCCCGTCGACTGGCCCGCGATGGTGCACGAGCGCAAGCGCGCCGTGGCCGACGGGATCCTGCGCTCCGAGGTCAAGCGGATCGTGCGCGACCTGCGTCGCCACCTCCCGGTGGTGCCGGCCTTCCGTGCCGAGGACGCGGTCGCGGAGCTGCTCGCCTGCTTCCCCGTCTACCGCTCCTACCTGCCCGAGGGCCGCGAGCACCTGGACCAGGCGTTCGCCGCGGCCCGCGCCTCGCGGCCGGACCTGGCCGCGACGTTCGACGCGCTCTGGCCCTGGCTGAGCAATCCCGACCTCGCCGCCGCCAAGCGGTTCCAGCAGACCAGCGGCATGGTGATGGCCAAGGGCGTGGAGGACTGCGCGTTCTACCGCTGGTCGCGGCTGACCTCCCTCAACGAGGTCGGCGGCGACCCCGCCGTCTTCGCCGTTCCCGTCGAAGGCTTCCACGAGGCGATGACGACCCGACAGCGCGAGTGGCCGCACGCGATGACGACCACCTCGACCCACGACACCAAGCGCGGCGAGGACGTCCGGGCACGGATCACGGTGCTGAGCGAGGTGCCGCGGGCCTGGGAGCGCACGATCTCACAGATGCTCGCCCTGGCGCCGGCGCCCGACCCGGGCTTCGCCTCGCTGCTGTGGCAGGCGGCCCTCGGTGCGTGGCCGATCTCGCGTGAGCGGCTCCATGCCTACGCCGAGAAGGCGATGCGGGAGGCCGCCGACCACACCACCTGGACCGAGCCGGTCGCGGCGTACGAGGCTGCCGTCCACCGTGCCGTCGACGCCCTGTACGACGACCACGACGTCGCGCACGCGTTCAACGGCCTCCTGGAGGAGATCGTCGATCATGGGTGGAGCAACGCGCTCGCGGCGAAGCTGATCGCCCTGACGATGCCCGGCGTGCCCGACGTCTACCAGGGCAGCGAGCTGTGGGAGCAGAGCCTGGTCGACCCCGACAACCGGCGCCCGGTCGACTTCCGGATCCGCGCCGAGCTCCTGGACGCGGTGGCGGCCGGCGCAGGCGTGGCGCCGCCGCGGGGTGTCGAGGACGTCGGAGCGGCAAAGCTGCTCGTGGTCCAGCGCGCCCTGACGCTGCGCCGCGACCGCCCCGAGCTCTTCAGCGGGTACGCCGCCGTGACCGCCACCGGTGAGGCCGCCGACCACGTGCTCGCCTTCGACCGGGGCGGCGCGATCACGGTCGCGACCCGCCTTCCGGCCGGGCTGGCCGCTCGCGGCGGGTGGGGCGAGACCGAGCTGCACCTGCCACCGGGGCACTGGCGCGACGTCCTCACCGGCCGGGCGGTCGAGACGTCCGAGGGCCGGGCGAGGCTGGCCACGCTCCTCGGCGCCTACCCGGTCGCCCTGCTGGCGAAGGAGACCCCGTGAGTGCCCCGAGCGACGCAGCGAGCCGTGGCCCGTACGACGTCTGGGCGCCGCGTCCCGAGCGGCTCCGGCTCGCGGTCGGCGACCGCGTGGTCGAGATGACCAGGGGCTCCGACGACTGGTGGACGCCCTCCGAGCCGGTGCCCGGGCCCGCCCCGGCGACCCAGGTCGACTACGGCTATCTCGTCGACGGCGACCACGACCCGCGCCCGGACCCGCGCTCGCGGCGCCTGCCGGCCGGTGTCCACGGCCGCTCGCGCACCTACGACGCCGCCGCCCACGTCTGGCAGGACTCCTCGTGGACCGGCCGGCAGCTGGCGGGCTCGGTGATCTACGAGCTGCATGTCGGCACCTTCACCCCCGAGGGCACCCTCGACGCCGCGCTGACCCGGTTGGAGCATCTGGCCTCGATCGGCGTGGACTTCGTCGAGCTGCTCCCGGTCAACGGCTTCAACGGTCGCCACAACTGGGGATACGACGGGGTCGCCTGGTTCGCCGTCACCGAGGAGTACGGCGGCCCGGCGGCCTACCAGCGTTTCGTCGACGGGTGTCACGCCGCCGGCATCGGGGTGATCCAGGACGTCGTCTACAACCACCTCGGCCCCTCGGGGAACTATCTCCCGCTCTTCGGCCCCTACCTGAAGGAGGGCCGCAACACCTGGGGCGACCTCGTCAACCTCGACGGGCCGGGATCGGACGAGGTCCGCGCCTACATCCGGGACAACGTGCGGATGTGGCTCGACGACTACCACGTCGACGGGCTCCGCCTCGACGCCGTACACGCCCTGGTCGATGCCAGCCGCCCACACCTGCTCGCGCAGCTGGCGTCCGACGTCGCTGCGCTCTCGGCGCACCAGCGCCGGCCGCTGACGCTCATCGCCGAGTCGGACCTCAACGACCCGATCATGTTCACACCCAAGGAAGCCGGCGGGTACGGCCTCGACGCGCAGTGGAGCGACGACTTCCACCACGCCCTGCACGTGGCGCTGACCGGCGAGACCCAGGGCTACTACGCCGACTTCGCTCCCCTGGCGGCGCTGGCGAAGGTCTGCGAACGCGGCTTCTTCCACGACGGCACCTGGTCCTCGTTCCGCGGGCGCCCGCACGGCGTGCCGATCGACCGGGCGACCACGCCCACCTGGCGGCTGGTGGTGTGCAACCAGAACCACGACCAGGTCGGCAACCGCGCGGCCGGAGACCGGCTGAGCGAGCACCTCGACGACGACCAACTGTCCTGCGCCGCGCTGCTCACGCTCGCAGGCCCGTTCACGCCCATGCTCTTCGGAGGTGAGGAGTGGGCGGCACGTACGCCGTTCCAGTTCTTCACCTCCCATCCCGAGGAGGACCTGGGCCGGGCTACGGCCCAGGGGCGGATCGCGGAGTTCGCCGAGCACGGCTGGGACCCGGCGACGGTGCCCGACCCCCAGGATCCGGCGACGTTCGCCCGGTCCAAGCTCGACTGGTCGGAGCTCGAGGGCGAGCGGGGTGCCCGCCTGCTGGGCGTCTATCGCGAGCTCGCGGCGCTGCGCCGCGCGCTCCCCGAGCTCACCGACCCGGCCTTCACCCACGTGCGCTGCGAGGTCGACGAGGAGCGTCGGATGTTCCTGATGGAACGCAGCGTCACGCGCCGCGGCGTCGTGCACGGGGGTGCCGTCGCGATCGTCGTGAACTTCGGCGACGATCAAGCGCAGGTCGACCTTCACGTCGGCGAGGTGCTCTTCCAGACCCCGAGCGGGGTCACGCGCACCGATTCCACCCTGACCCTGCCCGCGCATGCGGGCGCCCTGGTGCGCCTCTAGGCAGGATCCACGCCATATCCGACGGATCTGCTGTACGTTCATGCCAACTGAGGAGGCGATACCCGCGGTGGTGATCGGTTCGGTGCCTGCGGCCACGAAGGACGCGCAGGTCACCGTGGCATTCGGGCCGGAGGCCTTCGGGTCCGAACCCGCGCCCGCGCCCCGGCCCGACCGGTGGCGTCTGCACCGGTTGTCGATCGCGGTCCTGCTGATCGGCCTCCTCGTGACGGCGGCGCTGGCCGTCGCGTCACGGTTGAACTACGTCCACAACGAGCAACGCCAGGTCGACACCCAGGCGCAGCTCACCGCTGCCGCCCTCGCGGTGGCACCCGTCGACGTACAGCGCCGGCTCGGCCGGGCGACCACTCTGGTCTCAGCCACGGGCGACGTCGGCCTGTTCGCCGGCGCGGTCAAGGCCTCGGTGCCGACGCCGTTCACCAGCGTGGCGCTCTACCGCGTGGTCAACGGCGCCCCGCAGCGCACGGACACGCTCGGCCAGCCGACCCTGCTGCAGCCCGGGTCGACGCAGCTCGACGACGTCCTCAAGCGCGCCACCGCGAGCGGCTCGCTCGCCCTCACCCGCGTGGCGACGCCGACGGCACAACGGCTGGGCTACGCGATGTCGGTCACGTCCCGCAGCCGCACGTACGTGAGCTATGCGGAGCAGGTCCTTCCGGCCGACCGACGCCAGGAGATCTCGCCGGGCTCCCCCCTGGGAGACATGACGTTCGCGCTCTACTTCGGCAAGGAGCAGACGGCGTCGGCGCTGATGGAGACCAACGCCCGCACGCTCCCGATCAGCGGCAGCGTCGGGCAGGCGACCGTGCCGTTCGGCGATCAGGCGCTGACCCTGGTCATGACCCCCCGTACGCCGCTGCTCGGCGTCTTCGCGGCCTCCATGTCCTGGCTCATCGCCGCCGCCGGCCTGCTGCTCACCGGCACAATGGCGCTGCTGGCCGAACGCCTGGCGCGCCGGCGGGCCGTGGCCGAGCAGCTCGCGGCCGTCACCGGCGAGCTCTACCGCACGCAACGCGGTGTCGCCGAGACCCTGCAGACGGCGCTGCTGCCGGACGTGCTGCCCACCTCACCGACGCTGGCGGTGGCGACGCGCTACCTCACCGGCACGGAGGGCATCGAGGTCGGCGGCGACTGGTACGACCTGATCAGTCTTCCGGGCAACCGGATGTTCTTCACCATCGGCGACGTCTCCGGACGCGGCCTGAGCGCGGCCACCATGATGTCGCGACTGCGCCACAGCATCACCGCGTACGCCGTCGAGGGCAACGACACCGCCACGGTGCTGGCCAAGGTCAGTGGCCTGATCGACCTGGGCCGCGACGGGCACTTCGCCACGGCGCTGTGCGGCATCGTCGACCTCAGCACCGGCAAGGTCGTCCTCTCCAACGCCGGCCACCCGCCGCTGGTGCTGGTCGCCGACGGTCGCACCGAGCCGGTGGCAGGCCCCGTCGGCCCCCCGCTCGGCGTGGGGTCGCACTACGAGATGACCGCCATCCGGCTGACCCCCGGATCGACGCTGCTGGCCTACACCGACGGGCTCATCGAGCGCCGCGACGTACCCATCGACGAGCGCATCGCCTACCTGTGCCGGGTCGCGCGCCCGGGGACGAACGTGGAGAACCTGCTCGCCACCGTGCTGGCCGCACTGGTACCGCACGGAGCGTCGGAGGACGACACCGCTATTTTGGGGCTGCAATGGATCCGGTAACCGCGTTCACCGCCACGGTCGACCACGACCCCGACGGCACCCCTGTGGTCGTCCTGTCGGGGCAGCTCGACCTCACGACTGCCAAGAGTGCCGAGCACGCCTTCGCGACCCTGGTCGCCACCGGGCCGGACGGGCGCCCGCCCGTCGCCGACGGAGTCGTCGTCGACATGACGGAGCTGACGTTCATGGACAGCACCGGACTGACGGTGCTGCTGATGGCGGTGAACCGCGGCCACGCCGTGCAGCTGCGCCGCCCGACGACCCTGGTCCGCCGACTCATCGACGCGACCGGCCTGGGCGAGATTCTTCCGGTGGAGCCGTGAACAGCGCCGTCTACTCCGACGACCCGGCCTCGGTCCGCCAGGCCCGGGAGTTCGTCGCGGGCGTGCTTCGCCAGGCCTCCGAGGAGCTTCGCGACCGCGCGGTCCTGATCACCAGCGAGCTGGCCACCAACGCGATCCGGCACGCTCACACCGGATTCACCGTGACCACGACGCTGACCGCGGAGGAGATCCACATCGCGGTCACCGACACCGGGCGTGCGGTTCCGCTGCTCCGCAATCCCGATCCCAGCGAGACCCACGGGCGCGGTCTGCTGATCGTCAACAGCCTCGCGGACCGCTGGGGCGTCGACCGGCGGGCATCGAGCAAGACCGTCTGGTTCGCCCTCGCGCTCCGGCGCCAGCTCTCACGACAGTGGTCGGGTCAGGCGGAGTAGTCCGCTACGCTCCGCCGGCCGCTCCTGGGCGACGATCTCGCGCAACTCCGGGCACCGGCGTCGTACCGCGGCCTCGATCCGGCTGCGGACCGTGAACGCGCTCGCCGGGCACCCGGCGCACGTGCCGCGCAGGGCGATGGTGACGCGGCCGTCGCGGACCTCGACGATCTCGATCGCGCCGCCGTGTCCGGCGACGTACTCTCCGACCTCGCCCGCCAGCACGTCGGCGACGGCCGCACGCAGCCGGTCGTCGGCGCCTGCGTCCGCAGGCGGCTCCCACTCCCCCGGCTGAGCCAGCGCCTGCTGGAGCGCGCGGCGCACGGTCGGCCCGTCGTGGCGCCAGCTGCGGCCCTTGGCGATCCGCAGCACGACGGCCGTCGGCTCGACCACCACCGTCGGTGCCAGTACGGCGGCCGCGACCAGCTCCGCCAGCGGTGCGGGGACGCGGCTCGGCCCTCCGACGAAGGGCAGCGTCGCGGCCAGGATCACCCAGCGCAGCGTGTCGGGGGCGTCGGGCACGGCCTCCGGGTGGGTGGGGACGAGCGCCGTCATGCCCACACCCCGACGACGACGCGGGTCAGGAACGCCATCGTCCAGGCCAGCACGAACAGGTAGCCGAACGCGATGGCGGGCCACTTCCACGATCCCGATTCGCGGCGCAGCACGCCGATCGTCGACGCGCACTGCAACGCGTAGAGGAAGAAGACGAGCAGCGCGGCGAGGACGGGGGCGGTGAACAGCGGCTGGCCGGCGCGCGGCCCGTTCTCGACCCTCATCTGCTTGAGCGCGTCCGCGGGACGGTCCGGGTTCTGCGCGGACGCCACCTGCCCGAGAGTGGCCACGAAGACCTCCCGGGCCGAGAGCGAGGCGAGGATGCCGACGTTGATCCGCCAGTCGAAGCCCAGCGGCTCGAAGACCGGCTCGACGGCGCGGCCGACCGACGCCGCGGCGCTGTGGTCGATGACGTACGCCGAGACCGCGGCGTGGTCGGCCGGGTTGACGCCGGCGGCGGCCAGGTCGGCGTTCGAGGCGACCGGCACGTTCAGCAGGACCCACAGGACGGCGGTGGTGCCCAGGATGATCCGGCCGACCTTGCGCATGAACCCGCGGCAGGCGTCCCAGACCGAGAGGCCCACCGAGCGCAGCGACGGCAGCCGGTACGGCGGCATCTCCATGTAGAAGGGCAGCAGCGGCCCGGAGCGGCGGCCGATCCGGGAGAAGACCCAGGCCGAGGTCATCGCGGAGAGCGCCCCGACCAGGTAGAGCACGAACATCACCGCGCCCTGGGCGCCGATCGGACCGATCCGGGTCGAGGGGCTGACCAGCAGGCCCACGAGGAGGACGTAGACCGGCAGCCGGGCCGAGCACGTCATCAGCGGCGCGCCCATCATGGTGGCGATCCGGTCCCGCATCGAGGGCAGGGTGCGGGTGGCCATGATCCCCGGGATGGCGCACGCCAAGGACGACAGCAGTGCCACGAAGGCGCGCCCCTCAAGGCCGGCCCGCGCCATCACCCGGTCCATCAGGAAGGCCGCGCGGGCCATATAGCCCGAGGCCTCCATGAAGGAGATCAGGACGAAGAGCAGCGCGATCTGCGGCAGGAAGGCGACGACTCCCCCGACGCCCCCGATCACGCCGTCCGCGAGGAAGCTCGCGACCCATCGGTTGCCGACATGGTCCTGCACCTGGGTGCCCATCAGGCTGAAGAGCCGGTCCAGGAGGCCCTGCACCGGGCTGGCCAGCGTGAAGATCACCTGGAAGAAGACGAACATCGCGGCGAAGAAGACGAGTGTCCCCCAGACCGGATGAAGAAGCACCGCGTCGGCCCGCCGGGTGCGGGCATCGACGCCGGGCAGCACGTAGTCGCTCGAGGTGAGGACCGAGTCGATCCAGCTGACGACCTCGCGGGGCTCGGTGGGCGGCGGCACCGCCGGCGTCGCCCAGGCACCGGAGCCGGCCAGCAGGTCGCGGAGCGCGCCGAGCTCCTGGCGGCGGCCGCCGGTGACCGTGACCACCGGGACGCCGAGGGCACGCGCGAACGCCGCCACGTCGAGGCGACCCTGCCGGCGGACGAGCTCGTCGGTGAAGGTCAGGACGACGCAGACCGGCAGCCCGGTCGCCAACACCTGGGCCAGCATCCCCAGCGAGCGGCGCAGGGTGGTCGCGTCGAGCGTCGTCACCAGGGCGTCCGGGGTGGCCAACCCCTCGTGCCCGGGATCGAGCACGTCGGCGACGACCTGCTCGTCGGGACTGATGGCCGCGAGGCTGTAGGTGCCGGGCAGGTCCTCGAGCTGGATCTCCTCCTCGCCGAGACTCACCCGCCCGACGTACCGGGTGACCGTCACGCCGGGGTAGTTGCCGGTCTTGGCGCGAAGGCCGGTGAGGGCGTTGAAGAGCGTCGTCTTGCCCGAGTTCGGGCTGCCCACCAGCGCGACCGTCACCGGACGGTCGTCGAGGACGCCGACCGCACCGTCGCCGGGCACCGCGCAGTGGCTGGCGGCGCTCACGAGACGGTCGCAGAGCCGGTCGCCGAGCCGGTCGCAGAGCCGGTCGCCGAGCCGGGCGCCGAGATCGTCACCCACCGCGCCTGTTCGCAGCGCAACGCGATGTCGTAGCCGGCCACCCGGAAGACCACCGGGTCGCGCAGCGGCGCCCGGCGGACCATCTGCACCTGCGCTCCCGGGACGAAGCCGAGGTCGAAGAGCCGACGTGCGGCCGCCGGGTCGGCGGACCCGTCCACGTCGACGACGACGGCGCGCTGCCCGGTGAGCAGTTGCGCGAGCGTATGCCGCGGCGTGGTTGACAGGTTCGACATGCGGGACCGTCCAGTGGATGAGGCGAGGGGGTGAGGCGGGGGGGGGTGGGGGGGTACGTGGCCGATTAGCCAAGGTAAGCCTAACTTAACATGACCCCGTCGCGACCATTCGACCTGTGATCACTCACCGGGTGACCATTCACCGGCCCAACGAGAAGCGCCCCCGTCAGCGAGTCGCTGACGGGGGCGCCTGGAGCCTGGTGACCAGGCGAGCGATCAGGCGGGGCGGACGTTCTCCGCCTGCAGGCCGCGCGGGCCCTGGGCGATGTCGAACTCCACGCGCTGGTTCTCCTCGAGGCTCTTGTAGCCCTGCGTCTGGATCGCGGAGAAGTGCACGAAGACGTCGTCGCCGCCGTCCTGGGCGATGAACCCGAAGCCCTTCTCAGCGTTGAACCACTTCACGGTGCCGTTGGTCATGATCTTTGTTCCTTGGTTTTCTCAAGAGCGCACTCGTGTGCGCCCGGGTGGTGCTGAAGACATCCGTACTGCGCCTGATGTCCAGCAACGCCGGGTAGACCAAGAACCAACACGATGAACCGCGATCGGTGACCACGGGGAGCTTCCGCGAACCGCGTCGCCCCTTCAACTGAGCGCAAGGTTAGCAAGCCCGCGCGGTCGCCAGCGATTCCTCGTCGCCCCTGCGTCAGCCCTGCGTCCGCTCGCGGCCCCAGACGCGCCGCCCGGTCAGCTTGACCGGCTCGACGCGCACCGCGAGGCTGCGCGGGCCGGGGATCCACAACTCCATGCGTCGTACCGCGTCGGGCACGTCGCCCCCGTCCACCAGCTGCGCCCAGCCGATCGCCACGACGCTCCATGCGGACCTGTCGGCTGGGTCGAGGTGGTCGACCTCGACGGCCAGCCGACCGCCCTTGCACTGGCGTCCGAGCGCGGAGTAGGGCTGCGTCTGGAACCAGAGGGTCTGGCCGGCCACGGTGTAGTTGACGGGCACGATCGCGACGCCGTCCGGCCCTTCCCACGCGACCCGGGCGACCTCCTCGGTGGGAAGCAGCTGCCAGCAGTCGTAGGCGTTGAGGACCGCCGGCGGCCGCATCCCCGATGGCGGCGTGGACACGACTCAGCCCCAGACGTCCGTGGCGATGGCGACGATGTTGCGCAGCTTCGCCCATTGCTCGTCCTCGGTGAGGACGTTGCCTTCCTCGGTCGAGGCGAAGCCGCACTGGGGGCTGAGCGCCAACTGCTCCAACGGCACGTACGCCGCGGCCTCGTCGATCCGCTTCTTCACCGAGTCGGGGTCCTCCAGGGTGCCGCTCTTGGAGGTGATCAGGCCGAGTACGACGGTCTTGTCACCTGCGGGCAGGAAGCGCAGCGGCTCGAACCCGCCGGCGCGCTCGGTGTCGTATTCGAGGAAGTAGCCGTCGTAGGCGGTGTTGCCCAGGAGTTGGTCGGCGACGGGCTCGTATCCGCCCGAGGAGATCCAGGTGGAACGGAAATTGCCGCGGCACACGTGGGTGGTCACCACCATGTCGTCGGGCTTGTCGCGCAGTGCGCCGTTGATGACGCCGGCGTAGGCCTCGGCAAGGTGGTCGGTCTCGATCCCGCGCTCGGCGGCCTTCGCCATCTCCTCGGTCGAGCACAGGTAGCCCCAGGCGGTGTCGTCGAACTGCAGGTAGCGACAGCCCGCGTCGTAGAAGGCCCGCACGGCGTCGCGGTAGGCCTGCGCGAGGTCGTCGAAGATGTCGTCGCGGTGCTCGTAGAGGTCGGTGGTGATCGCGTTGCGCTCCAGCCGGAAGTGCAGCACTGTCGGGGAGGGGATCGTGATCTTCGGCGTCACGCGCGCGTGGTCGCGCACGAACGCGAAGTGGTCGAGCATCGGGTGGTGCGCCGGGAAGGCGATCCGGCCGTTGACCTGCACGCCCAGCGGCTTCGTCTGCACGCCGGTGAACTGGATGCCGTGATCGAGCTCGACGACGTCGACGCCGTCCAGCATGCCGAAGTAGTCGAAGTGCCACCACGCGCGGCGGAACTCGCCGTCGGTGACGGCCTGCAGGCCGGCGTCCTCCTCCTTCCTGATCAGCTCGACGATCTGCTCGTCCTCGATCCTTCGCAGGGCCTCGTCGTCGAGCGAGCCGGCCTCATGGGCCAGCCGTGCCTCGTGGATCGCGTCGGTGCGCAGGAAGCTGCCGACGACATCGGCGCGGTACGGCGGGTTGGTGGTCATCGATGGGATTCCTCTCCTCGTCCTTAACCTCGTCCTCAACGCACCGTAGGCCCTGCTCAGTGCCGTGGGAAGGAGACCCGGTACTCGATCGTCTTGTGATCCATCGCAGCTGGGCGGAAGAGGTTGGCCGGGCTGATGCTGCTGGTCACGATCGTGGCGTTGAAGACGATCGCGGTGTCGATGAGGCGGTTGTCGGCGTGCGTGCCCACCGCGGGGCGCGACGCCGACCAGATCGAGATGCCGCCCGTCTCCCCCAGGACCGTGTCGCGCCACATGGCGTTGTGCCAGTCCACGTTGCTGTCCATGTTGGAGAGTTGGACGACGTTGGGCCCCGACCTCGCGGTGATCCATCGACCCATCGCGGTGAAGCCGACGCGCGAGGCGATCTTGGGGCCCGTGATCCCGGGCCGGTAGTGCGGGTCGGACATGTCGACCGTGGCCGGCGCGTGCGTGGCGTAGAGGATCACCTTCTTGTCCGAGCCCACCACGTGGTACGAGCTCGACGCGGTGTACATGTTCCGCCAGGCCTCCCGCCCGACGATGTTGCTCGACAGTGCCCGGTAGCTCAGGCTGTCGTGGACCGGGACGAGCCGCGAGTTGCGCGTGATGATCATGTACTCGTGTCGCTTGACCACGTGGAACCGGCTGCCCAGCCGTGCGCGCACGTCGGGGCCGATGCCGGGCTCCTCGGACTCGGTGGTCGTCAGGGCATCGAGGTGGCGGTACTCCATCAGCTTCACGATGTAGTCCACGACCTGGGCCTCGGGGGCGTTGAAGCGGCCTGACATGTGGCCGACGTGCAGCGAGACCGTCTCGTGGTGGCGGTGGCGGCTGCGGGGGGTGCCGTCGTGGTCATGGCGGTGGTCGACGTCGGCAGTGCCTGCGGTGGCCGTGCCTGCGGTGGCCGTGCCTGCGGTGGCCGTGACGGCGAGAAGGGCGACGGCCGCCAGCGTGGCGCGCGCGCCGATCGCGGGGTGGTGACTTCCTGACATGCCGCCACCGTGGGCACGCCAACCCGTGCCAAACCTGACCGGCGCCCCGGATTCTGCGCCGGCAGGCGCAAAGGTCAAGAAACTCGGTCAGGTGGGGGTCAGCCGCCGCTCAGGTGGAGCCGACCGGCGATCCGTCGGCGGCGGAGATCGGCGGCGGAGAAGGGAGAACGGGCGGGGAGGGATTCCCGTCTCCCCTCCCCTGTCCGTGGGTTCCCTCCCATGGACAACACGAGTGGCCAAACCGCGCTCCCGAGCGGGTGCCGCCTCTCGTTGTCGTTACCCGGCGCCCCGGACGACGACCGCGCAGGAGCCGGACATACCCAGAATGAGGTAAAGAACCCGAATACGCATGGCGAGCCCTCCGCTTCCCGCGAATGCAGCCCGCAGCTAGTGGGTATCGGCCACGTGAATGTGGCAGGTACGCCGTGGGCGGCCTGATACGTGTCCTATCGACTTGTCCACCGAACGCCACGTCGCCCCACCAGGAGCGCCGCCCCGACGGCCCCCGCGCCGGAGCGGCGCTCCTGCGTTCGCGGAGGAGCGCCAAGGACGCCGTGGCGCGACCTGTTCGCGACCTGTTCGCGACCTGTTGATGGCTCATTGACCGCCAATTGACCACCTATTGACGGATGGCCCGGCGCGGTGAATTGTCGTCCCACACCCGTCGGCTTTACCGACAGGCTGCTTTACGCACAGGTTGGGGTGACGCCGTCTTCGGACGGGGAACGTGAGGGACACATGACCGGGCAGTCCATCGACATCACCTCGCGGCCATGGTGGCGGCGTCGTGCCATCATCGCCGGCGCCGCGCTGGCGCTCGCCTGCGCGGCCAGCTTCGCGGCCGGCGGACCGGGCCCCGTGGCCGCCGCCGCGCCGGCACATCCGTCCGCGCCGGCGTCAGCCCCCGATCTGGGCCCCAACGTCGAGATCTTCGACCCGAGCATGCCGACCAGCCAGATCCAGGCGGACGTCGACGCGATTGCGGCCCAGCAGACCTCCAACCAGTTCGGCACCCAGCGCTATGCGCTGCTCTTCGAGCCGGGGGTCTACGGCTCCGCGGCCGATCCGCTCACCTTCCAGGTCGGCTACTACACCGAGGTCGCCGGTCTCGGCGCCTCTCCCACCGACGTCACGATCAACGGCGCCGTCGACGTCGCCAACCAGTGCGATTCCTCGGGGTGCACCGCGCTGGACAACTTCTGGCGCTCGATGTCGAACCTGACCGTCAACATCACCGGCCAGACCGGTTGCCGGGCGGGCACCGAGTTCTGGGCGGTCTCACAGGCCTCGCCGCTGCGCCGGGTCGACGTGACCGGCGGCAACCTGTCCCTGATGGACTACTGCTCGGCAGGCCCGCAATACGCCAGCGGTGGCTTCATCGCCGACTCCGCCTTCTCCGGCGGCACGGTCATCAACGGCACCCAGCAGCAGTTCATGGTGCGCAACAGCACCCTCGACGGCTGGACCAACGGCGTGTGGAACCAGGTCTTCGCCGGAGACCCGGGTGCCCCCGCGCAGAGCTTCCCGAACCCGCCGTACACGACGCTGGCCACGACCCCGCGCTCGCGGGAGAAGCCGTTCCTCTATCTCGACGGCTCGGGACAGTGGAACGTCTTCGTCCCGGCCGCCCAGCAGGACTCCCGGGGTACCACCTGGCAGGCGGGTCAGACGCCCGGCCGCTCGATCCCGCTCTCCGACTTCTACCTCGCGCGCCCGGGTGACCCGATCGCGAAGATCAACTCGGCGCTGGCCCAGGGCAAGGACCTCCTGCTCACCCCCGGCGTGTACGACGTGGACCACACGATCAAGGTCGACCACGCCGACACCGTCGTCCTGGGTCTCGGGGTGGCGACGCTGACCGCCGAGGACGGCGTCACCGCGCTGGCCGTCGGCGACGTGCCGGGCGTCGACGTCGCCGGGATCATGGTCGACGCCGGGCCGGTGAACTCACCCGTCCTGCTCCGCGTCGGCAGCGCCCTGGGCAACGGGCACGCCCACAAGGCCGACCCCGCCGACCCCACCGCCCTCCAGGACGTCTACTTCCGGATCGGCGGCCCGCACCTCGGCAAGGCAGACGTCAGCCTGGCGGTGAACAGCAACGACGTCATCCTCGACGACATCTGGGCCTGGCGCGCCGACCACGGCGACGGCGTCGGCTGGACCAGCAACACCGCCGACACCGGCCTCCTCGTCAACGGCGACGACGTCACCGCGACCGGTCTCTTCGTCGAGCACTACCAGAAGTACGAGGTGATCTGGAACGGCGAGCGCGGCGAGACCGTCTTCTTCCAGAACGAGATGCCGTACGACGCGCCCGACCAGGCCGCGTGGCAGCACGACGGCATCGACGGGTACGCCGCCTACAAGGTCGCCGACGACGTCCGCAGCCACCAGGGCTGGGGTCTGGGCAGCTACATCTACACGCCGGCCGATCCCAGCCTGCACGCCGCTCATGCGTTCGAGGTGCCACAGACGCCGGGCATCAGCATGAACGACCTGCTCACCGTCTCGCTGAACGGCGCCGGCACGATCGACCACGTCGTCAACGACACCGGCGCGGCCGTCACGCCGACGTACCAGGGCCCGAGCACCGTGAACAGCTATCCGTAGGCCATGCGCGAACTGGGGAATTTCTGTGCCGAGACCCAGCACCCCCTAGCGCCCCCGCTCGTGCGGTGTGATGATCGGGACCGCGTCGACTTTCGGACTTCGGCCCAGCGCCGGCACATTTCATCATCGCGTTCATCGTCGGGAGCGCTGCGACAGCCCCTCGCATCTCGGCGCACCTGATGCGCCGTCTACGGCTGCTGCCGGGTCTCCCGGCATCACTCGCAGATCGGGGATGGTCGTATGCGGATCCAACGTCGTGTCCTCGTCGCCCTCGCCTCCGCGGGCGTGCTCGCAGTCGGTCTCGTACCGGCGCTGGGCACCTCCTCGGAGGGTGCGGCGGCGTTCAACGTCAATCACCTGAACAACATCCAGCGCCGGTTGGTCTCCGGTGAGCTCCTCGCGGAGCTCGGTGGCCACCAGGTCAGCCCGAACGTCGTCCCGGGCGGCAACGACGACAACGGACCCGGCGCCGACGGCGCCGCGAACACGTTGCCCAGCAGCATCGGACCCGCGACCGGGCACAACGGCCTGCCGGCCAACTACGCGCCCACGGGCACCGGGTCGTGCAGCGAGCATCTCGGCAACAACGTCAAGGTGAACCAGAACTGCCTCAACGTCTCCGACGCGGACCTGCAGGGCCGCGGCCAGGCCAACAACGAGAGCTTCATCTCCCAGGACCCGTTCAACGCCAACCACATCGTGGCCTCGGACAACGACTACGTCCGCGGAGACGGCACCTGCGGGACGTCGTACTCGCTCGATCGTGGGCGGACCTGGAACAACTCCACCACGCCCAACAACTTCACGCGCGGGCCGGGAACCACCCCGCGCGAGTACTGGCAGGCCGGCGGCGACACGTCGGTGGCCTGGGACACCCGCGGCAACGCGTACCTGTCCTGCCAGCTGTTCAACCGCGGCACGGTCGCGTCCCCCAACCCGGACCAGTCCAGCGCGTTCGTGATCTACCGCTCGACCGCCAACGACGGCGCCTCGTGGAACTTCCCGGGCCGCTACACCACCGCCTTCTTCGACCCGGCCGGTACGTCGGGCGTGCTGGAGGACAAGGCGCTAATGACGGTCGACGACTCGCTCAGCAGCCCGTTCCGCGACCGCATCTATGTCACGTGGACCGAGTTCGCGGCCAACGGCACCGCCTATATCTACGAGGTGCACTCGAGCGACTACGGGCAGACCTTCAGCCCGCGGGTGCTGGTCAGCACCGACAGCGCGCTGTGCCCGACGACGTTCGGCGTGGCGACCCCGCTGGGCAGGTGCAACGAGAACCAGTTCTCGCAGCCGTTCACCGGCCCCGACGGCGCTCTGTACGTCGTGTGGAACAACTTCAACAACGCCGTGACCGGCAGCGACAACCGCAACCAGGTGCTGCTGGCCAAGTCGACCGACGGCGGCGCCTCGTTCAGCGCTCCGGTGAAGGTCAGCGACTACTACGACCTGCCGGACTGTGACACCTACCAGGGCGCCGGGGCCGACCCGGGCCGCGCCTGCGTGCCGGAGAAGGGCAGCTCCACCAAGTCGGTCTTCCGGGCGACGAACTACGCCTCGGGTGCCGTCAACCCGACCAACCCCAACCAGGTCGTCGTGACGTTCGGCTCCTACATCAACCGCGACTCCAACGAGTCCAACGGCTGTGTCCCGGCCGGCTTCGCGGCCGACGGGGACAACCTCTACACCGGCGTCAAGACCGGCGGCTGCAACAACGACATCCTCCTGAGTGTCTCGAACAACGGCGGCACGTCGTTCACCGGAACGACCACCGACCCGCGCTCCGAGACCACGGTGACCCAGCAGCGCGGGCAGACCACGACGGACCAGTTCTGGCAGTGGGCGGCGTTCTCCTCCCGGGGCACGCTGGCGGTGGACTACTACGACCGGCAGTACGGCAAGGACGAGACGACCGGTGCCTCGGACTTCAGCCTGTCCGGCAGCCGGGACCTCACCCGGTTCGGCACCGAGCGCGTCACGACCAGCTCGATGCCCGCGCCCACCGAGTTCGAGGGGCCGAACGGCGGCCAGTTCTACGGTGACTACACCGGCCTGACCGTCACCAACGAGCAGGCGCATCCCGTCTGGTCCGACACCCGCTCGATCGACGTGTTCCTCTGCCCGGGAACCGCGACCGGTCCGGGCAACCCGCCGCAGCTGTGCTCGGGAACCGAGCCGAACGGCCAGGTGGCCAACGACCAGGAGATGTTCACCGCCTCGGTGCCCATCCCCACGTCGTACGGGGGCAACTGGCAGCACTCACACCTTCGGAGGTGAGCCGAGGCCGGCCCGGCCCGCCGATCCTCGCACCTGATAGGAGCGAGCAGACGCGGGCTGGGCCGGGGTGCCTACGCTGCACGGGTGAGCGACTACAACGCCAGCATCATCGAGGAGTTCAGGACCAACGAGGGCACGACCGAGACGTACGGCGACCACCTGCTGCTCGTGCACACGACCGGTCACCGCACCGGTGCCGAGCACGTGCACCCGGTCCGCACGGTCGTGATCGACGGGGAGTGGCACATCGCCGGCTCGGCCGCCGGCCGCGCCAAGGATCCGGTCTGGGCCGTCAACCTGCGCCACCACCCCGACACCGTGGTCGAGGCACCCGAGGGCACGGTGGCGGTGCACGCCGAGCTGCTCGAGGGCGATGCCCGTGCTACGGCCTGGGACGCGTTCACCACGGTCGCGCCCGGGTTCGCCGACTACCAGGAGAAGGCCGACGCGCACGGGCGCACGATCCCGCTGTTCAGGCTGACAAGGCGCTGATCAGGCGCTGATCAGGCGCTGACCGGATCGTCCTGGACAGGGTCGTCCTGGATGCGCGGCCAGGCCACCTGCTCCTCGAGCGCGAACGCGACCTCGAGCAGCGTCCGCTCGTCGCCGTACGCCGCGGAGAGCTGGACTCCGATCGGCAGGCCGGACTCCGTCATGCCCATCGGAAGCGAGATCGCCGGCGTGCCGGTGACGTTCTGCAGCGGCGTGAACGCGACATGCCGCCGAAGCCGGTCGATCAGCTCCGGATAGGGCACGTTGGGGCTGAGATAGCCGAGCGGGGGCGTCACGTTCGCCACCACCGGCGAGACGACGAGCTGGTGGGCGTCGAAGACCCCGGCGTACTGCTGGGCCGCGCGCCGCAGCCGTCGCAGCGCCCCGGGTGTCCGGGCCCACCCGCCGCGGTGGAAGCTGCGCCGTAGTCCCTGGGTGAGTCCGTCGAGCCTCGAGCCGTCGAACGACCGGTCGAAGACGAACCGGCCCAGGTCGCCGCCCAGCGCCGCCAGCAGACCCCAGTAGATGACGAAGTCGTCGCCGAACCGGGCGTCGGCGGGGACCGGAATCGGCTCGACGGCATGTCCCTGCTCCTCCAGCAGTCGCGCCGTCGCCTCGACGACGGCGCGGGTCGGCGCATCGACGACGGCGTCGGTCACCGACTCCAGCAGCAGCCCCACTCGCAGCCGGCGCCGGGCAGGACCCTCGACCAGCCCCACCGGGGCGAGCCGCGGACTGCGCCAGTGCTGCTCCATCGCGGCCAGGAACGCGGCGGTGTCGCGCACCGACCGGGTCAGGACGCCCTCGTTGATGATCTTGATCGGGAGGGTGCGGGCCTCCTCGCCGTCGATGTGGCGGTGCCGGCTCGGCTTGAGGCCGATCAGGCCGGCCGCCGCGGCCGGGATCCGGATGGAGCCGCCGCCGTCGTTGGCATGCGCGATGGGTACGGCGCCCGCGGCGACCAGCGCCGCCGATCCGCCCGACGATGCCCCGACCGAGTGGCCGGTGTGCCAGGGGTTGAGCGTGGGCGGCGCGACCCGGAACTCGGTGGAGGCATTGAGCCCGAACTCCGGGAGCCGGCTCTTGCCCAGGACCGTCATCCCGGCGCTGAGGTACTGGGTCACGTAGCGCCCGTCCGTCGCGGCCGGAGCCGCGACGAAGGCATCGGTGCCATGGTTGGTCGGCATCCCGGCGACGTCGCTGTTGTCCTTGACCAGGGTGGGCACGCCGAAGAACGGCGCATCGGTCCGGGTCGACCGCCGCGGCGCGTCGTACGCCGCATGGGCCAGCGCGTTCAGCGCCGGCGCGACCCGCTCGAGCCTGGCGATCGCGGCGGCCTCGACCTCCTCAGCGCTGAGCTCCCGGCGACGGATGAGATCCGCCAGGCCGACCGCGTCGTGCTCGGCGAGGGCATCGTCGGTGAAGGCATGCACGCGTCGTTCCATCCGCCCATCGTGCTGGGCCGCGACATGCGGGCGCAACGCGTGCGTCCGGCTGGCGGTCAGTCGTCGGCGGGCAGCCCGTTCGTGGGCAGGCCGTGATGCACGTCCGGCTCGCGGGGCGCCGGAGCCACCTGAGACACCGGAGCCACCTGAGACACCGGAGCCCCTTGAGATGCCTGCGTCGCCTGGGCCTCGAAGTACCGCAGCATCTCCACGGGGAAGGGCAGCACGAGCGTGGAGTTCTTCTCCGCGGCGACCTCGACCATGGTCTGCAGCAGGCGCAGCTGCAGCGCGGCCGGGGTCTGCGACATCGCGGCCGCCGCGTCGGCGAGCTTCTTCGACGCCTGGAACTCGCCATCGGCGGTGATGATGCGCGAGCGGCGCTCGCGTTCGGCCTCGGCCTGGCGCGACATCGACCGCTTCATCGACTCCGGCAGTTCGACGTCCTTGATCTCGACCCGGTCGATCTCGATCCCCCAGGGGATGACCGGGCTGTCCAGCATCAGCTCCAGCCCTTGGTTGAGGTGCTCGCGGTTGCACAGCAGCGCGTCGAGTTCGCTCTTGCCGATGATCGAGCGCAGCGACGTCTGGGCCACCTGCGCGATGGCGTAGGCGTAGTCCTGCACCTCGACGACGGCCTTGATCGGGTCGATCACGCGGTAGTAGACGACGGCGTCCACCCGCACGGTCACGTTGTCGCGGGTGATCCCGTCCTGCGCGGGCACGGTCATCGTGACGACCTGCATGTTGACCCGCCGCATCTGGTCCGCGAACGGGATCAGAGCGGTCAGCCCTGGCGCGCGGGGTTCGGGGATGACCCGGCCGAGCCGGAAGACGACACCGCGCTCGATCTGTCTGACGACGCGGGCGCTCGCGGCGAGGAGCACTCCCGCGAGCACGACGAGGACCAACACGACGGCCAACACCACATACATGGCGCCCCCAGAATGGGAAGAAGTTACCTTCCGAGCCTACGTCGTTCCGGCGTCGATGCGTTACCCGGAATCGGGCCGGGATACCGGGCCGTGTGAGCACGAACCTGACGCCCGAGGAGCTGGACCTGCTGCGCGGTGCCTTCGACCTCGCCCGCCAAGGAGAGACGGCCGCGCTGGCCGAGCTGCTCGACGCCGGCCTGCCGGTCAACCTGACCAACGCGAAGGGCGACACGCTGCTGATCCTGGCGGCCTACCACCGGCACGCCGACCTGGTGCAGGCGCTCCTCGACCGCGGCGCCGACCATCGCCGGGTCAACGACAACGGCCAGACGGCGCTCGCGGCGGCGGTCTTCCGGCAGGACGAGGGCATCGTCCGGGCGTTGCTGGCAGCAGGCGCCGACCCGGAGCACGGCGCGCGCTCGGCGGTGGCGATCGCCGACTTCTTCGACCTGCCGCGGATGCGCTCCCTCGTGGGTGGGGCGGCACCCCGTGGACAGTCCGACAACACCGAGAAAGGGATGTGACCGATGACGACAGAGCCGAATCCGGCGCGAGACCCGGCGCAACACCCGGCAGTGCAGGCGATGCGTGCCGTGGAGGGGTTCGCACCACTCGATCAGCTCGACCATCTGCTCTCCCCGGTGGCCGATCGGCTGGTCGCGGATCCGCGGGTTCGGTCGATGCTCCAGGGCCGGTGGCTCGGGCATGCGCTGCACCCGCTGCTGACCGACATGCCTCTCGGCCTGTGGACCTCCGCGACGGTCCTCGACCTGATCGGGGGCAGGGGCAGCCGGCCCGCGGCGCAGCGCCTGATCGGGCTCGGCCTCGCCGCGGCCGTGCCGACCGCAGCCACCGGCCTGACCGAGTGGTCAGCGATCCGCAGCCGCCCTGAGCGGCGCACCGGGGCGCTCCACGCCGCCGTGAACAGTGCTGCCCTGGTCTGCTACGCGGCCTCCTGGCGGGCCCGTCGGCGCCACCACCACGCCGCCGGCGCGCTGCTCGCTCTCGCGGGCGGCGGCACGGCGGCGATCGGTGGCTACCTCGGCGCTCACCTCACCGAGGTGCGGAAGGTCTCGACGTACCACCCGGGCTTCAACGCGGAGTAGCGATCCGCTCCCACACGCGGTGGGCGCCCATCAGGCCGCCCACCGCAGTGAGCGTGGCCGACGGCGAGTCCGCGACCAGGACCCCTGGGGCCGTCTGATCGATGCCCGCCGCCGCGAACGCCGCGTCACCGTCCCCCCACGCCGCGATCGGCTTGCCATGCCGGAAGCTCTCCTGCACCAGCAGCGCCACCCGCGGGTCCGCGGCCACCGAGGCGGCGCCGTCGGTGAGCACGAGGGCGTCGTACTCCACCGACCGTGCGGTCGCGAGGCTACGCTCCACCGGCGTACCGTCCGCCAGTGCGCCGCCGGTCGGCGCGATCAGGAACGGTGTCATGCCGGCGTCGTCGACGGCGGCGCGGAGCTCGGCGACCTCCTCCAGCGAGCTCCCGGGCGTGACGACGATCCCGACGGCCCGCCCGTCGGAGGGCCAGACGCCCGCGATCATCGACAGCGCCGCGCTGGGCTCCGGCTCCGCGAGCGGGAGGCTCGGTGCCGGTGCGGGTACGCCGAGCGCCTCGGCCACCCGCGCGCACAGGTCGGAGTCGATCTCGGCCAGGCACTCCAACTGGCGCATCCTGACCGTCTGCTCCTCGCACTTGCCCAGCTCGAAGCTGTAGGCGGAGACGATGTGGTCCTGCTCGACCGGGCTCATCGAGAGCCAGAACAGCCGCGCCTGGCTGAAGTGGTCGTCGAACGAGGCGGCCACCTCGCGGGTCTTCGGCGCCTGCGAGACGAGCACCGGCGCGTCCAGGTAGGCGTGCTCCTCATCGCCCGCCGGCATCGGGACGTCACCGCCCAGACTGTTGCGGTGGTACGGCGCGATGCCGCTGTGCACCTCGTCCTGGTGGAAGCCGTCGCGCAACATGTCGTTGACCGGTGCGTGCGGCCGGTTGATCGGGATCTGGGCGAAGTTCGGGCCGCCGAGCCGGGTGAGCTGGGTGTCGACGTACGAGAAGAGGCGGGCCTGCATCAGGGCGTCGTTGGTCACGTCGATGCCGGGCACGAGGTTGCCGACGTGGAACGCGACCTGCTCGGTCTCGGCGAAGAAGTTGCTCGGGTTGCGGTTGAGCACCAGCCGGCCGATCGTCTGCACCGGCGCCAGCTCCTCGGGCACGAACTTCGTCGGGTCGAGCAGGTCGATGCCGGCGAAGGTCTGGTCGGCGGTGTCGGGGAAGACCTGGACGCCCAGCTCCCACTCGGGGAAGGCACCGGCCTCGATGGCATCGGCGAGGTCGCGTCGGTGGAAGTCCGGGTCGAAGCCCGCGAGCATCTGCGCCTCCTCCCACACCAGCCCGTGCACGCCGAGCTTCGGCTTCCAGTGGAACTTGGCCAGGGACGTCTCCCCGGACGCGTTGACCAGCCGGAACGTGTGGACCCCGAAGCCCTCCATCATCCGCAGTGAGCGCGGGATCCCCCGGTCGGACATGTTCCACATCGTGTGGTGTTGCGCCTCGGTGTGCAGCGAGACGAAGTCCCAGAAGGTGTCGTGCGCGCTCTGGGCCTGCGGAATCTCCCGGTCCGGGTGCGGCTTGCCCGCATGGATGATGTCGGGGAACTTGATGCCGTCCTGGATGAAGAAGACCGGCATGTTGTTGCCGACCAGGTCGAACGTGCCCTGGTCGGTGTAGAACTTCGTCGCGAACCCGCGGGTGTCGCGTGCCGTGTCGGCGGAGCCGCGCGAGCCGAGCACCGTCGAGAACCGGACGAAGACGGGCGTCTCCTTGTCCTTCGCCAGGAAGCCGGCGCTGGTCACGTCGCCGGCCGTGCCGTATCCGGTGAAGATGCCGTGCGCGCCCGTGCCCCGCGCATGGACCACCCGCTCGGGGATGCGCTCGTGGTCGAAGTGCGTGATCTTCTCGCGCAGGTGGTGGTCCTGGAGCAGTGTCGGGCCCCGGGGACCGGCCTTGAGCGAGTGGTCGGTGTCGCGCAGGCGTACGCCGCCTGACGTGGTCAGCCACTGCTCCTGCGAGCTGGTGGCACCGGGCTTGTTCACATCGGACATGAGGCTCCTCCGAGACGTCCTCGTCGATGGTCAGATGCCTTCCGGGTACCCCCATGGGCGCAGTGTCAGTCGAGGTCGGTGCGTCCCTGCTCACGGGCCGGCTCGACGACGTGGCGGTGGGCGAGCGCGCGTGGCATTCGGAAGGCCGCCCCGACCAGCCCGCGGCGCCCGGCGCGGCCGCGTAGCTTCTCCCCCGCCAGGCTCGCCACTACCGGCCACGGACGGCGCATGACGGCAGTCAGGAGCTCGTTGCGCTGCTCCAGGGCTTCGCGTCGGATCGGCCGCGGTCGACGCAGCGACGGTCGGTGGTGGGCGGTCACGTAGTCGGTGTAGACCAGCTCCCAGCCCGCCGCCGCGATGTCGAGGGCGAGCCGCTCCTCCTCACCGCCGAACCGGACGACCGGGTCGAACCCGCCCGCCTGCTGGAACGCCTCCCGGCGCATGACGGCACCGCAGGCGACGAAGTCGAGCACGGAGGGCATCGTGGCCAGCTCCTCGGTGCGCGGCAGTGGCGAGGCCGCCAGCGCGGCGCAGCGCGGGTCCAGGGCGCCGTCCTCGCCCACCAGGACCCGTCCCGCCACGACCCCGAGGCGCGGGTGCAGGTCGAGAAGCTCGGCGGCCCGGGCGAGGGCGCCGTCCTCCCAGTAGGAGTCGTCGTCGGCGAAGGCGACATACGGCGTGGTCGCAGCACGTACGCCGTGGTTGCGCGCCACGGCGCCCTGGTTCTTGCTGAGCCGGATGATCCGGATCTCCGGGTAGTGCTGCCGGGTCCATGCCACCGTGTCGTCCAGCGAGCCGTTGTCGACGAGGATCACCGGGTCGCCGTGCCGCGGCAGGGACCACTCCAGCTCCGCGCGCCGGTCCCTGGTCATCACGATCGTGGTCACCTTGCCGCTCATCGAGCCCCCTCATCCGCTTCGCCTGTCCGCACGTCTCGAGCCTCCCTCACGGCTGGAACAGGACCTTCACCATGCCGTCCCGCTTGGCGCGGAAGTCGGCGTACGCCTCGGGCGCCGCGTCGAGCGGCAGATGGTGGGTCGCGAACGACTCGACGCCGAGCACGTCCTCCTCGCGGGTCAGCAGGTCGAGGATGTCGTCGGTCCAGCGCCGTACGTTGGCCTGGCCCATCCGCAACTGCACCTGCTTGTCGAAGAGCTGCATCATCGGGATCGGGTCCACGGCTCCGCCGTACACGCCGGAGATCGAGATCGTGCCACCGCGCCGGACGGCGTCGAACGCGGTGTGCAGGGCGGCGAGCCGATCGACGCCGGCCTTCAGCATGAAGGGACGCGCGACGGAGTCGGGCAGCATCCCGACCGCCTTGTGGGTCAGCTCGACCATCGGCGAGCCGTGGGCCTCCATCCCGACGGCGTCGATGACCGCGTCGGCACCCCGGCCGTCGGTCAGCTCACGGACCCGGTCACCGACCTTGACCTCGCTGACGTCGATCACCTCGGCGCCCCGCCCGGCCACCCGCGCGAGGCGCTCGGGGACGCGGTCGGCCACGAGCACCCGCGCCCCTCGATGCAGCGCGATCCGCGCCGCCATGTCCCCGATCGGCCCGGCACCGATGACCAGCAGGGTCTGGCCCTGGCCCTCACCATCAGGGATACCGGCGTACTCGACGGCCTGCCAGGCGGTCGGCAGTACGTCGGAGAGCAGCACGAACCGGTCGTCGGGTGGCCCGTCGGGCACCTTGACCGGGCCGTAGTTCGCGAACGGCACCCGCAGGTACTCTGCTTGGCCGCCGGGCACCTGTCCGTAGAGCAGGCTGTAGCCGAACAGGCTCGCGCCGGTGCCGTGGGCCGTGTTCTGGGTCGTCTCGCACTGGCTCTGGAGGCCGCGCGTGCACATCCAGCAGCTGCCGCAGCTGATGTTGAACGGCACCACGACGCGATCGCCGGGCTTGAGGCCGACGTCGGCTCCGACCTCTCCACGATCCCCATCGGCTCATGGCCGACGACGTCGCCCGGAGTCATGAACGGCGCGAGCGGCTCGTAGAGGTGAAGATCGGAGCCGCACAGTCCGGTGGTGGTGACGCGGATGATGGCGTCGGTGGGCTCCTGGATGGCGGGGTCCGGGACCTGCTCGACGGCGATCGTGCGCGGGGCTTGCCAGGTGACGGCGCGCATGGCGTCTCCTCTCTCGGGTCAGTGATGGGGCTTGGTCTTGCGCGTCATCAGCGGCGTGGCGAGGGCGTCGGGCAGGTGCGTGCCGAGCTCGGCCTGGAGCCTGTTCTTGGCCGAGCCGGCGACGACGCTGGACCTGCCGGACATCAGCGCCTCGTAGCCGTCGCGGGCCACGTCGCGGGGGTCGTCCTTGTCGTTGCTGCTGCCGAGCGGGGTGTCGAGCATGCCCGCGCGGGCGAAGAACCCGGTGTCGGTCGGCCCGGGCATCAGGGAGGTGACCGTCACGCCGGTCTCCTTCAGCTCCTCGCCGATCGCCTCGGCGAACGAGTGCACGAAGGCCTTCGAGGCGGCGTACGTCGCGTGGTAGGGCCCCGGGCTCACGGCCGCGATCGACGAGGTGATCAGGATCCGGCCGCGCCCGGCCGCCACCATGTCCTGCACCATGTGCTTGGCCAGGTGGACCGTGGAGCGGACGTTGAGATCGATGACGCGCAGGTCGTCGGCGAGCGGGATCTCCTCGAAGCTGCCGCCGGCGCCCACCCCGACGTTCAGCGCCACGGCATCCGGCGTACGACCGAGCTGGCGCACGTTGGCGTAGAGCTCCTCGACACCGTTCGGCGTGGAGAGGTCGACCTGGATCGCGATCACGTCGCTCTCGCCCCGGCCCAGCTCGATCGCGACCGCCTCGATGGCGTTGTCCTCCGCCGCGATCGCGACGTCGAAGCCGTGATCCACGAACTCCTGCGCGAGCGCGCGGCCGATGCCGCTCGAGGCGCCTGTCACGACCGCGAGAGGACGAGGAAAGCCCGTGCCTTCCGGGCTGGTGTCGCTCGGTGTACTCATGACTTCGAGGTGTCCGTCCGTCCCCGTCCCCATTCATCTGCGATATTCATCTGCGGCGCGGTCTCAGCGGCGCGGCGTCCTCGTCGTCGATGCCACGCCGCAGGTGGACTGCGGTCGCCGGCGACGGCAGTCCCTTGTCGCCGTCGAGCCACGCCGCGATGTCGGGGGCGCGCAGGCGGCCGCCGGAGACGACCAGCAGCGCCGCGAGCAGCACCATCCCGACCCCGCAGCCGATCGCGACGACGAGCAGCGCGGTGCGCAGCCCCGAGGCCGGTGAGGACGCGCGCAGTGCCAGTTGGAGGGCGACCGGCGCCACGGCGTACGTCGCGACCGAGCGCAGCAGCTGGACCAGCGCGAACGCGCGGGCGAGCAGCTCGGAGCGCAGGCCGAGGCCGGTGAGGAAGAGCCCGGGCGAGACGGTCGCGGACGCCCCGAAGCCGAGCAGCAGCACGCCCACACCGGCCGCCGGACCGGTCCAGCGCGCCATCACGAGTACGGCGCCGAGCGCGAGCGCGAGCAGGCCGGCCTCTACGAGCACCGGCACCCACCGGGTCGCGAACAGCCGCCACAGGGCCACGGCCCCCAGCAGTGCGCCGAGCGGCATCGGCCAGAACGCCGTGGCGACCTGCCCCGGGCTCCGCCCGACGACCTGGGTGAGCGCGGTCTGGAGCAGGTCGGTGCTGGTGACCACGGCGGCGCCGCCGAGCATCGCGGCGATCAGGCCGATCACCGGCAGCATCGTGGTCAGGGACCTGATCGGGATGAGTGCGTCGCGCCGTCGGTCCTCGACCAGCAGCACCGCCACGAGGAGCGCGAGACCGACCAGGGCCGGCGCCAGCACGGGCAGGGAGACGATCGAATGGTCGGCGACCAGGGTCGCGGCCAGGAACAGCAGCGGCGTGCCGAGGGCCACCAGCATCAGCGTCGGGCGGTCGGTGCGCCGTCCCGGATCGGCGGGCTCCCAGACGTCATACCCGGCGAACCCGACCAGCCACCCGATCGCGGCCAATACCGCCGCACCGACGACGAGCCAGCGCCAGCCGGCGCCGCCGGCGGCGAGCGCGATCCCACCCGCGATCGGGCCCAGGGCGGTGGCGCCGAAGAGGCCGAGGTCGATGATCCCCGCGCTCAGCGGAACCCGGCCCGGCCCGAACCGGGTGATCAGCGGGGGCAGCGCCGTGATGAGCATCGCCCCGGCCGCGAGGCCCTCCACGATGTGAGCGAGGAGGAAGACCGGCCACGCGGTGGCGCCGGCCGCGACGAGCGAGGCGACGGCGAAGGTGACCTCCGCGGTCAGGAAGATGCGGCGACCCATCCAGCGCAGGGCGGCCTGCGCGCAGACGACGGCGCCGACGGCGTACGCCGCATTGCCGAGCGCGATCGCGAGACCGACCGTTCCCTTGCTCGTCCCGAGGGCCCCGGCGATCTGCTCCTGCAACGGAAGCAGGGACGCCGAGAGGATGACGTTCGGTCCCAGGCCCAGCAGCGCGATGCCGACTGCGAACCCGTAGTTGCCACGCGCGCTCACCCGGACTCGGTGCCCTGTGGCCGCGGGGGCGAAACACGCGTCAGGCGTGCCCCGGTGGGTACCGAGGCCCGTGCGCCAATCGATGATGAGACTGCTAGGCCTTGCCAATCCTGACCGCCCCGATTCCGACAGTCGGGGTCGCGCTCCGCGCGTCGTCGTGGTGACCGGCGCCTCCGGAGGAATCGGTCGCGCGTCGGCGGTGGCCTTCGCCCGGCGCGGTGACTCCGTGGCGCTGCTCGCGCGCGGCACCGCGGGCCTGGAGGGGGCGCTGAAGGAGATCGAGGAAGCGGGCGGGAACGCGCGGATGTATCCCGTCGACGTCTCCGACAGCGGGGCCCTCGATGCCGTTGCCGACCGCGTCGAGGAGGAGCTCGGGCCGATCGACGTCTGGGTCAACGTCGCCTTCACCTCCGTCTTCGCCCGCTTCGTGGACATCAAGGCCGAGGAGTACGAACGCGTCACGCAGGTCTCCTATCTCGGCTTCACCAACGGCACCCGCTCCGCGCTCAAGCGGATGCTGCCGCGTGACCGTGGCGCGATCGTCCAGGTCGGGTCAGCGCTCGCGTACCGCGGCATTCCGCTGCAGAGCGCCTACTGCGGTGCCAAGCACGCGATCCAGGGCTTCAACGAGTCGCTGCGCGCCGAGCTCCTCCACGAGGGCAGCGGGGTGAAGAACACGATGGTGCAGATGCCGGCGGTGAACACGCCCCAGTTCTCCTGGGTGCTCTCGCGGATGCCGCACCAGGCGCAGCCGGTGCCGCCGATCTACCA
>Ga0131853_10001386_pt1 | contig 43460 bp, 44 predicted proteins | sample TergutLab28metaG_FD_92764 | JGI IMG/M metagenome (GOLD analysis project Ga0131853, IMG submission 92764) | Labiotermes labralis P1 segment gut microbial communities from Petit-Saut dam, French Guiana - Lab288 P1 (version 2) (version 2) | ecosystem: Host-associated > Arthropoda: Insects >...
CAGGCGCGTCCGACAACGAGGCCGGGGCGGGGTGTCACCAGATCCGGACGCGCTCCTGGGGGTCGAGCCACAATCCGTCGCCGTCCTGGGTCTCGAAGACCTCGTGGAACTCGTCGAGGTTGCGCACGATGTTGGCGCGGAACTCGGACGGGCTGTGCGGGTCGATCGTGAGGTACTGCTGGGCCTGCTCCTTGCGGCGCATCGTGCGCCAGCAGTAGGCCCAGTTCATGAAGAGCTTCTGGCGCTCCTGCGCTGATGCCTCGCCGCCCTGTGAGATCAGGTACGCCGTGTGGGCGATCGTCAGGCCGCCGAGGTCGCCGATGTTCTCGCCGACGGTGAGCGCACCGTTGACATGCTCGCCGGGCAGGTCGCGGGGCTCGAAGGCGTCGTACTGGCTGATCAGCGCCTTGGTCTTCACCTCGAAGGCGCCCCGGTCGTCGTCGGTCCACCAGTTGACCATGTTGCCGTCGCCGTCGTACTGCGAGCCCTGGTCGTCGAAGCCGTGGCCGATCTCGTGTCCGATGACGGCCCCGATGCCGCCGTAGTTCTCGGCAAGCTCGGCGTCGGGGGCGAAGAACGGCTTCTGCAGGATCCCGGCCGGGAAGGTGATCTCGTTGGTGCCGGGGTTGTAGTAGGCGTTCACGGTCTGGGGCAGCATGAACCACTCGTCGCGGTCGACCGGGCTGCCGATCTTGGCCAGCTGCCGGTCGGTCTCGAAGACCGTCGCGGAGATGACGTTGCCCAACAGGTCGCCCCGCGCGATCGTCATCGCGGAGTAGTCACGCCACTTGTTCGGGTAGCCGATCTTCGGGATGAACTTGTCGAGCTTCTCGAAGGCGCGCTGCTTCGTCTCCTCGCCCATCCAGTCGAGCTTCGAGATCGACGTCCGGTACGCCGCGAGCAGGTTGGCCACCAACTCGTCCATCATCGCCTTGCTCTGGGGCGGGAAGTGCCGCGCGGCGTACTCCTTGCCGACCGCCTCGCCCAGCGCACCCTCGACGAGCGCCACGCCGCGCTTCCAGCGGGCGCGCAGCTCCGGGGTGCCGTTGAGCGTGCGGCCGTAGAAGTCGAAGTTGAGCTCGACGAAGTCGTCGGTGAGGAACGACGCGGCCCAGCGCAGGACCTTGGACTGCAGGTACGGGCGCCACTGCTCGATGTCGACGTCGCCGAGCGCCGTCGCGAGGTGCTCGAAGTACGACGGCTCGCGGACGATCGCATCTCGGAGGATGGTGGCGGCGTCCTTCTCCCCGGCCGTCAGCGCGCCGATGTAGCCCGCCCAGTCGAAGGCAGGGCAGAGGTCGTTGATCTCGGCCAGCGTGCGCAGGTTGTAGGTCTTCTGGCGGTCGCGGGTCTCGGCGCGCTCCCAGTGTCCCTCGGCAAGGCGCGTCTCGAGCGCAAGCACGGACTGCGCCGCGGCCTCGCCGGCCGCCTCGTCGTACAGGCCGCCGAGGACGAAGAGCCGGGTCAGGTAGGCGGTGTACGCCGCGCGGATCGCTGCGAACTTCTCCTCGCGGTAGTACGACTCGTCGGGGAGACCGAGGCCGCCCTGGAGGAGGTTGACGACGTAGCGCTCGGCGTCCTTGTCGTCGTTGTCGATGTAGGAGCCGAAGATGCCGCTGCCGCCGACCCGCTCGAACTCGCCCAGGAAGGACGCAAGGCCACCCAGGTCACCGACGGCGACCACCTTCTCGAGCCAGGGCTGCACCGGCGAGGCGCCGGCGGCGTTGATCGCGTCGATGTCCATGAAGTCGGCGAAGAGGTCGCCGATCTTCTGCGCGTCGCTGCCCGCCCCGGAACCACCGGCGGCCAACGCCTCGATGATGGCGTGGACCTGCGCCTCGGCCTGATCGGCGAGCATCACGAACGGCCCCCAGCTGGAGCGGTCCGACGGGATCTCCGCCTCGCGCAGCCAGGTGCCGTTGACGTGGCCGAAGAGATCGTCCTGCGGGCGGATGGTGGTGTCCATGCCTGGGCGGGCGTCGTCGAGAGTCGTCACGAAGCGAACATTAGCCCGCCGAACAACGGCGCTCGCCGGAGCGCTGGCCACAACCCCCGACTCGCGGGGCCACAACCCCGGGTTCGCGGGGCCACAACCCCCGACTCGGCGGTTAGCCGGGCCGGACCAACCGGTTCATCTCGAAGTGCATCGGGTCGGTGTAGTGCCAGGTGCCGCCCCAGGTGAAGCCCCACTTCTCGAAGATCTGCACCACGCCGCGGTTCATCGTGCCGCGGGTGCCGCGCTGATTGGTGGCCGCGTCGATGTCGATGGCCAGGCCGAACGCGTGGTTGGAGAGGACCGTGGTGCCGGGGATGTACGCCGGGTTGTAGCAGCCGTCGTAGTGGTGGATGGTGTGGGCCAGGCCGCGCGCGACCACCTCGGCAAGCGCCGCCCGCAGCTGCGGGAAGAGCATCCGGTTGCACGACACCTCGCCGAGGATCGGCACCGGCGCGGTCACGATGTGGCTCGCCACCCAGGCCGGATCCGGGGCGACCTTGCCCCCACCGAGCACGCGGAAGGTGTAGTGGCCGATCGCGTCGGCGACCGAGCCCACGACGTACGCCGTCTGGAGCGCGCGGGGGTCGAGGCCGTCGCGCGCGACGACGTCGAGGCGCTGCACCGAGACGCTCCGGCCGACGATTGCCCGCACGGGCTTCACCACGCCTTCGGGTGCCGCTGCGCCGGTCGAGACCAGCAGCGCATTGCCGGCAGCCATGCCGAGCGCCCGCCCCCATGCGTCGTTGACGACGACCGAGGGCAGGCCCGGGATCGCCTCGACGTACGCCCCGACGTGGACCAGCGGCGCGGCGGCCGACGAGCCCAGCCGCGCGTAACCCGTCCGGTCGAGCACCACCTTCTTCTGCAGCGGTGCCGCCACCGCGAGCTCCCCGCCGGCCACCCGGTCCCAGATCTGCTGGTTGTCCGCGGTGGCAGCGGGTTCGAAGAGCCGGTACGTCGCCGGGTCGGCCGCCACGACGTTGAGCAGCCGGTCCTCGATCGAGACCTGCGCCAGCGAGATCTGGGCGACCCCGGTGACACCTTTGGCGTGCTGGACCGCGGTCACGACGGCCGCCGGCAGCGGGTGCTGGGAGAAGACCAGCAGGTCGGCCGAGGTCAGGTGCTGGGTGCGCGGCCCCGGCGGCGGTACGGCGTGACTCGGGTCGGCGACCGGCACCGTCCCTGTCGGCGTGCCGGCGGACGTGCTCGCGCCAGACGCACCGGCTCTGTCGTGTCCCGACGTGGCCGCCGGCGTACCCGCGCATGCCGTCAACAGAGCGGCCGACAACGCGGCCGCGACCATTCCCCTCCGCACGCCGTCAGCGTAGGCGAGGCAGGGTGAGTGCTCTGGCCAAGGGCCACAACCCCCGACTCGGCGGGCCACAACCCCGGTCTCGGCCGGCCGCAACCCCCGACTCGGCGGGCCACAACCCCCGACTCGACGGGCCACAACCCCCGGCTCGACGGGCCACAACCCCCGACTCGGCGGGCCACAACCCCCGGCTCGGCGGGCCACCACCCCCGACTCGGCGGGCCACCACCCCCGACTCGGCGTCAGGCCCAGGTGACGGCGCTCAACGCGGGCCAGTCCAGGACCCCCGCGGCGGGGCTGACGGCGCCGGCGGGCGGCTCGGTGCGGTTCCACAGTCGGAGGTACAGCTCGCGCGCCGTGCCGTCGAGGACCCAGTCGACCCCGTCATCCGCAGCCTCGTCGTCCGCAGCCTCGTCGTCCGCAGCCTCGTCGTCGGGCGGCCCGACCACTCTGACGGTGACCGCCGGCTCGGGCGTGAGGGTGAGCCGCCACCACACGTCGGCGTCGTCGGGCCGGACGGCCAGCACCGACTCCTCGGGCATCCGCAGCGGCGACCTGCGCCGCGTGAGGAACCCGGCCAGCAGCTCGTCGAGGCCATCGAGGGCGAGGTCATGGTCGACCCACTCGATCTCGTCGGGCCTCGGCGCGCGGCCGAGCGCGGCAGCCTGGGCGTCGACCGCATGGATCGTCGTCTCGTGGCACTGACGCCGCGCCCAGAAGAGACGCGGCGCCGGCGCGTCGTTGAGGAAGACCGGCGCGGATGCGTCGTCCGCGGCCGCGTAGAGGGCGCCCGCGAGGTCGACGACGCCGTCGCGCAGCCACTCGAGGGGGTCGAGAGCGGCCTTCCCCTCCCGCTCCCAGGACTCGGGCTCGTCGACGTGCTCACCGCGCAGCAGCGCGGCGGCCCAGCGGTGGACCATCCCCTGGTGGGCGACCAAGTCGCGCGCGGTCCAGCCCGGACAGGTCGGCACCGGCGCGTCGAGACCGGCCCGGTCGGCATACCGGACGAACGCGATCATCGCCGTACGCAGCCAGCTCAGGTAACGAGCGACACTCAGGTCGGTGGGCACGTGGACATCGTCGCAAGATCGGGAGCCGGGCGCGCCGGGTTTTCTCACGACGCGGTCAGATCGCGGACCTGCTCGGTCACGAAGCGCGCCCAGCGCCCGCGCCGCAACATCGCGTGGACGTCGTTGCCCATCGATCGCGTGGTCACGTCGGCCACCCGGCGTGCACCGTCGAGGAAGGTGGCCATCGACGAGAACGGACAGGTGTGGTCCCAGGCCGCGTAGGCGACGCGGAGGCGCTTCCCGGCGACCGGGTCGACCGGTTCGTCGGACGGAAACCACGGCGCCAGGGCGACCACGCCTGCGACGGCGGGGTCCTCGGCGACACGGACGGCGGTGCGTGCGCCCATCGAGTGGCCGGCCACGACGATCGGGCTCCCCGGCCGCGCGGCCTGCACCGCCGCGAGGGCCTCGCGCGCCTCGCGAACCGGCTCGCCGTCGTTCCAGCCGAGGACGGAGTGACGCAGCACCCAGGCGTGGATCCCGGCGGCGGCAGCGCGGCGCTGCAGGCCCAGAACGGGCACCAGTGGCGGTGCCAGGAGCCAGCCCGGGACCCGGAGACTCGACTCCTCGACCCCGCCGTGGAAGAGCAGCAGCACGGGGCCGTCCGACGGGCCCGAATGCCGCAACCGATCGGGCATCATCCCCCGAGGCTAGCCGCGCCGAGGCACCGGGTGCGAGGGCTTTGAGGGAGGATGTGGAGCATGACGCAGCCTTTCGGGATCGATTTCGGCGGCACCGGCATCAAGGGCGCACCGATCGATCTGCAGTCCGGGACCTTCCTCGCCGAGCGGGTGCGCTTCAAGACGCCGTCCCCGTCCACGCCCGACCGGATCGCCGAGGTCTTCGCCGACCTGCTGGCGAGATTCCCCGACTGCACCGGGCCGGTCGGCGTCACGGTGCCGGGCGTCGTCCACCACGGCGTCGTACGGTCGGCGGCGAACATCGACGAGTCCTGGATCGGCACCGACGCCGACGCGCTGCTCACCCGCGTCACCTCGCGCGACGTACACGTCGTCAACGACGCCGACGCGGCCGGCCTGGCCGAGGTCCGGTACGGCGCCGCGAAGGGTCGCTCGGGGCTGGTCATGCTCACCACCCTCGGCACCGGCATCGGCACGGCCATGCTGTACGACGGGGTGCTGGTGCCCAACTCGGAGCTCGGACACCTCGAGATCGACGGCCACGACGCCGAGAGCCGCGCCGCCAACCGCGCCCGGGAGAAGGAGGAGCTCTCCTGGAAGGACTGGGCCAAGCGGCTGCGCAAGTACTACCGCACCCTCGAGCGGCTCTTCTCCCCTGACCTCTTCATCGTCGGCGGTGGGGTGTCGAAGTACTCCGAGGAGTTCCTTCCCCTGCTCGACCTGGACACCGAGATCGTGCCTGCCGCGCTGCTCAACACCGCCGGCGCCGTCGGTGCCGCACTGGCCGCCGTCGAGCGGCACGACTGACCCGTCATCCGCGCGCGGATCAGGTTCGCCCTCTACCATGTCAACCATGGCGAGAACTGAGGGTCGGGGCCTCTGGCGCGCGCTGCAGAGCCCCACATGGGTCAGCCGGATCGTCCTCTTCGTCGGGCTCACGAGCCTGCTGAGCGCCTTCCTGCCGGGCATCGCGTCCCGCACCCGGCTGGTCCACGAGATGGTGCCTTCGGCGTTCCCGGCGGCGGCGACGACCGGCGCGGCCGCCATCGGCCTGATCCTGATCGCTCTCTCGCGCGCGCTGCGTCGCGGGAAGTTCCGCGCCTGGCTGGTGGCGCTCGTGCTCTCGGCGGTGGCTGCCGTGCTGCACCTGATCAAGGGGCTGCAGGTCGAGGAGGCCGCGCTGTGCCTGCTCCTGGTCGGCCTGCTCGCGGCCTCGCGCCGTAACTTCACCGCCCGGCCCGACCCGCGCTCGACCGGCCGACTGCTCATCGTGCTGACCTGCGGCCCGATCGTGGCCACCGCACTGGGCTACATCTGGCTGGCACTCGACGGCGACGGTCAGGCGCCCGGCACCACGACCGCCCAGCGGATCGTCCAGGCCCTCGGCGGCCTGGTCGGAATCCCCGGCCCGATGACGTTCACCAGCAGCGGCGCGTTCACCCGGGCCGCGGTCGGCCTCGTCGTCCTGGGCGCGGCGGTGCTGCTGGTGGCCGTGATCACCGCGATGGAGCCCGCGGACGGCCCGCATGGCCTCACCCCCGACGAGGACGCGCGCGTGCGCACCCTCCTCGGCAAGTGGGGCTGGGTCGATTCATTGGCCTACTTCTCGACCCGCGACGACCGCTCGGTGATCTTCAGCCCCTCCGGCCACGCGGCCGTCTCCTACCGCGTCGTCGGCAACGTCTCGTTCGCCGCGGGTGACCCCATCGGCAACCCCTCGGACTGGCCCGACGCGATCAGGATGTGGCTCGACGAGGCCCGCTCGTACGGATGGACGCCCGCCAACCTGGGCTGCAGCGAGCGCGGCGCCGCGGCGTACCATCGCGCCGGCCTGGAGATCCTGGAGATCGGTGACGAGGCCGTCGTACACGCCTCCGACTTCAGCCTCGAGGGTCGTTCGATGCGCGGCGTACGGCAGGCGGTGGCGCGCGTCTCGCGAGCCGGCATCAGCGCAGCCTGCTACCGGGTCGGCGACCTCTCGCCCGAGCTGCGCGCCCAGCTCCGCGACAAGGCGATCGCCTGGCGCGAGGGCCCGGTCGAGCGTGGGTTCTCGATGGCGCTCGGCCGTTTCGGGCAGCCCCGCGACGACCGCTCCATGGTCGTGGTCGCCAGCAGGGCGGACGGCGAGCTGGTCGGGCTGCTGTCGTTCGCCCCGTGGGGTGACGACGCGCTGTCGCTGGACCTGATGCGCCGTACCCGTGAGAGCGAGAACGGCATCGTCGAGCTGATGGTGACCACGCTCATGCTGGACGCCCAGCGGCTCGGCATCTCCAAGATCTCCCTGAACTTCGCGGCGTTCCGCGGCGTCTTCGCCCGTGGTGAGCGACTCGGCGCCGGCCCGACGACCCGCGCCTGCCGCGCCGTGCTGCTGTGGGCCTCGCACTTCGCCCAGATCGAGTCGCTCTACCGTTCCAACGCGAAGTACCAGCCCGAGTGGGTGCCGCGCTTCATCGCCTACCCGCGCGTGACCGACATCCCGAAGATCGGTACGGCGGCGCTGCGGGCCGAGGCCCTGCTGGTCGCTCCGGAGTGGTACCGCCGGCTCACCGGCGCCCATGCCCGCAGCGAGGCCGTGACCCAGATCCCGGAGATCACCACGACGGCCGGACCCTCCTCCTCCGACGGCGCCGTCGAGGAGCCGGACGGCACGGAGAGCGCTCCCGCCGAACGCGAAGACGCCCCCGCCCGCGCCGAGTGATCTCAGCGGCTCGGGCAGGGGCGCCTGGGCGGATGGCGCGGAGCGGACCTCAGACCACTCCGCGCAGGAAGTACCACACGAAGAACGCGCCGACGACCGCGAGCAGCGGGTGCACCGAGCGCAGCCGGCCGCGGCCCACGGCGATGAGCACGTAGAGCACGATGCCCGCGCCGACACCGTTGGCGATCGAGTACGTGAACGGCATCATCACCATCGTGGCGAATGCGGGGATCGCGATGCCCATGTCGTGCCACTCGATCTCGGCGGCCTGGCTGATCATCAGCGCACCGACCACGAGCAGTGCGGGTCCGGTGGCCTCGGACGGGATGATCCCCACCAGCGGCGAGATGAACATCGCCAGCAGGAACAGCACACCGGTGACCATGTTGGCCAGGCCGGTCTTGGCGCCCTGGGCCACACCGGCGGTGCTCTCGACGAAGATCGTGTTGGAGGACGCCGACGCGCCACCGCCGGCGATCGCGCCCACCGACTCGACGAGGAGCACCTGACGCATCTGCGGGAGCCGACCGTGCTCGTCGGTCAGGTCGGCCTTGCGGCCGATCGCCAGCGCCGTCCCCATGGCGTCGAAGAAGTTGGCCATCAGGACGGTCAGGACCAGGCCGATGCCGGCGCCCCAGCCGACCACGCTGAAGACGTGGAAGCGGGCAGTTCCGACGAGGCCGAAGTTCGGCGCCGCGAAGATCTTGCCGGGCCAGGTGGCGTAGGCGACCGGCGTCCCGCTGGCGAAACCGTTGATGACCATGGCGACGACCGTGCCGACGACGATCGCGATCAGCAGCGCGCCGGGCACGTTGCGCGCCATCAGCACCGCGGCGATCAGGAGCGTCACGACGAAGACGAGGGTGCCCCAGGAGCGGAAGTGGTCGGAGAGTGCGACCACCGTGCCGCCGCCCTGCGGGTGGATGACGATGCCACCGTTGACCAGGCCGATGAGGGCGATGAAGAGGCCGATGCCGGCGCCGATGGCGCGCTTGAGGCCATCGGGGATGGCGTTCATGATCGCCTCGCGCAGGCCCACCAGGACCAGCACGAGCATCACGACGCCCTCGATGACGATGACGCCCATCGCGTCGGGCCACGTCAGCTGGTGGCCGGCGACCAGGGTGAAGGCCACGAACGCGTTGACGCCCAGGCCGGCCGCGAGCGCCATCGGCACGTTGGCGAACAGACCCATCGCGATCGTCATGACACCGGCGACCAGCGCGGTGACGGTGACGAGCTGAGTCCCGTTGAGGACGTGTTTGTCGACGTCGGGCAGGCCGCCCAGGATCGACGGATTCAGGGCGATGATGTAGGCCATCGTGGCGAACGTGACGAGGCCACCGAGGATCTCGGCACGGAGGCTGCTGCCCCGTGCGGAGATCTTGAAGTAGCGGTCCAGGGCGTTGGGGTGCGAGGTGCTGCGGTCCGGCGCAGCCTGCGAGGTGGGCACTGGCGGAATTTACCAGTCAGCGCGGGTTGGAAGCGCGGAGACCGTATCAGGGGCTCCCAAGTCGCGGCGATGGCGAGGACATCTCGACCGGCGGCCGCCTGGGGAACTCGACGTCGGCCTGCATGTCGGGTCGCCGCGTGAGCGGCGCGGGTCGGCGTACTGCGGGTTCACCACGGTAAGTGGGCCAACCTGAACTTCTCCGGGTTAATACACCCCGAGAAGCGCAGGCTGATCTGCTTACCGTGGTGAACCGGCGCGGGTTCGTCCGCTTACCGTGGTGAACCGGCGCAGGTTCGTCCGCCTACCGTGGTGAACCGGCGCGGGTTCGTCCGCCTACCGTGGTGAACCGGCGCAGGTTGATCCGCCTACCGTGGTGAACCGGCGCGAGGCAGAGCCGACGCTAGGCCGGAACCCGTGAGAGTGCCCGGACGATCTCCTCGACACGAGTCTTGGCGTCCCCGAAGAGCATCTGGGAGTTCTCGCGGAAGAAGAGCGGGTTCTGCACCCCGGCGTACCCGGCGGCCATGGACCGCTTGAAGACCACGACGTTCTTGGCCTCCCAGACCCGCAGGACGGGCATGCCCGCGATGGGTGAGCCGGGGTCCTCGGCGGCCGCGGGGTTGACGGTGTCGTTGGCGCCGATGACCAGTACGACGTCGGTGGTGGCGAGGTCGTCGTTGATCTCGTCCATCTCCAGCACGATGTCGTAGGGCACCTTGGCCTCGGCCAGCAGCACGTTCATGTGGCCCGGCAGGCGGCCGGCGACGGGATGGATGCCGAAGCGGACGTCGACGCCGCGCTCGCGCAGTGCCCGGGTCAGCTCGGCAACGGGGTACTGCGCCTGCGCCACCGCCATGCCGTAGCCGGGCGTGATGACCACGCTCTGGGCGGACTCGAGCATCTCGGCGGTCTCGGCCACAGTGGTCTCGCGGTGCTCGCCATAGTCCACGTCACCCGAGGGGCCGGCCTCGATGCCGAAGCCGCCGGCGATGACGGAGATGAAGGAGCGGTTCATCGCCTTGCACATGATGTAGGACAGGTAGGCACCGGAGGAGCCCACCAGCGCGCCGGTCACGATCAGGGCGTCGTTGTCGAGCAGGAAGCCCGAGGCGGCCGCGGCCCAGCCGGAGTAGGAGTTCAGCATCGAGACCACCACCGGCATGTCGCCGCCGCCGATGGAGGCCACCAGGTGCCAGCCCAGCGCCAGCGCGACCGCGGTGACCGCGATCAGCAGCCACAGCGCGGGATGTACGACGAAGGCGATGGTCAGGGCGGCGAAGGCGACCAGGGCGCCGACGTTGAGCAGGTTCTTGCCCGGCAGCATCAACGGGGCCGACTTGATCCGGGCGCTCAGCTTGAGGAACGCCACAATCGAGCCGGTGAAGGTCACCGCGCCGATGAAGACGCCGATGAAGACCTCGGCGTGGTGGATGCGCAGCAGAGACCCGGTGAACGCAGGATCGCCGAGCTTCTCCACCTCGCGGTAGCCGTTCCACCCCACCAGTACGGCGGCCAGGCCGACGAAGCTGTGCAGCATCGCGATCAGCTCCGGCATCCCGGTCATGGCCACCACCCGGGCGCGCCACAACCCGATCGCGGCACCGATGAGGACGGCGACCACGATGACCGCGATCGTGACGCCACGACTGCGACCCGGGGCACCGGCCTGGTCGATCACCAGGCCGATGGTGGCCGCCAGCGCGACCAGCATGCCGGCCACGCCGTAGGTCCAGCCCTGTCGGGAGGTCTCGTGCTTGGAGAGCCCGGCCAGGGCGAGGATGAAGAGCAGCGCGGCGACCAGGTAGGCCGCGGTCGCGACGGCGGTGGCGGACATCAGTGGGCACCCTTCGTGCTGTTGTCGCGGGGAGTCGTCTCACGGGAGAACATCGCCAGCATCCGGCGGGTGACCGCGAAGCCACCGAAGATGTTGATCGAGGCCAGCAGGATCGCCGCGGCCGCCAGGATCCGGATCATGGTGTCGGCCGCCCCGACCTGGATCAGCGCGCCGACCACGATCACGCCCGAGATGGCGTTGGTGATGCTCATCAGCGGCGTGTGCAGCGCGTGGTGGACCTTTCCGATCACGTAGTAGCCGATCACGATCGACAGTGTCAGCACGGTCAGGTGGAGCTTGAGCTGACCCGGCGCGAAGGCGCTGATGAGGAAGAGCAGGGCGGCCCCGACCAGCACCAGCGCGACCTTGGCCGTCGGCGAGAGGGGCTTCTTCTCCTCGGCCACCGGCTTGGCCGGCGCCGCGGCCGGCGCGGCCGCGGGAGCGGCGCTCACCTGGACCGGCGGCGGTGGCCACATCTTCTCCCCGCCCTTGACCACGGTGATGCCGCGCTGGACGACGTCGTCCATGTCCAACACCAGCTGGCCGTCCGGGACACCATCACGGCCCGGGGTGAGCAGCTTCATCAGGTTGACCAGGTTGGTGCCATACAGCTGGCTGGACTGCTGGGGCAGCCGGGCGACCAGGTCGGTGTAGCCGATGATCGTGACCTGGTTGTCGGTGACCACGACCTGGTCGGCCACGGTGCCCTCGACGTTGCCGCCCTGGGCGGCCGCCATGTCCACGATCACCGAGCCGGGCTTCATCGCGGCCACGTCCGCGGCGGTGATCAGGCGCGGGGCCGGCCGTCCGGGGATGAGCGCGGTGGTGATGATGATGTCGACGTCGGCCGCCTGCTCGGCGTACAACCGCGCACCGGCCGCGTCATAGGCCTCCGAGGTCGCCTTCGCATACCCGTCGGAGGAGACCTCCTGCTCCTCCTCGGGCACCACGACCGGCAGGTACTCCCCACCCAGGGACTTGACCTGGTCGGCCACCTCCGGACGCTGGTCGGTGGCCCGCACGATCGCACCCAGCGAGGAGGCCGCGCCGATCGCGGCCAGACCGGCCACCCCGGCACCCGCGACCAGCACCTTCGCGGGCGGGACCTTGCCCGCCGCGGTCACCTGGCCGGTGAAGAAGCGCCCGAAGTGGTGCGCGGCCTCCACCACGGCCCGGTAGCCCGCGATGTTCGCCATGCTCGAAAGCACGTCGAGGGACTGGGCGCGGCTGATCCGCGGCACCGCATCCATCGCCAGCACCGTGATCGGCCGGTCGGCCAGCGCCTCGACCAGATCGGGGTTGAGCCCCGGCGCCAGCGTCGAGACCAGGGTCGAGCCGTCCTTCGGCAACACGGTCTCGGCGACCGTGGGGCCGTTGACCCGGAAGATCACCTCCGCGCTCCAGGCGTCCTCCGCCGTACCGATCACCGCGCCGGCCTCGACGTACGCCTCGTCGGTGAAGCTGGCACCCTGCCCGGCACCACTCTCCACGAGCACGTCGTAGCCGAGCCCGATCAGCTGCTTCACGGTCGCAGGCGTGGCCGCGACCCGGGTCTCCCCCGGCTTGGACTCCCGAGTGACTCCGATGAGCATCGTCCGACTCCTTCGTCTGGGCGTTCCCCGGCCGGTCAGGAGCCGAGGAATGGGCGGCACACTGCCAGTCGATGGACCAGTTGGGTAGGCCTGTCCCAGCGTGAGACGCGGGGATTTCGGCCCGACGTGGCAAGTGTCACACTCGTGAACGATCCAATTTCGGCGCAACCGCTACCGACAGGTAGCCATGAGTTCGCCGCCGGTCGTCACCCCGTCCGGATCGGAACCGCCTCGGGGGCTGTGCGACGCCGGATGGCGACCCGGCATCATGAGGTGCGTGAGCGAGGTCGAGTACGCCGCCGGGCTCGCCGTCCTGGCCCTGCTCACCGTCGGGCTCGGGTGGTGGGCCGGCATCGGCCTGCGCTGGGCCCCGCTGCTCGCCCTCGGGCGCGCGACGGTGCAGCTCGGCGTGATCACCCTGCTGCTGCGCGGCATCCTGTCGGTGCCCTGGACGGTGCTCGCCTTCATCGCCCTGATGCTGACCACGGCGTCGGTCACCGCCGGCGGTCGGATCCGGGAACTGCCCCGCGGTCGCCGCTTCGCGGTGACCGGCGTGCTGTCCGGGTCGCTGATCGCGCTCGCGCTGGTGCTCGCGCTGCGGCTGGTGCACCTCGACGTGCGCCACGTGGTGGCGATCTCGGGCATCGTGATCGGCGGCGCCATGTCGGCGGCAACGCTGTCGGGCAGACACTTCCTGCATACGGCCCGGCTGCGCCGCGACGAGGTCGAGGGCTGGCTCTCGCTGGGCGCGACGCCGTCGCAGGCCTACGGCGAGATCGGACGCACGGCCGTGCGGGAGGCACTGCTGCCCAACCTCGACCAGACCCGGGCCACCGGGCTGGTCACGCTGCCGGGTGCCTTCGTCGGCGCACTCTTCGGCGGTGCGGGGCCGATCGACGCCGCCAAGTTCCAGCTGGTCGTGCTGGCGGCACTCGCGCTGGCCATGACCATCTGCGGCATCGTCGTGACCCGGCTGGCCGGCCGCTCGCCGTACGTGGTGGCCGGCGATCCGTGAGCCCCGCCATGCGTAGACCCGCCACACAGATATGAGGGATGAGCGAGGCCCCCGCCGCCCCGCTCATCCCTCGGGCAGTACGCCGATCCGGCGACGGGCGTTTCCCCCAAACCGCGCCCGCCGCCGGACTCATGCGGCGTACGCCGCCAGTGCGCGCCGCAGCGCCGTCAGGGCGCGGGCGCGGGTCGGGCCGATGCTGCCGCGCGGCATGCCGAGCACAGAGCTGACCCGGTCGTAGGTGGCGTCCTCGTCCAGCATCGCGGTCATCAGCGCCCGCTGGGTCGGCGGCAGCTGCCGCAGTGCCCGATGGAGCGCGACCACCATCTCGGCGGCGAGCACCGGCTGTGCCGGGTCGTCGGGCGCCGCCACGTCGTCGGGACGCTCGGTCGGCAGCTCGCGACCGCGGGAGCGGGCGAGCGAGAGCGCCTCGCGGCGGGCCGTGGTGGCCAGCCAGCCGGGCAGCCTGGTCGGGTCGGTGATCCGGAGCGCGTGCGTCATCAGCGCGACCCAGGTGCGCTGGCAGACGTCGTCCACGTCGGTGTGGTCGCGCAGGATGGCCCGGGCGTGGGCTCGGACCACGCCGCCGTACTGCGCCACGACGACGTCCCACGCCGTCGGGTCGCAGGCGTCGAGGCGGACCATGAGGTCGTGCGTGGGCAGGTCACGGGCCGGCGCGGGTGAGCGGCGCGGCCTGACGGTGGATCGAGCGGTGCGAGGCTCGGACGGTGCGGCGACGGCGGTGGTCACGATGGGCTCCTCGGGTGTCCCGGCCGGGATCGGCCGTTGACTGGGAGTCTTCGCGGACCGCGAGCGGCTCGGATCCGTCGACCTACGTAGTCGCCTCGCGGGAAATACGTAGGTGCCAGGCACGCCCCGCGGGAGGTCGCGGAGCTGTCGAGGCTCGCTGCCTCAGACCATCCCGCTGGTCAGGTAGTGCCACGCCAGCGCCCGGGCCAACTCGCCCTCGAGTGCCGGGCTGACCCCCAGCCGGACCATCAGGCGGTGAAGATGGCGGAAGAGCCACGTCGGCCGCCCGGGGCCGCCCGACGGTACGGCGGAGAGGTGCGCCAACCAGGCGCGTGCATCGGCCGCGGGCAGCTGCAGCGGAGCTGCGGCGGCGACCCGCGCCTGGTCGGCCTCGACGCCGCGCCCCTGGGCGCGCCGGTGGCGAGCCAGATGGGTCAGGAAGAGCGCCCGCTCGCCCGAGGGCAGCACGGTCTCCACGGCGCGGACCATCAGCCCGGCGGCGTACGCCTGGACCTCGGCGGGACTGAGTGCCTGCGCGAGGATCCGATCGCAGAGCAGCTGCGACTCCTCGAAGCAGTGCTCGGCGTCGACGGACGTGCGCTGGTGGGTGCGGGTCATCGCTCTCCTTCACCTCGCCCGATGGCGGTCGCGTACCTGGGAGGGACGGCACGCGACCGCCCACTCGGACAAGCAATCCAGGGCCGGTCCGAGCCATCGGGTGTTTCTCTCGAGGGCCGGCGCGACCCTCGCTCCGACAGAGGCGCGTCGGCGCCGCCCGGATACAAGTCACCCGAACGGCCTCTGGCGTCACCACACGCTGGGGCTGACGATGGGAGCGTGGACATACCCGGGACCGCGTTCGTCGGCCGAGCTGCGCTCCTGCGCGCGCTTGTCGGCCAGGCACGGCTGGGTGGTCTTCTCCTCGTCAGCGGTGACGCCGGCATCGGGAAGTCCGCGGTCGTCGATGCGTTGCTCGCCGCCTCGGCGGGTCACCGACTCCGGGGCGCCTGCTTCCCGCAGGTCTCAGGCGGCCTGCCGTACTCGCCACTCGTCCAGGCGCTCCGCCCGATCCGGGGCGACGCGGTGCTCGACACGCTGCCCGCGGAGGTGCGCGAGGCCCTCGGCCCGCTCCTTGGCCTGACCGACGACTCCGACGAGCGGGGGCGGTGGGGGCGCGGACGCCTCTACGAGGCGGCACTCCAACTCTTCGAGACGCTGGCCCGGGGGGCACGGCTCACCGTGGTGATCGAGGACCTGCATTGGAGTGACGAGGCGACCTTCGACCTCATGCAGTTCCTGGTGACCAACCTGCCCACCGCCACCGTCGTGGCGACCTACCGGTCCGACGAGCCCGGACTGCCCGAGTGGCTGCGCACGGGGCTGCACAGCCTGGACGGCCTGGCCGTCGCCCACCACCGGATCGGACCTCTCGAGGACATGGAGGCGACGGCGATCGTCACCGCGCTGCGGCCCGAGGCGGACGCGCTCACCGTCGCCGAGATCGTCCGCCGCGGCGCCGGCAACCCGCTCTACGTGGAGGAGCTCGCCGCGGCGGGCGTCGACGGGCTGCCGCCCCGGCTGGCGGCTCTGGTGCGGCTGCGCGTCTCCCGGCTCTCCCCGGCCGCGACCCTGCTGATGCAGGTGCTCGCGGCGGCCGGGCGCCCCGTGCCGCAGCGGGTGCTCGACCACATCGACGTACTCCCCGCGCAGGCGGCCCGCGAGGCCGCCGACGCGTTCATGATCTCCACCAGTCGCGACGACGGGCTCGTGCCGCGCCACGCCCTGCTCGGCGAGGCGCTCTACGACCAGCTGCTGCCCAACGAGCGCAGCCGCGTGCACCGGCTGTTGGCGGAGGGGCTGACGGCGGCCGGGCCGATGGATGCGGACGATGACCACTGGGCCGTCGTCGCCTACCACTGGAAGCGTGCGGACCGTCAGGACCGCGCCGTCGCACCGCTGCTGCGAGCGGCACGGACCAGCCAGCGACGCTTCGCCTATGCCGAGGCGGCGCGCCAGTGGGAGCGCGCACTGCGCATCTGGCCCGCCGAGGACGTCGTCGACGGAGTGACCAAGGTGCAGGCGCTGCGCGAGCTCGCCCGCTCCCTCCGGCTCGCCGACGAACCGGCGCGGGCCCGTCCGCTGCTGCTCGCCGCGGTCGACCTCGCCGCCGACGACACCGAGCGCGCGACGGTGCTGGAACAACTGGCCCAGCTCGAGCGGGACCTCGGCGACGGCGACGCGGCGCTGGAGACCCTGGCCCAGGCACGGGAGACCGCACCCTCCAACGACCCCGTCCTCGTCGCCCGGATCGAGGTCTCGTACGCCGCCATGCGGATGCTCCAGGGCGAGTACGCCGCATCCCGGGCGCACTGCGAGCGCGCGCTGGCGCTCCTGCCGAAGACCGACCACGACTGGGAGCGCGCCCACGCGTTGCGGCTGCTGGCGGTCGACCTGGTCAACCTCGGCGAGGCCGACCGGGCCGAGGCGACCATCCGCCGGGCGCTCGAGCTCGCGCGCGCCATCGCCGACCCCGAGCCGCTGCTGCGGACCTACACCAACATGGCCTACGTCCTGGCCGCCGTCGGGCGGCCCACCGAGGCAGCAGACGCCTGCGCCCAAGGGCTCGAGCACGCCCGCAAGGCGGGCCTGTGGCACGCGCTGGGACAGACCCTCCTGGCCAACCGCGGCGGTGCGCTCGCCGAGTGCGGCCGACTGACCGAGGCTCGGGCCGTCCTCGAGGAGGCCGTGGCAGCGACCCCGACGCCGTCGCGGCGCGAGTACGCGGAGTACCGGCTCGCGGAGATCGAGTTGGCCCTCGGCGAGACCGACCGGGCACTCGCCCGGCTCGAGGTCGCTCCGCTGAACCCGTCCGACACCGTCTCGTCGGGCCAGTACGCACTGAGCCGGACGCTCCTCCACCTGGCGCGCGCCGACTCCGCCGCGGGACTGGCCACCGCGCTGGCCTATCTGGAGCACGAGGACGACGAGGGCGCCATCGACCCGACCGAGGGGCTCTGCCTGGCCGAGGCGGCACTGCGCTGCGTGCGTCAGGAGCTCAGCCGCGCGCAGATCATGGGGAGCGAGACCGACGGACTGCGCCTGCTCGCCGACCGGCTGGTGGGCATGGCCGATGCCCTGGCCGAGGGCGTCGGCCTGCTGCCCTGTCTGGACCGACGCGATCTGTGTCGCCTCCAGCACGCCGCCATCGCCCAGACGGCGCGACCCGAGGAGTGGGAGGAGCTCGCGGAGCGGCTCGAGAGCCACGAGACCCCGTTCGCAGCCGCGTATGCCTGGCTCGAAGCAGGCGACCTGCGGGCCGCGTCGAGCGGTCCGTCGACCTCGGCGGCGCCGCTTCGCCGTGCCTACGGCCTGCTGGCCCACCTCGGCCCCTCGACCCTGTACGACGAGACGCTGGCCAGAGCGCGGCGGTACCACGTCAAGCTCGCGCCGTCGGCGTTGATCCCCGCACCCCGAACCCCCGCGCTGCCTGCCGCCGCCGTCGCCGCCGGCCTGACGCAGCGCGAGCTGGAGGTGCTCACCGAACTCGGGTCGGGCGCCACCAACCGACAGATCGCACGAACTCTTGGTATCAGCGAGCGCACGGTCGGCGTCCATGTAGGGAACGTGCTCGCCAAGCTGCACGTTCGAAACCGCACCGAGGCCGCCCGGCGCGCCGTCGACCTCGGTCTGAGCCTGGAGCAGACATGACCACACTGACCCTGGACGTCGAGACCATCTACACCGCGGCGGAGGCCGAGCAGCCGAACCGCGTCAAGCCCACCCCTGACAACCCGCCGACGCCGACCCCGACGCCGACCCCGCAGCCGGCTCCGCTGGACCCTGAGCGGGTCAAGCCGACGCCGGACGAGGTGTCGCACTAGGGCGCACCCGCGTTGTGAGCGTCTCGTGGCCCCCTTCCGGCGGGCCCGGCGCTCACAACTCGCGGCGCGTCAGCGCTTCGGGCGCTGGTCGACGATGCGGCGCATCTTGCCGACCGACCGCTCGATCTCGTACGGCGCGACGACGTCCACGGCGACCGTGACGCCGATCGTGCGCTTGACCAGTTGCGCGACCTCGCGGCCGGCTGCCTCGGCGGCGGCGGCCTCGACGCCCTCGTGGCGCTCGATCCGCACCGTCATGGAGTCGAGGTTGCCCTCCCGGTGCAGCACGCACTGGAAGTGCGGGGCGAGCGCGGGCGACTTGAGCACGATCTCCTCGATCTGGGTCGGGAAGAGGTTGACCCCGCGCAGGATGATCATGTCGTCGGTGCGCCCGGTGATCTTCTCGATCCGGCGCATCGGACGGGCGGTGCCCGGCAGCAGTCGGGTCAGGTCGCGGGTGCGGTAGCGCAGGACCGGCATGGCCTCCTTGGTCAGCGAGGTCAGCACGAGTTCGCCGGTCTCGCCGTCGGGCAGCACCTCGCCGGTGACCGGGTCGATGATCTCCGGGTAGAAGTGGTCCTCCCAGACGTGCAGGCCGTCCTTCGTCTCGACGCATTCCTGGGCGACGCCGGGCCCGATGATCTCCGAGAGTCCGTAGATGTCGACGGCGTCGATGCCGAGCCGGCTCTCCATCGCGCGACGCATGTCGTCGGTCCACGGCTCGGCTCCGAAGATGCCGATCTCGAGTGAGCACTCGCGCGGATCCATGCCCTGGCGCTCCATCTCGTCGGCGATGTTGAGCATGTACGACGGCGTGACCATGATGATCCGCGGCTTGAAGTCGGCGATGAGCTGCACCTGGCGCTCGGTCATCCCTCCCGAGACGGGCACGACGGTGCAGCCGAGCTTCTCGGCACCGCCGTGGGCGCCGAGGCCGCCGGTGAACAGGCCGTATCCGTAGGCGTTGTGGAGGATGTCGCCCGGCCGGCCGCCGCCAGCGCGGATGCTCCGCGCCACGACCGTCGCCCAGACGTCGAGGTCGTTGCGCGTGTAGCCCACCACGGTCGGGCGGCCCGTCGTACCGGACGAGGCGTGCACGCGGACCACCTGCTCCCGCGGCACCGCGAACATGCCGAAGGGGTAGTTCTCCCGCAGCGTCGCCTTCGAGGTGAACGGCAGCTTCGCCAGATCGGCGAGCTCGGTGATGTCGTCGGGGTGCGCGCCCGCCTCGTCGAACGCCTGGCGGTAGTGCGCGACGTTCTCGTAGGCGTGCCGCACCGACCAGCGCAGGCGGTCGAGCTGCACGGTGCGCAGCTCGTCGATCGAGGCGGTCTCGATCGGCTCGAGCTCGGCAGGGCTGACGGGAGTAGCGGTCATGTGGGGGCTCCGATCGGGCTCAGTGGCCGGAGAAGGTCGGCTGCTGCTTGGCGAGGAAGGCGCGTACGGCGCCGGCGTGCTCGTCGGTGAGGCCGAGCCGGGCCTGGGCCCGGCCCTCGGCCACCAGCGTGTCGGCGAGGGTGCGGTCCCAGGTGTCGGCGAGCAGGCGCTTCGACTCGGCGTACGCCGCCGTGGGGCCGGCCGCCAGCTGGGTGGCGATCGCGTCCGCCGTCTTGAGCGCCTCGCCACCGGACGTCACCGTGGCGGCGATGCCCCAGGCCACCGCGTCCGCGGCCGAGAAGGGCTCGCCCAGGAGCACCAGGCGCCGTGCCCGCGAGTCGCCGACGGCACGCGGCAGCGTGTGGGAGAGACCGGAGTCGAAGGTCAGGCCGATGCCGGCGAACGCCGTGGCCAGGCGCGCCTGATCGGAGAGGACCAGCAGGTCACACGCGAGCGCCATGGCCAGGCCGGCGCCGACGCACGAGCCTTCGACGGCGGCGATCACGGGCTTCGGCATGCCGGCCAGCGCCTCGATCACCGGGGTGTACTCGTCGACCACCGTGTCGAACGCGTGCGCGGCGTCGCGCTCGAGCGTCTCGGCGTGCTCGGCCAGGTCCTGGCCGACGCAGAAGTGACCACCGGCCCCGGTGAGAACGACCGCACGGACCGACGCGTCGCCGGCCACCTCGGCCAGCCTGTCGCGCAGCGCCTGCTTCGCCTCGGCGGTCAGCGAGTTGCGCCGCTCCGGACGGTTGATCGTGATCGTCGCGACAGCGTCACGCCGCTCGAGCAACACAGGCTCCATGGTGATCCTCCGAATTCCTGAACGTTCGGTCAGTATTACATAGGTCCTGCGGCCTGACCAGAGTGCCAAGCGGCAAAATCCGGTGGCCGGATGTGCGACCCTTCTCGCATGACCGCCAGCTCCGACGCATCGCCCGCCCCCCGGCGCGGGCGGCCCGGCTACGACCAGCAGACGGTCCTGCGGCGGGCCATCGACCTCTTCAACCGCCAGGGCTACGACGCGACGAGCATGGGCGATCTGGCCAGGGAGCTGGGCTTCACCAAGTCGGCCATCTACCACCACGTCCCGAGCAAGTCGCACCTGCTCGAGGAGGCGCTGGGCGAGGCACTCGACGGGCTGGCCGACGCGCTCGCGGCCGCCCGCGCGGAGACCGACGCGACGTCGTACGAGCGGCTGCGGCACGCGGTGCGCGGCAGCGTCACCGTCCTGGTGCGCCATCTGCCCGCGGTCACGCTGCTCCTGCGGGTGCGCGGCAACAGCGAGGTCGAGCTCGACGCCCTGCGCCGCCGCCGGGACATCGACGACGCCCTGGCCACCATGGTCGAGGCCGCCGTCGCCGAGGGGGCGCTGCGCGACGACGTGCCCCCCGCGATCATCAGCCGCCTGCTCTTCGGCATGGTCAACTCGCTGGTCGAGTGGGTGCGGCCCGACGGTCCCTACGACGCCGACGCGCTGGCCGACGCCGTGACCACCGTCGCCTTCGACGGGCTCACCCGCCGTGAGGTGGGTGGGGAGTAGTCGGGGGTGTGAACAGTCGTTCCAGATTCCAGGGCCCCCTCCCCACGTCCGTGCCAACGAACCTTTGGTTCGTTGGCTGCGTGGTGGGGAGGGGGCCCTGGAATCTGGAACGACTGTTCACACCCCCGACCGCTCGCCCCGGTCAGGCTCGCCTCGTCAGCGGAGGGTGCGGCTGCGGCCGCGGAACTCTGCAACCACGATCCCATCGCGGCTGACGGCGACGTCGTAGATCCCGGACCGTCCCCGTCGCCAGCGCTCGACGGCCATGGCGACGAGCTGGTCGCCGAGCCGCACCGGCTCGAGGAAGTCGATCTCGAACCCGGCCGCGACCGTCGTACGACCGTAGCTGTTGCAGGCCACCGCGAAGGCGCTGTCGGCCAGCGCGGCGATCATGGCGCCGTGGGCGATGTCGTGGCCGTTGACCATGTCCGGTCGCACCGTCATGGCGAGTACGGCGCGACCGGGCGCGGCCTCGCGCAGCTCCATCCCGAGCGTCTTGCTCGCGACGTCGGACGCCCACATCGCCTCGGCGTGGTGCAGCGCGGTCGCTGCGTCCTGGGCGTCCGGGGCGTCGTCGCTCACCACGTGTAGAACCCCTGGCCGCTCTTGCGGCCGAGCTGGCCGGCGGCGACCTTCTCCCGCAGGATCGCCGGCGGCTCGAACCGGGCGCCGAGCTCGCTGGCGAGGTAGTCGGCGATGTCGAGGCGTACGTCGAGGCCGACGATGTCGGTCGTCTTCAGGGGCCCCACGGGGTGGCGGTAGCCGAGCGTCATCGCGGCGTCGATGTCCTCGGCCGAGGCGACGCCCTCCTCCAGCATCCGCATCGCCTCGAGCGCGAGCATGACGCCCAGCCGGCTGGAGGCGAAACCGGGCGAGTCAGTGACCGTGATGGCGGTCTTGCCCAGCCCGCGCACCCATGCCTGCGCCTGGTCGACCAGGCCGGGCGCCGTACGACGTCCGACGACGATCTCGACCAGGTCGCTGACCGGGACGGGGTTGAAGAAGTGCAGGCCGATCAGGCGCGCGGGGTCGGCGAGCGCACCGGCGAGGCGGTCGATCGACAGCGAGCTGGTGTTCGTGCCGATCGGCGCATCGGGTGCCGCCTTCTCGATGATCCCGAGCACCTGCGCCTTGAGATCGGGCAGCTCCGGCACGGCCTCGACGACAAGGTCGACGGCGGCCAGCTCCGTGGGCTCGGTCACGACGTGCAGGGAGCCCTCCGGCCGGGTCGCACCGCGCTCGATCGCCTTGGCCAGTGACACCTCCACCCGGTCCTTGGCGGCGCCGGCGGCCTCGTCGCTCGCCTCCACGACCACCACGGAGGCGCCTGCCATCAGGAACGCGTGCGCGATCCCGGCGCCCATCCGGCCCCCGCCGTACACGCCGACGGTTGCCGGGACCGTTCGGGTCCCGGGGCTCTCAGCGTTGCTCATCAGCCCTTCTCCTTCCGGCGCTCGAGGAACGCCGTCATCCGGTCGTACTTGTCCTGGGTCTCAAAGAGCACGGCCTGGGCCATGTCGTCGACGAACGGATGCGCCTCCGGGGGCGCGTGGAAGACCGACTTCGCCAGCCGTACGGCGAGCGGGGCCTGGCGGGCGATCCGCCCGGCCCACCGCTGCCCGGCCGCCTCGAGCTCGTCCGGCTCGACGACCTCGTTGAGCAGCCGGACGGCGTGCGCCTCGGTCGCGTCCAGGATCCGGCCGGTCAGCAGGAGCTCCTTGGCCAGCGGCTCGCCGACCAGCTCACGCAGCCGCCAGGTCGCGCCCGCTGCGGCGAGGATGCCGAGGCCGGCCTCAGGATTGCCGATCTTGACCCTCGGTGTGCCGATCCGGAAGTCGCAGGCGTAGGCCAGCTCGGCCCCACCGCCGAGCGCGTAGCCGTCGAGGAGCGCGATGGTCGGCATCGGCAGCCGGCGGATCCGGTCGAAGATGCCGGAGTTGATGCCCCGCAGGGCGTCCTCGCGTCGCCGCTCGCGCAGCTGGGCGATGTCCGCGCCGGCGGCGAAGACGCCGTCGCTGCCGGCCAGGATCGCCACTCGGGGCGTGCGCTCGAGCAGGGTGCACGCCTCGTGCAGGCGGTCGACCATCTCCTGGTCGATCGCGTTCTTGACCTCCGGGCGGGTCAGGCGCAGGACGACGTGGTCGTCGTGCTCCTCGACCACCACGGAGGTGCTCACGCGGCGTCCTGTCGGGTGCTCACACGCGCTCCAGCAGCAGGGCGGCGCCCTGGCCGACCCCGACGCACATCGTGGCCACACCGCGCTGCCCGCCGGTCCGCTCCAGGCGACCGAGCAGCGTGATCGCGATACGGGTCCCCGACGCGCCGAGCGGATGGCCCAGCGCGATCGCGCCACCGTCGGCGTTGACCGTCTCCGGGTCCAGGCCCAGGTCGCGCTGGGAGGCCAGCGCCTGGGAGGCGAACGCCTCGTTGAGCTCGACGGCGTCGAGGTCGTCGACCTTCCAGCCGGCGCGCTCCAGCGCCTTGCGGGTGGCCGGCACCGGTCCGATGCCCATGATCTGCGGGGGGACGCCGGCCGACGCGCTGGCGACCAACCGTGCCCGCGGCGTCAGGCCGTGGGCCTCGACGAACCGCTCGCTGGCCACCACGACAGCGGCCGCGCCGTCGTTGAGCGAACTGGAGTTGCCGGCGGTGACCAGGCCGTCGGGCCCGTTGACGGGCCGCAGCCTGGCCAGCTTCTCCAGGCTGGTGTCGGCGCGCGGCCCCTCGTCGACGCTGATCTCGCCGGAGGCGGTCGGCACGGCGACGATCTCCTCGGCGAACCGACCCGCCTCGATCGCCGCGGTCGCGCGCTGGTGGGAGCGCAGCGCGAACTCGTCGAGCTCCTCGCGCGTGAGCCGCCACTGCTCGGCAACCCGCTCAGCCGTCTCGGGCATCGAGAGCGTGGTGTCGGCGTCGAAGCGCGGGTTGGTGAACCGCCAGCCGATCGAGGTGTCGAACGCCGCGCCCGGCTTGGCCCACGCCTTGCCGGGCTTCTCCATCACCCACGGCGCGCGGGTCATGGACTCCACGCCGCCCGCGATCACCAGATCGGCGTCGCCCGCCGCGATCAGCGCACGAGCCGTCGCGATCGCCGTCAGGCCGGAGGCACACAGACGGTTGACCGTGAAGCCGGGGACGGTCTCGGGCAGGCCGGCCAGCAGCGCGGCCATCCGGGCGACGTTGCGGTTGTCCTCGCCGGCCTGGTTGGCCGAGCCGAGGATCACCTCGTCGACCAGGCTGGGGTCGATCCCGGCGCGACGGACGGCCTCGCCGACCACGAGCGCCGCCAGGTCGTCGGGGCGTATGCCGGCCAGGGCGCCGCCGTACCGGCCGATCGGCGTGCGCGCACCACTGACGATGAAGCTCTCCACGGATGTCTCCTAGGCGTTGGATGGGGCGTTGGATCGGGCGTTGCTCAGGCGGGTCGATCAGGCGTCGTAGTCGATGGTGACCTCGTCACCGACCGGGAAGGTCTGGCAGGTCAGCACGAAGCCGGCGTCGACCTCCGCCGGCTCGAGGGCGTAGTTGCGGACCATGTCGACCTCACCGCTGCAGACCTTGGCGCGGCACGTGCCGCACACCCCACCCTTGCACGCGAACGGAAGGTCGCCACGGTGCTCCTGCGCGGAGTCGAGCAGCGTCTGGTCCTGGCGTACGGCGTTGGTGGTGCTGCGGCCGTCGAGGACGACGGTCACCTGGCTCGTCGCGCCCTCGATGGCGGCCTCGAGGTGGCGCAGCTGCGGCGGCGGCTCGTCGACGTAGAAGAGCTCGAAGTGCACCTTCTCGGCTGCCACGCCCAGCTCGTCGAGCACCGTGCGGGCATCGGCGATGAGGCCCAGCGGGCCACAGAGCCAGACGTGGTCGATGTCGTCGAGGGGCACCAGCGCCGTACAGATGGTGCGCAGGCGGTCGGCGTCCAGTCGTCCGCTGAAGAGCTCGACGTCGCGCGGCTCGCGGGAGAGCACGTGGACGAGGTCGAAGCGCTCGCCGTAGGTGTTCTTCAGGTCGGCCAGCTCCTCGGCGAACATCACCGTCGAGGTGGTGCGGTTGCCGTAGAGCAGGGTCACCGTCGAGCCCGGGTTGGCCAGCACCGAGGCGGCGATCGAGAGCATGGGCGTGATCCCCGAGCCGGCCGCGATGCACAGGTGGTGGGCGGCGGTGCCGGGATCGGCGCGGAAGGCGCCGCTGGGGGTCTGCACCTCCACGACGTCGCCGGGACGGACCTCGCGCAGCAGCCATTGGGAGAAGATCCCGCCCGGGATCTCGCGCACGCCGATGCGGGGCTGCTCGCCCACGGGCGCGCAGATCGAATAGGTGCGCCGATGCTCGACGCCGTCGACGACGCGGCGCAGGGTCAGGGACTGGCCCGCGGCGAAGTCGAACCCCTCGACCCCGTCGGGCACGGCGAAGCTCACCGCGGCGGAGTCGTCGGTCAGCTGCTCCACCCGGCTCACGGTCAGCGCGTGGAAGCCGCTCGCCGGCGGAGCGGGCCTGGTCGCCGTCTCGGTCATCAGATCTCCTTCACGTGGTCGAACGGCTCAAGGCAGTCCAGGCAGCGATAGAGCGCCTTGCAGGCGGTCGAGCCGAACTCCGAGGTCACCTCGGTACGGCGGCCGCCGCAGCGCGGGCAGGTCACCTCGCGCCGTACCGGGCCGAGCCTCAGCGCCACCGGGCCGTCGTGCCGCGGAGCAGCGCCGGGCGCCGAGATGCCGGCGTCGCGCAGCGCCGCGCGGCCGCGCTCGCTGATCCAGTCGGTCGTCCACGGCTCGCTCAGGTCGACGCGCACCGTGACGTGGTCGAATCCCGCCTCGCGCAGGGTGCGGACGAGGTCGTCGCGCATGGTGGCAATCGCCGGACACCCGCTGTAGGTCGGCGTGATCGCGACCTCGACGCGGTCGTCGGTGACCTGCACGTCGCGCAGCACGCCCAGGTCGGCCAGCGTTAGCATAGGCAGCTCGGGATCGGTGACCCGCTCCGCGACCTCCCGGGCAAGTGCCGAGGTCGCGGCCCGTCGTGGGGCCAGTCGTGGGGCCAGGGTGGTCATGCTCACCAGCGCCCCATCGGCTGCTGGCGCGCGACGACCTGCATCTCGGCGAGCAACCGGCTCCGTGCCTCGGTGTGCAGCCCGTCGCGGCCCGTGCGGCCACGGACACCGGCGAGCGAGTGCGCGTCGGGCCGGGTCACGTCCGCGACGGCGAGCACCTGGTCGAGGACGACCTCGACGTCGGCACGCAGCGTGCTGGGGTCGACCCCGACGCCGGCCTGTGCGACCGAGGCCTCGACGGCATGGGTCTCGAAGAGCTCCGGCCACAACGGCAGCAGGCCGGCGAAGGCCGACTCCAGTCGCCGCCGGGACTCCTCGGTCCCCCGGGCGAGCGTGACGAACCACCGGCCGGCGAAGTCGCGGTGGTAGGACATCTCCTTCACACCCTTCGCGGCGACGGCGGCCAGCACGGCGTCACGGCTGGCGGCGAGCCGCTCGAAGAGCGCGAGGCGGAAGGACGAGAACAGCAACAGCCGCGCGACCGTCTCGGCGAAGTCGCCGTTCGGCACCTCGGCCATCCGCACGTTGCGGAACTCCGCGTCGCCCCGGAAGAAGGCGAGCGCGTCCTCGGCCGGCACGGGCGAGCCCTCCGGCAGGGCGGGTACGACACCGGGGTCTGCCGCGGCCGCCCGCGCGAGCAGCAACCTGGCCTGACCGAGCAGGTCGAGCGCGATGTTGGTCAGCGCGATGTCCTCCTCGAGGTCGGGCGCGCGGCTGCACCACTCCGAGAGGCGCTGCGACATGACGAGGGCGTCGTCGCCGAGCATCAGGCAGTACGTCGCCAGGTCGGTGCCGTCGACACCGTCCGGCACGGTGGTGTCGACGCCCGCGAGCGGGTCCTCGAAATCGGTGCCGAAGGCCCAGTGCGCGTCGTTGACCAGCAGGCCGTCGTACGCGTTCTCGTGATCGTCCGGCGTGTGGGTGTGGATCTCGCTCATCGGTGCCCTCACATGTGGGGGACATCCGCGGGGATGTCGTAGAAGGTCGGGTGGCGGTAGACCTTGTCGCCGCTCGGGGCGAACATCGGGTCCTTCTCGTCGGGGCTCGAGGCGACGATGGCCGTGGAGGCAACGACCCAGATCGAGACGCCCTCGTTGCGACGGGTGTAGACGTCGCGGGCGTGGCGCAGGGCCATCTGGTCGTCGGCCGCGTGCAGCGATCCGACGTGGACGTGGTTGAGACCGCGCTTGCTGCGGACGAAGACCTCGTACAGCGGCCACTCGGCCCGGGTGCTGCTCATGCTTCGACTCCCTTCGCGGCCGCGGCCGCCTTCTCGGCGTACGCGGTGGCCGCCTCACGGACCCAGGCGCCGTCGTCGTAGGTCTTCTGGCGGTGGGCCAGGCGCTGGGTGTTGCACGGGCCGTTGCCCTTCACGACCTCCCAGAACTCCTCCCAGTCGGGAGTGCCGAAGTCGTAGTGGCCACGCTCCTCGTTCCATCGCAGCTCCGGGTCGGGGAAGGTGACGCCGAGCGCCTCGGCCTGCGGCACCGACATGTCCACGAACCGCTGCCGCAGCTCGTCGTTGCTGTGCCGCTTGATGCCCCACGACATCGACTGGGCACTGTTGGGCGAGTCGTCGTCCGGCGGACCGAACATCATCAGCGCCGGCCACCAGAACCGGTTCACCGACTCCTGCACCATGGCGCGCTGCTCGTCGGTGCCGCGCATCATCGTCATCAGCAGCTCGTAGCCCTGCCGCTGGTGGAACGACTCCTCCTTGCAGACCCGGATCATCGCCCGGCCGTAGGGGCCGTAGGAGGTCCGGCACAGCGGCACCTGGTTGCAGATCGCTGCGCCGTCGACCAGCCAGCCGATCGTCCCGACGTCGGTGTAGGAGAGCGTGGGGTAGTTGAAGATCGAGGAGTACTTCTGCCTGCCCGTCAGCAGCAGGCGGGTCAGCTCGTCGCGGGAGACGCCGAGCGTCTCGCACGCCGAATAGAGGTAGAGCCCGTGGCCGGCCTCGTCCTGCACCTTGGCCAGCAGGATCGCCTTGCGGCGCAGGCTGGGCGCGCGGCCGATCCAGTTGCCCTCCGGCTGCATCCCGATGATCTCGGAGTGCGCGTGCTGGGCGATCTGTCGTACGAGCGTCTTGCGGTAGGCCTCGGGCATCCAGTCCCGTGGCTCGATCCGCTCGTTGGCGGCGACCGTGCCGTCGAACGACGCCTGCAGCTCTTCGTCGGTTAAGGCCTGGGACATCGGGCTCTCCTGATCTCGCCGGAGTATTGGCCGGAGTATTTACTGACCGATCGGTCTGTATTAGAGTCGCACACACCACACGGGGTGCGCAACGCCTACCCCGGAACAAACTCCGGAACTACCGGAACGATCCCGAACCGCCCCCAGAGCTGGAGGACCACCGTGAGTGCACTGCTGGAGAGCTACGCCGCCGGCGCCTGGTTCCGCGCGAACGACGACGGCGAGCCGCTGTACGACGCCGTGACCGGCGCAGAGATCGCACGCTTCTCCTCGGTCGGTCTCGACCTCGACGCGATGGTCCGCCACGCGCGGGAGGTCGGCGGCCCGGCCGTACGTGCCCTGAGCTTCCACGAGCGCGCGTTGGCGCTGAAGGGCGTCGCGGCCCGACTCTCGGAGCTCAAGGACGAGTTCTACGAGCTGTCGTATGCGACCGGGGCGACCAAGCGCGACTCGATGGTCGACATCGACGGTGGCATCGGCACGCTCTTCTCGTTCGCCTCCAAGGGGCGCCGCGAGCTTCCGAACGACACGATCGTCGTCGACGGCGCGCCCGAGCAGCTCGGTCGTGCCGGCACGTTCGTCGGTCAGCACGTCTACACCTCCCGGCCGGGCGTCGCGGTGCAGATCAACGCCTTCAACTTCCCGGTCTGGGGCATGCTCGAGAAGCTCGGGCCCGCGTTCCTCGCCGGTCTGCCGACCATCGTGAAGCCGGCCCCGCAGGGGGCATGGCTCACCGAGCGCGTCGTGCGCCGCATCATCGAGTCCGGCCTCCTGCCCGAGGGCTCGCTGCAGCTGCTCTGCGGTAGTCCCGACGGGCTGCTCGACCGCCTCGGGATGCAGGACTGTGTCGACTTCACCGGCTCGGCGACGACCGGCGCTCTCCTGCGACGCCATCCCGCCGTTGTCCACGGCGGCGTGCGGCTCGGCGTCGAGGCCGACTCGCTGAACTTCTCGATCCTCGGCCCCGACGTGGCGGCCGACGACCCGGAGTTCGATCTCTACGTCAAGGGCGTCGTCGCGGAGATGACGGTCAAGGCAGGCCAGAAGTGCACCGCCATCCGACGGGCGCTGGTGCCCTCGTCGATGGCCGACACGGTCATCGACGCCATCTCGGCACGACTCGCCGGCGTCACGGTCGGCAACCCCGCCGACGAGTCCGTCCGGATGGGTGCGCTGGTCAGCACCCTGCAGCGCGACCGCGTGCGCGAGGCCGTCCGTCAGCTCGCCAAGAACGCCGACATCGTCTTCGGCGATCCCGAGCATGTGGAGGTCGTCGGAGCCGATGCCGAGGCCGGGGCCTTCATGTCGCCGGTGCTGCTGCGTGCCCATCCGGGTGCCGAGGAGCCGCACGACGTCGAGCCGTTCGGCCCGGTCGCCACGGTCTTCACCTACGACACGCTCGAGGAGGCCGTCGCGCTCGCGGCCCGCGGTCACGGCAGCCTGGTCGGCTCGCTGGTCACCCACGACCCCGAGGTCGCGCGCACCGTCATGCTCGGCGTCGCGCCGTGGCACGGGCGGCTGCTGCTGCTCGACCGCGACGACGCCAAGGAGGCCGCCGTCGCGGGCGGTCACGGCAGCCCGCTGCCGATGCTCGTGCACGGCGGTCCCGGCCGGGCCGGCGGCGGCGAGGAGCTGGGCGGCGTCCGAGCCGTCCTCCACCACATGCAGCGCACCGCGCTGCAGGGCTCGCCCGACATGATCACCGCCATCACCGGGCGCTGGACCGCCGGCGCGACCCGGCACGAGGACGGCGTGCACCCGTTCCGCAAGAGCCTGGCCGACCTCCGCGTCGGCGACACGATCCGCAGCGGCGAACGCGCGGTGACGCTGGCCGACATCGACCACTTCGCAGAGTTCACCGGCGACACGTTCTACGCCCACACCGATCCCGTGGCCGCCGCCGCGAATCCGCTCTTCGGTGGCATCGTCGCGCACGGCTACCTCGTGGTCTCGCTCGCCGCCGGCCTCTTCGTCGAGCCCAACCCGGGCCCGGTGCTCGCGAACTTCGGCGTCGACAACCTGCGCTTCCTCACGCCCGTCAAGGCGGGCGACGCGATCTCGGTGGCGCTGACCGTCAAGCAGATCACGCCACGCGCGAGCGCCGAGTACGGCGAGGTGCGCTGGGACGCACTGGTCACCAACGGCGACGGTGACCCGGTCGCGACGTACGACGTGCTGACGCTGGTCGCGAAGACCTGGGAGGACTGACGATGCACCGCATGACGATCGAGTACGCCGAACCGGCCGACCCGGAAGCGTTCGAGACCCGCTACCGCGATGTCCACGTGCCGCTGGTGAGGGCGGTCCCCGGGCTGGCGCGCTTCACGATCAGCCACCCGCGCGGGATGGGGGGCGAGGCGCCGTACATGGTGGCCGAGCTGTGGTTCGCCGACGCCGACGCCTTCACCGGCGCGCTGAAGTCGCCCGAGATGGCCGCGGCCGGCGCCCACGCCCAGGGTCTGGACGCGCGGATGGTGATGTTCTCGGGCGAGGTCGTCGAGGCCCCCTGACTTACGGAGCCTCGGCTGAACAGCTGTTCCGCGCAAGGAGGCAGCCTTCCCCGGCCGAACAGTTGTTCCGCGCCGGGAGAGCGGCCCTCCAGCGCCGAACAGCTGTCCATGCCAGGATGCGGTCGGCCGGTCCCAGCGTCGTACTCAGAGCCGGGCGATCGCCGAAGCGGGGTTCTCGATCGCGTCCGCGACCATCCGCATGAAGCCCGCCGCCGCACCGCCGTCGCACACCCGGTGGTCGAAGACGAACGACATCTGGGTGATCTTGCGGACCGCCAGCTGACCGTCGACGACCCAGGGCCGGTCGATGATCCGCCCGAAGCCCATGATCGCGACCTGCGGGTGGTTGATGATCGCCGCGCTGCCGTCGACGCGGAAGCCGCCGTAGTTGTTGAGCGTGAAGGTGCCGGTCGTCAGCTCCTCGGGGCTCACCTTGCCGACCCGTGCCCGTGCGGTGACGTCGCGGATCCGCTCGTCGAGCTGCGACGTCGTGAGCGCACCCGCGTCGGCGACGGCCGGCACGACCAGCCCACGGTCGCCCTGGACGGCGATGCCGAGGTTGATCCGGTCGTACTCGACGATCTCGTCGCGCTCGGTGTCGATGCTGGCGTTGAGCATCGGGTACTCCTTGAGCGCCGCCACCACGAACCTGCCCAGGTAGGCCAGCAGCCCCGGCCCGGGGTCCTGCGCGGTTCGGGCCGACTCGCGCAGCTCCCACAGGGGCGTCGCGTCGACGTCGACCCAGACGGTCGCCTCGGGGATCTCGGCACGGCTGCGGGAGAGCGCCGCGGCCGCGGCCTTACGGAACCCGCTCAGCGGTATCCGCCGCTCCCCCTGCGCTCCGGCCATGCCCACGGAACGCGCCGGGGCCGACGAGCCCGCATCGTCCGCTGCCTCCGGCGCCGGGATGGCCGCTTCGACGTCGCCGCGGGTAATGACACCGCCGTGCCCCGAACCTGTCAGCCGGGTCAGGTCCACGCCATGCTCGCGGGCGAGACCGCGGACCAGCGGCGAGATCACCCGCGCCGGCCCGGATCCCGGCCGCCGCGCGGGGGCCGCGGATGTGGCGGGGGCCGGGCGCTCGGCGACGCCACGGTCCCGAGGGCGTCGCCGGCGTCCCGACTCCTTGGGGGCGGAGGTGCCGTAGCCGATCAGGACGTTGCCCGACCCGGCCTGCTCCTCCTCGCGGTAGCGCTCGGCCTCACCGGTCGGCTGCTGCTCGGAACTGACGTCTCGACTGTCACGAGGTGACGTCTCGCCGGGGCCGACGGTGATCAGCGGCTCGCCCACCGCCACGGTCTCACCCTCCGCGGCGTGGAGCGTCACGACCACGCCGGCGTACGGCGAGGGGACCTCGACGACCGACTTGGCCGTCTCGACCTCGGCGATCACCTCGTCGACGGCCACCGCGTCGCCGACCGAGACGAGCCAGTGCACGATCTCGGCCTCGGTCAGCCCCTCGCCGAGGTCCGGCAGCCGGAAGGTCTGCGCCTCGGTCGCCGTACTCATGCGTCCTCCCACTGGAGGTCGTCGACGGCGTCGAGGATCCGGTCGACCGACGGCAGCTGGATGTGCTCGAGCTTCGGCGGCGGGAACGGGATGTCGAATCCCGTCACGCGACGCACCGGCGCCGCCAGGGAGTGGAAGCAGTGCTCGCTGACCCGGGCCGCGATCTCCGAGGAGACGCTGGCGAAGCCGCTGGCCTCGGCGACGACCACCGCGCGCCCGGTGGACCGGACGGCGGCGAAGACCGTCTCGTCGTCGAACGGCACGATCGAGCGCAGGTCGACCACCTGCAGACTGCGACCCTCGCGCGCGGCGACGTCCGCAGCCTCGAGCGCCACCGGCACCGAGGGCCCGTAGGCGATCAGCGTGGCGTCGGTGCCGGGGCGTCGTACGACGGCGGTGCCGATGCCCGGCTCCTGGCCGCGGCCGAGCGCCACCTCGTCCTTGGACCAGTAGAGCTTCTTCGGCTCCAGGAAGACGACGGGGTCGGGCGAGGCGATGGCCTCGCGCAGCAGCGTGTAGGCGTCACCGGGCGTGGCCGGCGCGACGACGTGCAGCCCGGGCGTGTGGGCGTAGTAGGCCTCGGAGGAGTCGCAGTGGTGCTCCACGCCACCGATGCCGCCGGCGTACGGGATCCGGATGACGATCGGCAGGGCGACCTTGCCGCGGGTGCGGTTGCGCATCTTCGCGACGTGGCTGACGACCTGCTCGAAGGCGGGATAGCCGAACGCGTCGAACTGCATCTCCACCACGGGGCGCATGCCGTTCATCGCCAGCCCGACCGCGAATCCCATGATCCCGGCCTCGGCCAGCGGCGTGTCGAAGCAGCGGTCCTCGCCGAACTCGCGGGTGAGACCGTCGGTGATCCGGAAGACACCGCCCAGCGGGCCGACGTCCTCACCGAGGACCAGGACCGTCGGGTCCTCGGCCATCGCGTCGCGCAGCGCTCGGTTGAGCGCCTGCGCCATCGTGAGCTTCTCGTGCTCCACGGCAACCGTCATCGGTGCGCCTCCTCGCGGCTCAGCTCGTCGAGTACGACGCCCAGCTGGGCTCGTAGCTGGGGGGTGGGCTCCGCGTAGACATGGCGGAAGAGATCCTCGGGATCGGGCTCGACGTCGATGTTGAGGGACTCACGCGTGTGCCTCGCGAGATCCTCGGCGCGTCGCGAGAAGTCGGCCATCTGCTCGTCGTCGATGGCGTCGACCGAGCGCAGGTAGGTCTCGAGACGGCGCAGGGGGTCGCGCGGTGCCCACTCCTGCACCTCCGCATCGTCGCGGTAGCGGGTGGCGTCGTCGGCGTTGGTGTGCGCCTGCATCCGGTAGGTGTGCGCCTCGATCAGCTGCGGCCCCTCGCCCGCACGGGCCTTCGCGACTGCGTTGCCCAGCACCTGCAGCAGCGCCGCCGCGTCGTTGCCGTCGACCCGTTCGCCCGGTACGCCGTACCCGACACCCTTGTGGGCCAGCGACGGCGCCGCGGACTGCCGCGCGAGCGGTACGGAGATCGCGTACTTGTTGTTCTGCACCAGGAAGACCACCGGCGCCCGGAAGACGGCCGCGAAGTTGAGCGCCTCGTGGAAGTCGCCCTCGCTGGTGCCCCCGTCGCCGCACAGCGCCATCACCACGGTGGGCTCACCGCGCAGCCGGGCTGCGTGCGCGACGCCGACCGCGTGCGGCAGCTGGGTCGCCAGCGGCGTGGCGAGCGGCGCGACGTGGTACTCGTAGGGGTCGTAGCCCGAGTGCCAGTCCCCCCGCAGCAGCGTCAGCGCCTCGACCGGGTCGACGCCGCGGGCCACGACGGCCGCGGTGTCGCGGTAGGTGGGGAAGAGCCAGTCGCCCTCGTCGAGCACCTGGGCGGCCACGACCTCACAGGCCTCCTGCCCGTACGACGACGGATAGACGGCGAGCCGGCCCTGACGCACCAGCGCATAGGCCTGCTCGTTGAGTCGGCGGGCCGAGATCAGGGCCCCCAGGGCACCGACGAGCCGCTCGGTGGGCGGCATCCCGACACCCTTGGAAACATCGCGGCCCTCGGCGTCGATCAGGCAGATCGGGGTCTCGGACGGCAGCAGGTGGCCAGCGTCACGTGTCATGTGATGATGGTGCTCTTCGTGGGCACTCGGTTCCATAGGGCTGCCAAATGCGAGACGATGTGCTCCCAATCGGCGGATCACGATGCAGATCGTCCGGTTAGCTGCGCCCGAAGCCAGGAAGGTCGAGACAGATGGCCGAGACCGTCGACAGCACCGACGAGCGGATCCTGCGCGAGCTCACGGCAGACGGCCGGATCTCGGTGCGCGCACTGGCCGAGCGACTCCACATCTCGCGCGCGAATGCCTATGCCCGGCTGCAGCGGTTGACCGAGTCCGGCGTCATCCGCGGCTTCCACGCGGACGTCGATCCGGTTGCCGCGGGGCTGGGCACCTCGGCGTACCTCACCCTGAACGTGCGTCAGGCCGAGTGGCGGCACCTGCGCGAGCGACTGCGAGCGCTGCCGGGGGTGGCTCACCTGGCCCTGGTGGGCGGCGAGTTCGACGTGATCATGCTGGTCCGCGCCCGGGACAACGCCGACCTGCGTCGCCTGGTGCTGGAGGAGATCCAGGGGATGGACGGCGTACTCAGCACCCGAACGCTGCTGGTCTTCGACGAGCCAGTGGCCGACGCGCCCTAGCCCGTGGCCCCGTAGCCCGCGCACACTGAACCCGCGCCCACCGTGCCCCGTGCCTCATGTGTACGACGCTTATACGAAGGCAGGAAGGGCCGGGTTCCCCACCGCCCGATCACTCGACCGAGGGAGCACCACCATGAAGACACGACTCCTCGCCGCACTGGCCGTGCTCGTCTCCGGCTACATCCATCTACGGCTGTGGATCGAGGGCTTCAAGAGCCTGCACGTGGTCGGCCCCGCGTTCATGGTCAACGCCGTCGCGGCCGTCGTCATCGCCGTCCTGCTGGTGATCTGGCGGAGCTGGCTGCCGCCCCTGCTCGCCGCCGGCTTCGGAGGCGTCACGCTGGTCGCCTTCGTCATCTCCACCACCTCCGGCCTGTACGGCGTCCACGAGCGCTGGGTCGGCGGGTACATCTGGTGGGCGTTCATCTCCGAGGTCGTCGCCCTGCTCGCCGGCCTCGTCGCCCTCTGGCGCGAGAGCGCCGGCCAGCGTCGTACCCAGGGCACCATGCAGCGCGGCGCTGCACGGATCTGAGGCGTCCGGATCAGCCGAGATGCACATCGACCCGTCCTCTTCGGTCGATGTCTCAGATCCGTCGTCTTCGGTAGAGCTCTCAGACCCGTCCTCGTCCGCCTCCTCCGCCTGCTCAGGGTCGGCAGGGTCCATCTGCGCGGCGACCTTCTCGGCGCTTCGCAGGAGATCGCTGAGCTGAATCTCACAGAGCTGAGCGATCTTCATCAGCTCGGGGAACCTGAACGGGACCAGGCCGTTGACGCGGCGCGAGAGCGTCCCGGGCTTGATGCCCGTCCGGGCCGAGACCTCCACGAGCGAGAACCCGGCCAGCGCCACTGCCCCGCGGACGGCGCGGGCGAGTGCTCGCATCTCGCGATCATCTATGATTTCTCTTGCCATGGCCGAAAATCTACGTGTCATATCTGACACCGGTCAAGAGATTTCACGGTCAGTTATGGTGTGAATCGTTTCCGATCCATATGATGCGGTGTCATGACTGAACAGGAAGCCCGCGACTTCCTCACGGCGCTCGGCGCCGAGATCACGTCGTGGCGGAAGCGGCGGCGGCTGACCCGCGCAGAATTGGCCTCGCATGTCGGGGTGTCCGAGACGACGATCGGGCGCATCGAGCGCGGTGGCACCGACGCAGCGGTGGCGACCAGTGACGTGTGGCGGATCTCGTCCGCGCTCGGCCTGGCGTTCGCCGATCTGGTACGACGCGCCGAGGATGCTGACCGACTCTCACCGACCAGGGGTGCACGAGGCACCGACGCGGCCCGGCCGGCGTACTCGTTCGACGACACGGCCGCCGTGGCGCGCGACGAGGACGGAGAGCCGCCGAGCCTCGGCGACGACTGATCGGCCGACGAGCCGCTCACTCCTCGCTGAGGCGGGGTCCTTCCTCGTCCTCACGGCGGGCGGCAGCCTGCGCCCCGCCCGAGGTGGCCGGCGCGAGCCGCTCGGCCTCCTCGGCGCGGCCGATGAGGTCGGAGAACGACAGGCCGAGCGCGGACGAGATCCGCCACACGTCGCTGGTCGCCACCGCTGCGTCAGTGCCGCCTCGTTCGATCCTCCCGATCGTGGTCTCAGAGAGGTCGACCTCGGCGGCGAGTTGGGCACGGGTGAGGCGGCGTCGTCTGCGCCAGGAGGCAATCTCGGCGCCGAGGGCGCTGAGAAAGTCGCGGGCTTCTTGTTCGCTCATGGGCCCAACAATAGCGTTGGAAACGATTTACACCATATCTGACATGCCGGTCTCTTGACGGTGTCAGATCTGACATCTATATTTTCGGGCATGACAAGCCTCTCGGATTCGGTTGCGCTGACCATCGGGGGGTCGTCGAGACTCCGCCTCAACGAAGGTGCTGCGCAGCTGGGCGCGTCTAGCCACGCTCCACCCCGGCCACCAGGGCCTCGCTCCCGCCCGCGGCGAGTGCTGATGGGCACGATCGCTCTGCTCGTCTTCGTCATCACGAGCGTGGGGACCCTCACCTCGCCGTCACCTGCGTCGGCGAGGGTCTCGGCGCCGACGGCCGTCCAGGTGCACTTCCAGAAGAGGTTGGCGCATGTCGACTGGTCCGCGGCCGCAGGCGCGGTCAAGTACTTCGTGCGTGTGGACAAGATCGGCTACGCCTGTCCGTGCGTCGGCTACTTCACGACGGGTACCTCGATCAACATCGACTACCGCTCCTTTCCCTACAAGGAGCAGCCGGGTTCGTACCGAGTACACGTCACGGCGTACGGCGCGAAGGGCCGGAAGGCAACCTCGGCGAGCAGATTCGAGACCAAGGTCGCCGGAGCGCCGGTCCCGGTCTCTCAGGTCAAGAGAGCCGCACGCAAGGTCAACCAATGCCTCAAGGAAGGGGTCGGCGCGGGCCTGACGACCGCGGCCGGCGGCGGAATTCTGGTGGCCGTGACCAGTTGGATCCCGGGCGTGGACGCCGTCACGGCGGGCACCGTGGCCGGCGCGGCTGCCAGCGCAACCGCAGGCAAGTTCGTGTATTGCCTCGTCCCGTGGCCTTGGTAAGGTCCGCGAGATGAACGCCGGATCCCGTTCGATCCCTCCCGCGAGGCGGATCGCCACCCCGAGCCTGCTCGCCGTCATGACGCTTGGCATGGTTCGCGACCCGGGCGAGAGCTGGCTGCCCGCGATCTTCTGTGCCGTCCTGGTCTGGCTCGTGACCTGGGGCCTCGGATTCCTCCGTCCCTAGCCCCACTCACTGTCGGACCCGCCACCTATCGTTCCCACCATGTCCCTCCCCTACCCCTGGCAGCGGCTCGGCGGCCTCGCGCCCCTCACCCTGGTCGCCCACCACGGGGGGCCGATGGGGTGGGCCGACCACGCCCGGCGCACGGTCAGCCTGCGCGACGACCTCAGCGGGCCGGAGCGACGCTGCACGCTGATGCACGAGCTGCTACACCTCCACAACGGCCCGCAACCACGCGGCCTGCGCGCCAAGGAGGAGGAGCAGGTGCGCCGCAGCACCGCCCGCCTCATGCTCCCCGACCTCGACGCGCTCGGCGCCGCACTCGCGTGGTCACATTCCCTCGACGAGGCCGCCGAGGAGCTCGGCGTCGACATCTACGTCCTGCGCAAGCGACTCCGCCACCTCTCCGCGGCCGAGCTGCGCCACCTCCGACTGAGGCTCTCCGACATCGCGTGACAGGCCACCGATGCCGGCGCGTCAGGCGAGCGCGAGGAAGAGCTTCTCCATCTTCTTGGTGTCGACACTGTCGGGCCCGCCTTCGGCCAGGCACTGCTGGAGACCGGAGGCCACCAGCGCATACCCACCCCGGTTGACAGCCTTGCTGACGGCAGCGAGCTGCGTCAGTGCGTCCTCGCACTCCGAGCCCTCCTCCAGCATCCGGATCACTGAAGCGAGATGGCCGTTGGCTCGCTTGAGCCGCGTGATGACGGCCTTGATCTCTTCCGGCTCGAGCTTCATCGCGCTCCTCCACTCTTCCCATGGTCGTTGCGTCGATTCTACATCCCCCTGGGGGGTTGTGTTAGCGTCCTGTTATCCCCCCGGGGGGTTGCACCGTGTCCCCGGAAACTCCCCGGAGGGACCTGTCTTGTCCCACCGAGAGGAACCGCCATGTGTCGACCCACCCGTTGCAAGACCTGCGGCAAGACGACCTGGGCCGGCTGCGGCCAGCACGTCGCGAGCGTCAAGGCCTCCGTGCCCGCCGGCCAGTGGTGCCCGGGGCACCCGAAGTCCGAGCGCTCGGGCGGCCTGCTCGCCCGGCTCTTGGGTAGGTGAGCCAGCCGGGCCCGCCGCGCTCGGCGGGCCCGATGTGAATTCCTCCACGGCGCCAGAGGTCGGCGCGCTCGCGCAAGACCCACAAGCAGCGGACTAGCCATGTCGCCGTCCGAGCCGACGACGCATCAGCTCGGCTTGGAGCCGCGCGGGAAGCTTGACTTCCAACACAGAACGTGCATAGACGACGCACAGCCGGGCTGCATTGGGCTGTTATTCGCCACAAATGGCGTATACCGGCCACCTCGGGCGCATCCGAAATATTTCATCGGATAAAGGTCGGCCAATTGTCGCCGCACAAGAGATACCCCCAGATGTGGTTGACATCACACTCGGAGAGGTTTAAACCGATTCCAGAGATCTGCTGTGGGGCAGAACTCCGGGAGGAATAGCGATGATTTCTCGTGCCTTCTGGGCTGTCGTCGCGGTGCTGGCTGGTGCGGCGTTCGTGGTCGGTGTCGGCTACGTGCTCCACCAGCGACCAGCACCGGTACTGGCGGCAACGGCGCTGGCGGGGTCCAACCCCCACCACGTCTACCTCCACCTGTCCACGTATCCCGACAGCCTGGCGGGTGAGCACGGCGAGGGCGGCGGGCCCGACCCCGACTGGGTGAGCTACGGGCCTTCCACGACGCTGCAGGTCCCTCGCGACTCGCTGGTGACGGTCACGATCGACCAGTACGACAGCGGGGACGCGATCACGAACCCATGGTTCGCGGCGGTGCACGGCACCGTCGGCGGCACCGAGACGGTCGACGGCAAGACGGTGACGAAGGTCAATCCGCTGGCGATCGGCCACACGTTCACGCTGCACGCGGCACCGACCGCACAGGACCCGCTGTTCGTGAGCGTGCCGCTGCCGGCGCAGTCCGACGACGCTCCGGCTGCCAAGGGGAGCAACTACCCCAGTCCGATCCAGGTGACCTTCAGCTTCCGGACCAAAGGGCCCGGCAAGTACGTATGGAACTGCGAGTTCCCGTGCGGTGACGGGTACTACGCGAAGTTCGGTGGCCCGATGTCAACCCGCGGCTACATGTCCGGAACGTTGACGGTCGTATGACCGGGCCGGGGTCGCAGCTGCTCGACCGTCCGAGAAAGGGCTGAGGCGTGTCAGAGACACCGACATCGGAGCCACGCACACGGTGGTGGCAGGGCCGGGACATCCGCATCATCTTCGCGCTGTGGGCGGTCTTCACCGTTCTGGGCGTCATCTTCGCGCTGATCGTGCCGCATCGCCTGATGGGCACGCCTGCGTCGAACACCATGATCGAGGTCGAGCGCACCTTCACGGTCTTCTCGGTGGCTGCCGCTCCGGTGGCGGCCGTCGTCTGGGCACTGGCGCTCTTCAGCCTGTACAGGTGGCGTCGCCGCGGCGACTGGACGCCGCAGGATCCCGACGGTCCACCCGTGCGGGGGCACGGGTGGTCGACAGGGCTGTGGATGTTCGGGTCCTCGGCACTGTGCCTGTTCCTGCTGATCTGGGGGCTCGCGGCACTCACCAGCGTCGACTCGCCAGCCAATGCGTCCACCCCCATGGTCGTCGACGTGACGGGCCAGCAATGGGTCTGGACCTTCACCTACCCGGACAACGGCAACGTGGAGAGCGACCAGCTCTACCTCCCGATCAACCGCCCCGTCGTCTTCGAGGTGACCAGCAACGACGTCATCCACTCGTTCTGGGTCCCCGAGATGGGCATCAAGGTCGATGCCAACCCGGGATCGACGACCACCACCCAGACCACGCCTGACCGCCTCGGCACCTATCACGTGAAGTGTGCGGAGTTGTGTGGCCTGCTGCACGCCGACATGGAGACCAACGCCCACGTGGTCACCACCCAAGCCTTCGACGCGTGGGCCGCATCCCAGGGGGCCAGCTGATGACAGTCGCCGACACGCACATGACCCAGCCGGTTCAGCACGGTCCTGCCGGTGGGGTGATGCGCCGACTGAACGTCGTCACCGGCATCGCCGGGGGCATCCTGCTCGCGGTCGTGTTCAACCTGATCGTGCGAGAGATCGCGCTCAACAGGGACCACTACGTCGACGTTCGCCCCACGGCGACCATGCTCGGGTGGGCGATCGGCTTCATGGCGGGCATGGGCGCGTTCGCGGGCCCGTGGCGCTGGCTGGTCGGTCGTGACCTCACCCACGCCGACGAGGAGTACATGGCCGGCAAGGACCAGGGCGTCTGGCGCTACTTCCGGTTCACCACCGACCACAAGGTCGTCGGCATCCAGTACCTGGTGCTGACGATGGTGATGCTCGGGGCGGGCGGCACCATGGCGATGCTGATCCGCACCGACCTGATCTCGCCCAACTCCGGCTTCCTCGGTCCGCAGACCTACAACTCCCTGGTCGGTCTCCACGGGCTGACGATGATCCTGGCCACCATCATCATGGTGACCGGGCCGTTCGGGAACTTCGTGGTCCCGCTGATGATCGGCGCCCGCGACATGGCGTTCCCGCGCCTCAACGCACTCAGCTTCTGGCTGCTGGTGGCGATGCTCCCGGTCCTCTACTCGGCGGCGTTCCTCGGCGGCATTCCGATGGGCTGGGTCGGGTACACCCCGATCGCGGACCAGGGGCCGCCAGGCGTCGACTCCTACATGATGGCCATCCTGATCTTCGCCGTCTCCACCGCGGTCGCGGGCGCGAACATCACCACGACGATCGTGACCATGCGGGCCCGCGGGATGACCTGGACGCGCACGCCGATCTTCGTGTACGGCGTACTGGCCAGTGTCGCGCTTGCGCTGCCGGCCTTCCCCATGTTCATGGCGGCGGAGATCCTTCTCCTGGTCGACCGGCTGATGGGCGGCGGGTTCTACATCCCGAACCGCGGCGGCCAGCCCTGGCTGTACCAGAACCTCTTCTGGCTGATGGGCCATCCGGAGGTCTACGTCATCCTCATCCCCGCCGTGACGGCGCTGATGGAGCTGACCGCGGTCTTCGCCCGAAAACCGCTCTACAGCTTCAAGGTGGCCGTGCTCTCGATCCTCGCGATCGTCGGGCTCAGCGTCACGGTCTGGGCGCACCACATGTTCGCTTCCGGGTGGGCGCCCGACCTCAACGGTCCGTTCATGCTCACGACCGAGATGATCTCCATCCCGACAGGGGGGCTCTTCCTGGTGATTCTCGGGACGATGTGGCGCGGCCGGATCTGGACGACCCTGCCCATGATGTGCACCTACGCGATGCTGTGGAACTTCATCATCGGAGGCATCACGGGGATCTATCTCTCCGACGTCCCGCTCGACTACCAGCTGCACGGGTCGATGTTCGTGACGGCGCACTTCCACTACACCCTGATGGGTGCTGGTCTGACCGGTGCGATCGGTGCGCTGGCCTACTGGTTCCCCAAGATGACGGGGCGGATGCTCGGGAAGACGTCGGGGTTCGTCTCCTTCTGGATGGTCCAGATCGGATTCAACGTCACGTTCCTGGGGATGTTCATGGTCGGGCTCGAGGGCCAGCCTCGGCGGGTCGTGCACTACGACGCGAGCTACCACGTGGGCAACCTGATCTCGACGATCGGCGCCTACTGCATCGGCGTGGGCATGCTGATCCTGCTCTACGACATCATCGGGTCGTGGCGCTACGGCGAGGTCGCGGTGATGAACCCGTGGGGGGCCAAGACCCTCGAGTGGACCGTGCCCAACCCGATCCCGCTGGAGAACTTCCCGGTCCTGCCGGTGGTCACCGAGGACGCCTACGGGTACGGCGAACCACATGTCCCAGAGCCGGAACCTGTCCCGGCCTCGTTGGGAGCACCCGTCGAGACAGGACCTGAGCACGACACGGGAGCAATGGCATGAGCACATCCGTGGTCCACGACGAGGCCTTCGCACACGGGGAGCCGATCCCCGGCGAGCGCTGGCGCGCCGGCGTCGTACTCCTCATCGTCGCGGACGCCTCGTTCGTGGCGGCACTCTCCTTCACCTTCCTCTACCTGCGCGGCCTGAACACCCAGTCGTCCTTCCACCCCGGTAACACGGGCGTCGCGTCGCTGTGGTGGCCGTGGATCGTGGCCGCGGTGATGGTCGTCTCCTTCGTGGCCTACCGCTACGGGATGCGCGCCAGCGTGGGCCGCCAACGGCTCGTCAACGGCTCGCTCCTCGCCCTGGTCGGCATGGTCCTGGCGCTCGTGCTGAACCTCGTGGAGATGAACCTGTTCCCGTTCCACGTCAGCGACAACGCCTACTCCGCCGCGGTGTGGGTGATCGCGGCGGGCAACGTCTTCCACCTCGTCCTGACGGTCTTTCTCGCCCTGGGCATCGTGCTGCGGGTACGCCGCGGCGTGATCCTCGGCTCCGGGGACTGGCACGTGCGCCTGGTCGGGATCTGGATGGCCTGGGTGTGCGCAGCCAGCATCATCGGCGCACTCACGGTCAGCGTCGCCAACGGAACGGTGGGCTGCCCGCTTCCGGGCGATCAGCCCGACCCGGGGGCGCGGTCGGTATTGGCGCCGTCATGCGTCTCATCGAGGTAGGCACGCCACGCGACCAGTCCTGGATCGTCCGCGGGGATGTCCCCGCGGCCGGGCCGGGGTGGAGGACTCGGGCGGGTTGCGGCCCAGCCGGTGACGACCTGCCACCACATCCACGCGAAGACGA
>Ga0131853_10001387_pt1 | contig 43456 bp, 44 predicted proteins | sample TergutLab28metaG_FD_92764 | JGI IMG/M metagenome (GOLD analysis project Ga0131853, IMG submission 92764) | Labiotermes labralis P1 segment gut microbial communities from Petit-Saut dam, French Guiana - Lab288 P1 (version 2) (version 2) | ecosystem: Host-associated > Arthropoda: Insects >...
ATCGTTTTTCCCCTCAATTACTCGAACTTTCCTTACTATTGCTTCTTGAACTTTTTCCCATAAACCGCTTTTTCTTGCGCGATAGTAGAAGCTGTGTACAGTTGACCAATGGGGGTAGTCGTGTGGCATTGAACGCCACTTTATTCCGTTATCTAGCAAATATAGCACGGCATAGACTAATGAACGCTTGTGGTGGTCGTTATTACCGTTTTGCGGAAAGTACCCTTCTAACTGCTTCCATTGTGAGTCTGTTATGTCACTTGGGTAGTTCGTCGGTTTAAACTCTACTGTAGACATGCTTTTCTCTCCCTTCTCGGGAGACATTTTAGCATATTCTCAAAGTTGAATACAGCTTCTAAGTTATTTAAGGGGGCAAATCGCACCTTTTGCACCCTTTATATGTTATAATTATGCAACGGTTCTTAACGGCATAATTCAATTGAAAGGAAGATTTGACATGCAAGCAGTCAAACAAGAAATATGCACCCTTGTAGAATCTCTGCCCGACTCACAGTTGAATGAGATTGCTAATTTTATATTATTTGTAAAGATGCGGGACGAAAGCAGGAGATATAAAGATTTGGAAGCTTTGAGTGTTTCCAGCACTGAATTTTGGAATAACGAAGTTGACGATGAGGTATGGAACAATGCATAGCCCAGGTGAAATATTATTGGTTCCGGTACCATTTACTGACTTATCATCGCACAAAAGGCGTCCTGTGCTTGTGCTATCCAAAGAGGAATATAACAAGCAGACCGAGGATTTAATTGTTGTTGCTATTACATCGCTAGTTGATGCAAAGCCTTATATTGTAATGTTCTCAAATGATGACATGGAAGAAGGTAATTTGAAATTAAATTCATGCGTATGTGCAGATAAAATTTATACATTGTCACAAACACTTGTTGTAAAACGATTTGGGAGAGTTAGTCCAGAAATTTTAGACATGGTAAAAGCTATGGTTAAGGATGTTATTGGATAATAACTTTCACATATAGCCAGTGTGAGGTTTTTTGCTTGCGAAGGAGGCAATATAAGATGGCAGAATTTTTACTGAGTACGAGTGCTTCTCTCATAGCGTCTATTCTCTTTGCACTTGCATCTTCTAAGATATTTAAAACGAAAAACGGAGCAAAAGCCAGTGCGGCGGATAATTTCAGATTTGTTATAATTGCTGTGATTGTATTCACATTTATGATGACTTACGTGATTTTTAATTTTGGTGCTTTTGGGGAACAGGAAGAAAAATTTTCCAGTGAGCAATTTTTGGAATTTGTAGGCACAATAGTAAGCCCTAATATTAGGACAGTGATATCAACAGCTTCTATAGCAGTAGCATTCCTACTAGGTTCTGGAATTATAAGCAACTGTTACTACGAAGAGCAAATGACGAAACTAAGGTCGATTCTGATAATTAAATCGGCAACTAATACACGAATCTAAGTAATGAGTTTTCTTTGGTAGTATCGTGTAATCGTAAAATTAAGGGGGCATTCTTAAAATGGTCTTTATATGAAAATACAATCCTACCATTCAAACGCCCTTTTGTTTCACCTATAATACCGGGTCAAAAACAAAGTCATCACCGAACAAAGTACGGTATGCGGGATCCGTGGGGAAGTGGCGTACATAACCAGTTTCAGACATATCCTGTATGTGTGATAATAGCTTTCGCATGTAAAAGGTGGATTCGATTTCGATCCAATTTTTTTTACGCCGGTTTTCCGCTAATGAATTGCGTACACCCAGCACCCAGTTCCCGTCTGACTCGCCCAGGAAGCTCTTGGGGAAAATGTACGTACCCGTCGTGGTTCTAAACTGCGCCATATAATCCACAGCATGGGTGAACCATTTTGTTTTAATGGCGGTGGGAAATTGGGCGTACAGCAAGAGTCTTTGGAAATTTTGATTTGCATAGTAACGGTTGGAATTAAAGGGTTTCAAGCAATCCCAACCCATGGCATAATATTTGTTTGGCGCGGCACATAGGATGCCGTACCCGGTTTTTACGGTATCGTAATCGTTGGAAATAACGTAATCCATGATATTGTCGATTTTCACTTGAGTTTCAGCAGGCATGCGTGCATACACCGCTGCCAGCATCACCATGTCGTAGATAAGGGGCAGCCGTATCGCTTCACCAGAGGCTATGGCGGGCTTGACAACCGGCCTGTTGCGAAATGACTTTGGCACTCTCGGATAATCTGCCGCGTCATCGTAAATATCATAATTCCCATGCCGCGTGAAGTCATAAATCGTGTCTATCCTATCAATGGCGTAATCAAGCAACCCATCAAAATGAAACCCAGCACGTAATAAAAACGGATAGGCGACAAGTTTATCATAACCCTTGTCCGAGATTATTGGCATAAGTTCAGACATTTTTTTACTCGCCCGGTCGAAGGGCTCAATACCGTAATGCAATCCGAAGTCGCCCAGCATGGGCAATACGTTTTCCAAGTATGTACCGTTCGCGCCATGAGTACGGTTGAAATCAAGGTTGGCCAATGAAGCCAGCCTTTTTTGTGTTTGCGGTAACGCCAACATTTCTGTTAGAGTATCTTGCAATAACGTCTTGTCGGTTGTTCGCATTAATTCAACCAATGTCCTATAGCGTATCACGGGCGAAGCGACTTCCAAAAGCCATTCTGTTAGCATGATATTAGGTTCCTCCACGTATCAAAATCAACGCAAAAAGTAGGCTGTCTCACTAAGCAAGACAGCCCCTTTCATCTTACGCCAAAGTACTATGTGTTTCTTGCAGCTGCTTAATTATCGGCAACTTCTGCGGACATTTGGTTTCGCATACACCGCATTCTATACATTTTGTGGCATCCGCGCTCTTTATCCAGCCTTTACCGGATATAACCTCGGTATACGCTTCTTTTGCATGGTCGGTCAGGTCATATACGCGGTGGTTGTTCATAATGTCAAAAATATGTGGGATGTTTATTTCCTGTGGGCATGGCAAGCAATAATTACATGCGGTGCAATATAGCTGCTCTAATTTTTTGTTTTCTTCCATCATGGCACCGACTTGTGCAAGTTCTTCGGCAGTTAATGGCCCTTCTACTGAAGCAATTGCCGCGTTTTCTTCCAGCATTGGGATTGTACTCATGCCAGAAAGCGCGATGTTTACATTGTCATTTGCGAGTACAAAACGCAATGCCATTTCTGCCGTACTAACAGACTTGTTTTTAAGTAGCCCTTGAATTACGCTGCTTGGCGCACCCAAACGGCCGCCTGCAACAGGCCCCATAACAACAACGCCTATGCCCTTTTCCTTGGCATATGCAATAACCTCTTCGCTTTTGCGATCCAGTAAGTTATATTGCAAAAGAACAGATGAAAACCTGCCGCTATCAAATATCGGACGCAAATTGTCGCCATAATCATGGGTAGAGAAGCTAAGGTGCTTTATTAGCCCTTCTGATTTTGCCCGTTCTGCGGCTTGAAGCGGGCCGTCAGAAAGAGCCTCCCATTCGCGATAGCTGTCCAGACTCATGCCCCACATATGGTAAAAGTCGATATAATCGACATCCAGTTTTGTCAAAGACAGCTCCAGACGTTTTCTCCAGTCGTCAGCAGATGTGTTTTCTACCGGGTTTTTTGTGGCTACATATACCTTATCTCTATATCCTTTAAGGGCCTTGCCTACAGAAACTTCGCTGGTTTTGTTTATATAATACAATGCGGTGTCTATGTAGTTGACACCCATATCAAATGCACGATGCATAAGCGGAATCGCAAGGTCATCATCCACAACCGTCATGTCTCCGTCTTTGCGTGTTGGCAGACGCATTGCGCCAAAGCCTAACTTTGATACCTTAATGCCTGTATTTCCAAATTCGCTATACCTCATAGTACACCATCCTTTATAAAATTGTAATAAAAAAGGGATGCTAAATCCCTTTGTTAACCATTTTTGTTAGCCTTGATTTTTTGCGCGCTGCAGTGTTTTTATGATAAACGCCTTTTACAACAGCTTTATCGATAGCTGCTATAGCCTGTATCAGCATAGCATTTGCATCGCCGGTACCGGCAGCGGATACAACTTTTTTAATTGCTGTTTTTGTTGTAGATTTTACATGTTTGTTGCGAGCCTGTCTTTTTGCAGCTACACGAATTCTTTTTTGTGCAGATTTAATATTGGCCAAGTTGATTCACCTCCTTTTACTTTCGCTGGATAGTATAACCAATGAAAATATCGAAGTCAAGAAAATTTCAAAATTCAATTGAATTGTCGTGTTGACAGTTTACTAGAAATATGCTAAACTCCCTCTCAAAGCAGAAGATTACTTCTCACCTCTTGGCCGTAATTGTGCTACAAGGTTACAATTTAACAATGTAAATACCTAGTAAGTTGGGGATTGTTTTGTTGTGACAGGTGAGCTTTTGCATCTGTCTTTTTATTTTAGAACGGGATGGGTTTGTAAAGGAGTGATTGAGTATCACCGACTTAATGATCAATGAGCAGATTAGAGACCGCGAAGTGCGATTAATCGGCGATGACGGTGAGCAATTGGGTATAATGTCCAGCCGTGATGCACAACAAGTTGCCGACGAAAAACGTCTGGATTTGGTGAAAATTTCACCTACGGCAAAACCGCCGGTCTGCAAGATCATGAACTACAGCAAGTTCAGGTTTGAACAGTCAAAAAAAGAAAAAGAAGCCAGGAAAAAGCAACGTACAATTGACATCAAAGAACTTCGTCTCTCACCCAATATCGACACACATGACGTAGATGTTAAACTAAAGAAGGCCATTAAATTTTTAAAAGATGGCGATAAAGTAAAAATAACGATACGTTTCCGCGGGCGTGAACTTGGCCGTACAGAAGTTGCACATATAATAATGAATGATTTTGCTCAAAAAGTGCAGGAGTACGGTAATGTAGAAAAGCCTCCCAAAATGGAAGCACGTTCTATGTCAATGTTTCTGGCACCAAAGCATCAACCAGAAAAGCCAAAGGAGTAAGACAATGCCAAAGTTAAAAACTAAAAAAGCAGCCGCAAAGCGCTTCAAAATTACCGGAACAGGTAAGTTCAAACACCCCAAGGCAAATAAAGGACATATACTTGGTAAAAAAAGCCCAAAGCGTAAAATGAATCTTCGTAAGATGGGTATGGTGGATAAAACTAACGAAGCTGCAGTAAGACAAATGATGCCTTATGCATAACCCCTGAGGAGGATTTTTAAATGGCAAGAATTAAAGGCGGAGTAAATTCCAAAAAGAAACATAAAAGAGTACTAAAATTAGCTAGGGGTTATTTCGGATCCCGCAGTAAGCAATATCGTGCAGCAAAACAAGCAGTTATGCGTGCAATGGCGGCGGCATTTGCAGGACGTAAACAAACTAAACGTGAATATCGCAGCTTGTGGATAACACGCATAAACGCGGCAGCGCGCTTGCACGGACTTAGCTATAGCAAATTAATGCATGGTTTAAAGAAGGCAAACATTGATATAAACCGTAAAATGCTTGCAGAAATGGCTGTTAACGATGCCACTGCATTTGCGAAGTTGGCACAATTAGCACAGTAAACACTTTTTTTGTTGTATACTTCATGAACTTTTTACAAATAATATACAAAGTTTCGTGATTTGTAATTTGTTGTTTCATATTAAAAAAACGAAAATTTTATACACAGGGAGGAAGCATTTTGAAAGCTACGGGTATTGTAAGAAGAATTGATGATTTGGGAAGGGTTGTTATTCCTAAAGAAATCCGCAGAACACTAAGAATTCGTGAAGGTGACCCACTTGAAATTTTCACCGATCGTGAAGGTGAAATCATTTTAAAGAAATACTCTCCACTTGGTGAGTTGGGCTCTTTCGCAAAAGATTACGCAGATACGCTTGCGCAAACATCTGGTCATATTACATGTATTATTGACAGAGATTCAATAATCATAGTGGCAGGCGGCTCAAAAAAAGAATTTTTAGACAGGCGCGTTTCAGATGCAATGGAAAAGGCACTTTCTCAGCGTACAGCATTTAGTGCGTCAAGAACAGATCCAAACTTTGTTTCCATAATTGACAATGACGACGACCCAAGCTACAGCTATCAATTTATTGCCCCAGTTATTGCAGAAGGCGATGTTATCGGTGCCGTAGTACTTCTGTCACCTGATCAAAAAATGGGTGAAGTTGAAATCAAATTGGCAATCTGTGCTGCCAGCTTCTTAGGCAAACAAATGGAAAACTAAAATTGTTGATAAATTAGAGGGCGTATGCCCTCTTTTTTTGAGGAGACTTTTATGAATATTGACAAGTTGTTAGCCATAATGGACACATTATTAGGGGAAAACGGTTGCCCGTGGGATAAAAAGCAAACCCACGAAAGTTTGCGCGAAAACATGTTGGAGGAATGCAATGAAGCAATTGATGCCATAAATCAACGCGATATGGACGCTTTAAAGGAAGAATTGGGCGATGTGCTGCTGCAAGTTGTATTTCACGCAAAAATAGCGCAAAAAGCAGGGCATTTTGATATGAATGATGTTGTTGCTGTGCTGGCAGATAAGTTGATTCGCCGGCACTCCCATATTTTTGGCCCAGACGTAGGGACTGTAGCGAGTGCAGATGATGCACTTAAGTTATGGAAAAGGAACAAAGAAAAGGAACGGATTTGTTGCAAATAGTTAACTTATCAGATTTCTTAGAAATAATTGTGGAATAATCCTTGACAAATCCCCAATTTACGTTTATAAATACGTTCAGTAAACCAAGAGCCGCACAAGCGGCCTTATTTAAAAGGAGGATTCACCATGAATAAGACGGAACTAATTGCAGCAGTTGCAGCAAAAGCCGATCTGACAAAAAAAGACACAGAAAAATTTCTTTCTGCGTTTGAAGATGTTGTAACCGAAGCACTTGTTGCTGATCAAAAAGTACAATTGGTAGGCTTCATGACAGTTGATGTTGTTGCCCGTGCAGAGCGCGAAGGCCGCAACCCACAATCAGGCAAGCCAATGAAAATTGCCGCTTCTAAAGCACCACGCTTTAAAGTTGGTAAAAAATTAAAAGATGCTGTAAATGCATAATTGAACAAATACCCCTGCCCCGTTTTAAACGGGGCTTTTTTACTGCTTGCACATTTTTGCACATTTTTATGAATACATATATCAAGACAACAACATTTGGAGGTTATTCTGGATGCTAAATAAACTTTGGGGCGGCATGATTCTTTTAGCTATTGTAATTGCTATAGCCACCGGCAATATTTCTGCATTAACAAATGCCGCGATAGAATCTGCAAGGGAAGCAATTACATTATGTATAACAATGCTTGGGATAATGGCAATGTGGTCTGGATTAATGACAGTTGCGGAAAAGGCTGGGCTTGTTGGTGCGCTTGCACGCCGCTCAAGGCCGCTTTTGCGTTATCTTTTTCCGGACTTGGGGCGCAACCACCCTGCCCATGAGCCAATTGCTACAAATTTTATTGCCAATATACTTGGGCTTGGTTGGGCGGCAACACCAAGCGGGCTTCGTGCAATGAAAGAAATGCAAAAAGAAAACCCGCAAAAAGACACGGCTACGCGCTCTATGCGGATGTTTATGGTAATAAATATGTCTAGTTTGCAACTTGTTACGATAAGTGTTGTGGCATACCGTATGCAGTTTGGCTCAATAAACCCGTCAGAAATTATTGGCCCGGGCTTGGTGGTAACGATGATAACAACCGTAGTGGCCATAGCATATTGCAAGATACTGGAACGGTTTGATAAGCCATAGCCTACCAGTCAAGCCTATTTACATACGAAACGAGGGAATTCCCCTGCCCTACTTCGCCAATTGTACAGCAATTATAAAATGCGGATAATTCTTTTGTTATTGTAGCTTCCGCATCCCGGTTTACAACAATGATAAGCCCAACGCCACAGTTGAATGTCTTTAGCATTTCGCTGTCTGTGATGTTCCCATTTGACTTTATATGCTTAAAAACGGGCGGAATAATGATTTTGTTCAAATCTATGACGGCAGATAAATTTTCGGGCATAATTCGCGAAAGATTGCCCTGTATGCCCCCGCCGGTTATATGCGCCATACCATGAATATCTGGGTTGCCAAACAGATTTTTTACTGCTTTATAATATGGGGTATGAGGCTTCATGACTGCTTCAAGGAAAGTCTCGCCATCAATTTTTTCATTTTGGATATGTGGCAACTGTTCCATTAACAGCCTTACTAGCGAGTATCCATTCGTATGCAATCCGTTGGAGGCTAATGCAAGAATTTTGTCCCCGGGTTGGAGCTTTGAACCATCTATAATTTTATCTTTATCCACTATCCCGGCTATGCTTGCTGTTAGAATATATACGCCTTTTTCTACTACGCCGGGCTGGATTGACGTTTCGCCGCCTACTAAATCACATTCATTGTTTGCACAAGCTTCCGAAATTCCTTTTACAAAGGACTTGATTGTGTCCTTTTCGGCATTACCGCAAATTATGGTGTCCAGTACGGTAAGAGGTTTTGCACCCATCACGATTATGTCGTTTACCAAATGATTAATCATGTCGTGGCAAATGGACTCGGTATAGCCATATTTTAGCGCGAGTTTTTGTTTCGAGCCGGGTTCTTCTGACTTTAATACAAGTACAGGATTTTTGATGTTTTCAAATTTAATGTCGTATAAAGATGCAAATGGCCCAAGCCCGTTTAAAACGCGTGGGTTTTGCGAATTTACATAGGCAGCCATTTCGCTTTTTATAGAATCGCTATACGAGATATCCACGCCGGCTTTGCTGTATGTTAATCCCGTATTGTCAGAGTCTTTCGCGTTTAATATTTCATCGGTGGTTGTATCCAGCAAGCGCGCCAAAGCATACAGCAATTCTATTGTTGGATAAGCGGCACCGCTTTCCCACTTTGAAACGGCCTGAAATGAAATATGCAGTACATCTGCGACTTGTTGTTGAGTTAATCCCTTTAGCTTTCGCTTATTAGCTATAAAAGCCGCAATTCTTTTATTATCAAGCATGACAATCGCCTCCTTGTGGGAAGTATAGCATAATTGTACGATAATAAAATAACCGGCTAATAGAGAAAAAACGCAAACTCAACTTGTGGTTGAATTTGCGCCGTTAAATGTTGCAAATCTTTTTATGCAGGCAGATATTGTGGCCTCCAATTTTTTTGTCTGTTTTATACCGTCCTCGTACCAGATATTTTTTACAATAAGAGTGCTTGTTTTGCGTTCACAAACGACTTCGATACGGCCTATAAACTGTTCGCCGTAAAGTATTGGCAGCACGTACACGCCATATTTTCGTTTAACAGCAGGGGTGTAAATTTCCCACGAGTAATCAAAATCAAAAATAGTTCTAATAAGCTTTTTATCCCACACAAATGAATCCAGCGGTGCAATAAATTCGCAGCGGGGTTTGATAGTTGGGTTTGTTAAAACTGTGTCAATTATGGGCATGTCCGTTGTGCAAATATAAAATTTATTTTTTAGTCCTTCGATGGCAACTTCGGTTATCATGCCTTCGTCAAGCAATTCGGCAAAAATTTTGTTGCGGATATCGGTAGTTAGCCCCCAAATATTGAGCCATGCGCCGGACGCGCTATTCCATAGCAGGCCAACCGCACCAATGCGGCGCAGTACAAACCATTTCATTTGTGCAAATTCGTCCGGCAGCGGGTTTGGTGCGTTCAAAATATCCGCAGAAATATGCTTCTCTGCAAGGTGGTAATATCTGCGGGCGCCTTTTTTATGGTGTACGATTAAATCCCCGCTAGAATACATTTGCTCTAGTACAGACCGCAAAAATTTGCCGCCAGAGCTCCAGTTTATTGCCGACCACCATTTTGTACTGCCCTCTAGCTTAATATCGTCGGAACAGATTGCACCGTTTTTTTCTATGTAAGCGCGAACGGTATCAAAATGTGCAGCAATTTCGGGATGTTTTATAAGAGTATCTTTTGCAGCCTGCCTAAAATGACTGAAGTACGGCCAAAATTCAATTGGAATTATCGATAATTGCTTGTCCGGGTAATCGAATAATTTTCTGTCGTGATAAAGCAATTCATAAAGAGTCGCTTTTGTGAAGCCTTTTACGCGGGATTGCAATGTTATTTCGGCATTTTTGCCACATATGTCTATAGGGTCGAATTGAAGGCATCCTGCTTGGTAAATGAAGTCAAGTACGCCCTGTTTGCCGGCGAATTTGTATTCGCCTGTTAGGCCTTGCTTCAGCAGCATAAATTGCCGGGCTTGGTGGTTTGTCAGGGTTAGCATAGGAGTGGTTCCTTTCGGTGGATTTTGGAATGCGAAAGCACTTTTGTGAATAAGCATGTATTAACAGAAAGGTTTGATTGCCCATGAGCTGGATTCTATTCCTATCCGATATGATTATCCCAATAACATTTGCAGGCATACTGCTATTTGCTTTTAGCCGTAAAATGCCCGTATACGACCATTTTGTTTCTGGTGCAAAGGACGGCTTTCATACCGTGTTTCAAATTGCGCCAACAATAGTTGGTCTCATTGTTGCTGTGGGAATGCTTCGCGCCTCCGGTGCATTAGATTTATTAAGCGGGCTTATTTCGCCACTGACGGATAGGTTGGGATATCCTACAGAAACTGTCCCGTTAACCCTTATGCGACTGGTGTCGTCATCTGCTTCTACAGGACTCTTGATAGATTTGTACGAAACATATGGCCCGGATTCATTTACAGGTCGGTTTACATCAATAATGATGTCCAGTACAGAGACGGTGTTCTACACAATGAGTATTTATTTTATGAGCATAAAAATTACAAAAACGCGCTTTACCCTTGCGGGCGCACTTATTGCAAATTTTACCGGGGTCGCACTTTCGTTGCTAATTACCAGATATTTGTACCCAGGTCTTTAAAATTTCTGATACGTCTCTGCTTTCTGCATTATAGAGTAATAGCAACCTGTCGTTCGAGAATTTTCTTATACGTGTAAAAAATTCGCGTTCCGATTCACCAGGTAGCAGATTTACATTTCCGTAATACACTTTGCCGGCTTTTGCAATGTCGCTTAAAACTGTGTTCATATCATGCATTTCTGGGTTGCCAAAATTGATGCCAAATGCATTGTCCATACTCAGTACAGCTTTGTATAAATGATCGTTTTTACCGCAGTAATGGATGTATCCACCGCCAAAGTGATCTAAAATGCGTTTGGTATATGGCACAACAAATTCATCAATTGTATCGGCAGAAAGTAATGTAGATGTGTCCTCGCTTATTTTTAGTCCGCCCATGTTCCTTGGCATAACCAAGCTTGAATAATGGGCTACTATTTTATCTGAGCCGGGTATAATGGACAGGCATTCTTCCATGCCAAATATTATGGCGTGGCAGCAAAGGTCAAGCAGGTGATGCACAAATTCTGGGTCATCGTAGATATCGTAAAAAATATCGTCGCCATAAACAATATGCGCTGTGTCAAATGGCCCTTGCAAATCCAGCGGATAAATGCGAAGTGGGCTGTCTTGCAATATGTCGCACATGTATGTCATATGCTCCAGTGCCGTTTTAAAATCGTTGCATACTTTTATGTCCGTGGGTTTAATTTGCAAAATTTGCTCTTTGGAAAGATGCTCTTTTACCCAGGGCATCATATTCTCGAATAGCCGCGGCGTAACCCCAAGCAGTGACGGGAAAACAGAGCATCCCATATTTGCCCGTATAGACGGGACAGCACTTGCGCGGCCAAACAAAGCGGGTAGTGCGCCCAATAACCCGTTTTCAAGCATTTTTTGTTTGTCGAAATGAATTTCCTTTAAATTGTGCTGTTTGAGGCCTATGTTTGCCGGCGCATTTGCGGACAGTAATAAAGACATGGTTTGATTGTTGTTTTCCCAAAGGGCCAATTGATTAGCCTCGGCTGTTGCGATTTGCTCCCGTGCCGCTTCAAAAAGTTCCAGAGTTTTATTAATTGCATCCATTGTAATCACCTTTTGTTATTCTCAGATATTCACGCATACCATCTTCTTCATCTTGATGATACATAAATCCAAAATGCTCTGCCACAGATAAAGATAATGGTGGAAACATTTCGCACATTGCATCAACAGCTTTCCAAATGTTTTCATAATTGCTATCGGAGTATGACGCGGCGTGCTGTGCATACAATTCTGGCGTGAGGAATTTTTTGAAAAATTTGACGTCTTTGCCTGTGGAAATGTTAAAATCATGCTGTATTCCAATATGCCAGTTAATCATTTCATGCAAATTACAACGGACAGCATCATGTATCATGTTCATTACATAGGGCAGTTCATCCCGCATAATTCCTTTTGCGACATTATTCAAACACCACCAAAAATTACTGCAATTAGAGCGATAATCAAGTGCCGTAGGCGGCTTGATATTCCAAAAGTTTTTGTCAATCGTTATCGGCGGGAAAAAACCATTGCCATTATCCTTATCAAGTAAAACAATAACAGGCTCGCCGTCATCAATATATGCTCCATCAAATATAAAGCTTAAATCAATGCGGACGCCGTCGGGAAAAATCATGAGGTAAAAAAAGTTTCCATCACCTTCCGCACCTCGCAACGTTTCTGGCATTTGCATTATAAGCGGCTTTCCAAATTTTTCTTCAACCCATGCGGGATTATTGAAAAACGGTTTCATATCCGTAACTGCAAAGGCGATGTCATAATCCTGATAGCAATCTTTTGGCACAGTGGAATCTGCGCGCGAACCTGCCAACATTACCCCTCGTATGCGCTCATCAGAATTGGCTACACTCATAATCAAATCGATCATTTCTTGCTCGGTTCTCATTTCGCTGCTCTCCATTCGGTTATAAATTGCTTAATGCGTCGTCAGACCCAGCCCAAGATTGTGCCTCACTCAATAATCGAACAAGCACTTTATCTTTACTGTTCGTATAGGCGTTTCTATCGGAGTGATGTTTTTCTGCGGATATTATTTTTATCCGTTCGTAGTCCTTAGCTGCGTCAGGATGTGCATTTAGATAATTACGGAAGTTCAAATGGTTACTCCATTGAATACTACCAGTTTTTACAATGTGAATATGATAAGAGCGAGTATCTGCAAACTCGTCATCATAACAAACAAGTATATCATCTTTGACTGCATGAAGTTTGCTTTTGAAAAACCCTGCTTCGTTAAGTTTTGGCATCAACTTATCTACTACGTCAAACTCCTCTACTGCTATGGCAATATCAATAATCGGCTTTGCTTTTATGTGGCGAATTGAAGTACTGCCAACGTGCTGAATATCCTTTGCTTCTGCGCCCAAAATGCCCCAAAGCAGCTCAATGGTTTGCGCAGCAATCATTTCCCACTCTGGATTATGTTCAGCAAGTTCCACTATGCCACGTTTTAATCCTATTTTTACGCTCAACTTTGAAGCACCTCCTACACAATAAACATATCAGCTAAATTTAACTTACGTTGCGTAAAACATCAATTTGCCTTATTATTGCACCAAGCACAAATATAACGTAAAGGTGGATTTTATGAACGCTGAGAGACGCTTCATGAACGCTGAAAAACGCTTCATGAACGCTGAAAAACGCTTCATGAACGCTGAAAAACGCTTCATGAACGCTGAAAAACGCTTCTTGCACGCTGAGAGACGCTTCATGCAAACTAAAATTGGAATTTATGGTATGAACGGTCACCAAATTAATGACCTAAAGCATGATAGGGCCCGCATTGTTGCGGCGGCATGCTGCGGGCAGGAATGGGATGGCGTAAAAACATATAACTCTCTTGAAGAAATGCTTGCCGACCAGGAAATAGACATGATTTCTTTATGTTCGCCACGCAGGGCAGACCAGGCACGCCAGGCAATCGCTTGTATGGAGGCTGGTAAACATGTTTTTGCGGAAAAACCATGCGCAATGAGCATCGAAGATTTGGACATGATTATAGAAACATCTAAGCGTACGGGCAAAATATTTCATGAAATGGCAGGAACAGCTTTTTCTGAACCCTATGCAAGCATGCGTGATTTAGTTGCGCAAGGTATAATCGGTGATGTTGTGCAAGTTTTCGCGCAAAAGTCATATCCATATCACGATGGACGGCCTCAGGACGAAAATATTGACGGCGGGTTAATTGAACAGGCTGGCATACATGCGATTCGCTTTATCGAACATGTTGCAGGGCAAAAAATTGTAAATGTATCCGCAGTGGAAACTTCTTATAGCAACCCACATAAAGGCGGTCTGAAAATGGCAGCATCTATTGCAATGGAACTTGAAAACGGTGGGGTCGCGTCTGTAATTTCTAATTACCTAAACCAAAAAGGTTTTGGCCGTTGGGGCAATGAGCATCTACGGATTTTTGGGACTTTCGGTTTTGTTGAATCTGTAGACGCGGGGACCAAAACAAGATTAGTACTTGGCGATGAAGACAAAGGTGCAATTACAATGGAAAACGGCGGCCCAAGTTTTTTTGACGCAATACTAAACCAAATTCAAAATGGTGCAGCCCCTCCCCTGTCAATTGAAGATGAATTGCACCCTACAAGGGTGGTAATATTGGCAAAGGAAAGTGCCATTCGTGGTTGCTTCGTTAAAATTTAATCTACCAAATATCTTTATTCATAAAATCGTCGTCATTATTTGAAGGCGGTTTTTCTTTTAGCATTTTTCTATGCTCTATATAGGAGTCAACCAAGTCTTTTAAAATTGCAACAATTGGTATGGCAATCAACATTCCAAGAATTCTGCCGCCAAAGCTACCACCATAATGCATAGCAATTGTTACGCTTATAATTACCAAAAGCGGGCTTAGCGAGAATGTTTTGCCCATTAGTTTTGGTTGAATAAAGTTGCCATCCAGTTGTTGTAGTGCGAACATAAAAATTGACGCGACTGCAGCGGTTGGTAATCCTTGAGTAAACGCAATAACCAGTGCCGCAAGTGCCGTACCAAATATTGACCCAAAATATGGAATATAGTTTACGATGCCTAAAATAAGACCAAGTACTAAGAAATACGGCGAACCAAAAATAAATAGTAAAATTGCCATAAGAGTACCCAGAATGAGCCCGTCTATAGTTTGTGCCACAATGTATTGTTTAAAGTTATGGTCTAGCTTGCGGGCATATTTAATGATGGTTTCATTTACGTTTACAGAAGCCACAGCCGCAATAAATTTTAATATGAATGCTTTAAAACTGTCTTTTTCAATCAGCAGATAGATAGCCGAAACAATAGACAAAAATGCCTGAAATAACGCAGCTGCAATACCGCCAAAACCAGAAATAATGCCAGAAATAATACCGGTAGCAAGATTAGCAGAGTCTACATTGTCGGCCCAGCCAAGCACTGCAGAAAATATTGCCTCCTCGTTAATATGCTCGGTTACAAAATCCGGCAAGTCCAATTCATTCAAATTATTTAACCAGCCGCGGATGGTGATTTCATAGTTTGGAATTTCTCTAGCAAATAATTCAATGCTGCTTGTTACGGCAGGGATTATAATGTTTAGTATAAGTACAATTAAAAAGACCGTAATAATTACAAGCAACAGCACGCTAAAAACACGACTTTTTCGTGCTATAAAGCGTACAGATGCACTAAGCATCCGGTTGCTATTATCAATAAACGGGGTAGTTGCCTTTTTTATAAATTTTTGCAATGCAGTGCATGGTAAATTAAAAATATATGCAATAATTGCACCTGTTAAAAAAGGTGTCATTATCCGCCAAAACCGCCCTACTTCATCAACGAAAAAACCTAATTCTGTCGTTACTCGCCAAAGTATCATTAATATTACTGCAAAAATTAAATACGGAATCATGGATTTTACCATACGTGATTTGAAAAATTTGTTCATTAAATGATTTCCTTCCGTGACAGCAATTTATTATAAAATGATTTTAACACCGCAGAAACCGCATTACAAGGATGTTTTTTTCCTATGTAACACCATTGTAGGAAATTTTTTATTGAAAATAGTTATCCTACATGTCACAATGTACGTATTATGCAAACTTTTGTCGGTTGGAAGGAGATATTAAATGTCTGAACAAGCAATAAAGTCACCGTTTCGTAAATTTGTTACTACGGGTTTGATAACAGTTATAGTATTGCTTATGGTGATTGGTGGCGTGTATGCTGCATATCGTGTTATTATACGCCCACCCGCACTTCCTGAATATGAAATTATACGTGTTCCTGCCCCCCCTTCCCGTCCGGTAGATAATCCTGTAATAAGCGAACCCATAATACCAGAAATACCGGAAGAAACAGAGCCTACTTATGAACCTGAACCGGAATACGAAGAAATTGTTTTCTATAGACGACCCGATTTTTATACATTTTTGATTTATGGTATCGACGACCATGGCAATGCCGATGTTGTAATTGTTGCGGCTTTTGATGCCGCCAGCAACAACGCATATCTTATCAGCATCCCGCGTGATACCCGTGTATATACACAGCGTCAAAATATTCGTAAAATTTTGGCATCGTATCCTTTGGGGCGTCAAGGGGGACGTGGCCATGCCGGCGGTATCGAGCAATTTAAAACAGAAATTTCTACTCTAATCGGCTTCCGTCCAGACTTTTATATTGGCCTTAATCATCGCGGGTTTGTCAGGCTTATAGATTCGATTGGCGGTGTTACTGTACATGTTCCGTTTCGCATGAGATACACAGCAATAGATGGCGATGTTGTTGTTTTGGATATTGATTTCCAGCCGGGTACACAGCGGCTAAACGGTACGCAAGCACTGTATTTTGTAAGGTTCCGCCAAGCAAATTACGGATACCGAGCTGCTACAGATTTTCAGCGTATTCAACATGGGCAGGCAGTTATTAATGCTGCACTACAAGAGCTGTTATCGCCACGCACAATAACTCGCATTCCCGAACTTGTAAGTAATGCCCGTGCCAATGTAACAACAAACCTTTCGGCCGATGAAATTGGCTGGTTTGTAACACAGGCTCCTAATTTGCGCACTGACGATTTTTTGTCATCATATACATTGCCAATTGCAAGAACAGAGCGCCGAGGCTGGTATGAAATGCCAGACAAAGAGGCAATACTTGAGCTGGTAAACCGTACAATTAACCCATTTACAAGAGATATTACGCTAGAAATGTTGAGGATTGTTGAATGACATCACGTATACAGGAACTGATTGTAATTTTAAATGCCGCTAACCGCGCATATTATCACGAAAACCACGAAATAATGTCTGACTTAGAGTATGATAAGCTGTATGACGAGCTTGTTAACTTGGAAAAAGAAACAGGGATTATTCTTGCTGGAAGCCCAAGCAGACAGGTTGGATACGAAGTAGTAGGCAGCTTAACTAAAGCCGCCCACGACGCGCCCTTGTTGTCCCTGGATAAAACAAAAGACGCCAGTGCCTTGGCCGAGTTCTTAGGTGAACAAACAGGGCTTTTATCATGGAAACTTGATGGGCTGTCTATTGTTCTAAAATATGAAAATGGTCAATTGCAGCAGGCCGTAACCCGCGGTAATGGCGCTATTGGCGAAGATGTAACCCACAATGCCAAAGTTTTTGCCAACATCCCTTTGATGGTACCGTTTAAAGGGATGTTTAGCCTGCGTGGCGAGGCTGTAATTTCTCTTGCCGATTTTGAAGCAATAAACGCTAATGAGGAAGTGAAATACAAAAACCCGCGCAACCTATGCAGCGGGGCTGTTCGCCAATTAAGCAGCGAAGAAACGGCCAAGCGAAGGGTTAATTTTTTTGCCTTTGGACTTTTACCCGGCGCGGAAATAGAGTTTGAGTTAAAGTCCCAGCAATTGGAATGGATACAATCACTGGGTTTTAATATGACATTTTACGAAAAAGTTACGGCAGAAACAGTAGTAGATGCTGTCGCCTGCTTTAAAGAAAAAATTACAACAGAGCCTATTGCATCCGATGGCCTGGTTTTAACATTTGATGATATTGCCTACAGTAGGTCTTTGGGTGCAACATCCAAATTCCCGCGGGATAGCCTGGCTTTTAAATGGCAGGACGAACTTGCGGAAACTACGCTACTGGATATCGAATGGAATACCTCGCGAACAGGGCTGATTAACCCCGTTGCTATTTTTGAGCCAGTGGAAATTGAAGGGACGCAAGTTAGCCGTGCCAGCCTACACAATGTGAGTATTTTGCGTGGGATGGAATTGTCTGCTGGGGACAAAATTACTGTGTATAAGGCCAATATGATAATTCCACAAGTTGCGGAAAACTTGACGCGTAGCGGGCAGATTGTGCCAATTCCAGAAGTATGTCCTGTTTGTATGGGTAAAGCAGAAATCGTTGGCGATCCGGAGACTCTATACTGTACAAATCCAAGTTGCGATGCCAAGCAAATTCAATCGCTATCGCATTTTGTAAGCCGAAATGCCATGAATATTGATGGCTTGTCGGAGCAAACATTGGAGAAGTTTATTGCAAATAGTTTTGTCCGCGATTATATTGACTTGTTTAGCTTAGTCCGTCATGAAGATTCTATTGTAAATATAGAAGGCTTTGGGCGTAAGTCGTATGATAACCTGATTGCCGCAATTGAAGCGTCCAAAGATGTTGCACTGCCCAATTTTATTTATGCATTGGGCATAAGACATGTTGGGCTTGCTAATGCAAAACTATTATGTAATTATTTCCGCCATGACCCGCTGGAAATTGCGCGGGTGTGCCAAAGCGAAGATTATTTGGAGGCTCTTTTAGAGATTAAAGGCTTTGGTGACGCAATATCTCATAGCCTACACGAATATTTTTGTAATGATGTTAACATGGCGTTGTTTAACCGCGCTTTAGAAATTCTATATGTCAAAGCCCCTGCCCTGTCTGAAGAAATGCCGCTTGCCGGGCAAACATTTGTCATTACTGGCGATGTTGCGCAATTTGCAAACCGCAAAGCATTACAGGAATTTATCGAAAGCCATGGCGGTAAAGTAGCGGGCAGCGTATCGGTAAAGACGGCATATTTGATAAATAATGACGCAACGTCTACTTCGGGTAAAAATAAAAAGGCCGCCGAACTGGGCGTGCCTATTTTAACCGAAAATGATTTTATGGCGTTGATGCATACAACCAGCGGTTAAAATCCAGCGCAAGAAATTCATTGATTTTTTCGCCTATGGTTTCATCTATGTCTGATATCCGTTGCGGCCCTGTGTTTGTCAGCACCAACGGATTTATATATCGCTTTTTTGCGGGAATGTTTACTGAATAAATATTTGGATTTTTTGTATCGGCGGCCAAAACCGCTGATATTTTTGTATACGTATCCCACATATTACAAGTCCTGTTGTCGTCTTTTAGCCGCTTTATTACGGTGGTTTCCGTTGTATATAAGTCATCGAAAGTTATAACTTTGTACTCTATGGCGGTTTGAATGATATCTGACAGATATTGCATTGCAAAGCGGTCGTCGTCTGATACAAATAGATGTGAGTTTTTTTGTGAGAGGTCAACAAATTCCCGCGCCGCTTGTATCGACTTGAAACATAGTTCGTTTATGTTATTTTCGTTTTTTACAACGGTCAAATCATCGTATATTGCCTGTATTTCGCCCACATCCATATTATACACGATGTATCCGTTACCTAAAGTGTATTCTAGCCTGTCGGCGGAAAGCAATGGCGTGTTGTTGTCTGCAATTGGGTAGTTGCTGTAGTTGCACACGTCGGCTACTTTAATGCCATGCTGTTTTAAAAGAGTCACGATTTCTGTTGAACCTTCGATAAAATTAGCGGTTTTACCTTCTGTTGATTCTTGAGTCAGATAGTCACCGTTCAAGAAGTCTATTGTATGCGCAAACGCAGGTGTTGCAATATCATGCAGCAACCCCGCAACGGCTTGTGTTATGTCCTGTGTAAAATTCCAAACGATGTTAGCAACTTCTACACTATGCATATGCCTTGTGTAATGGCATCTTACATGGTCATATACCGGGAAGTTTGCGTAGTCGCAGCCGCAGTGCATACCTATGTCTTTTAGCCGCGTCATTTCGGGGGTGCGGGCGAGTTTGGACAGTAAAGTTGGGGGAGTAATTGTATACATCATAATAATAGCGAAAGCACTGGCACAGTAATTACACATAAAATAGTACCCAGCACCACAAATTTTGCCGCGCCAAAGCTATCCGCGTCATATTGCTCTGCAAAAATGGCAGTAAGCACACCCGGCGGCATTGCCATTAGGGTTACAATTACATTAAGCATTAGCGGGTTGTGGATAACCCAGCGCAATGCAAGCCAAGTAAGAAGTGGGATTGCAATTAGCTTAACCGCTACCGGCAAAAACAGCCGTGCGGTTTTAAACGCATTTTTCAAACTTTGTTTTGCCAATATTACACCAAGCAAAATCATGGACACAGGGGTTGTTAGTCCACCGATAAGTGAAATGCCGCCTTCAAGGGCTTCTGGCAAGCGCAGTTCTGTTACAAAAAGAATGAAACCTATCAAAGTTGCGGGAAGAGCCGGGTTGCGTTTAACCAGGTCTTTTATGTTTATTTCGCGTGGGGCATTGTCAAACATGCGTATGCCGTATGTGAATGCAATTATATTAAACGATGCCATTGCCATGGATACATAAATAAGCCCTTCATAACCAAAAACCGCGGTTACAATAGGTATCCCCATGAAAGCCACATTGCCAAAAGCAATACCAAAGCGTAGGCCCTGCCTTTCCCCCGTTGGGGACTTCATTGCCTTAACAAGCCACAACCCTGCAAAGCCGCTTAGTATGTAAATGACTCCCGATATCACAAATGTAGCCATGCTCTCCAGTAGCAGTATACGGGAAAATGGACGCATTAACGCCATAAAAACCGTGCAGGGCATAGCTACGCGCACCAACAGATTTGTAAGGCCTGTGGTGTGTTCGTCATTAAGCATCCCTGTTTTGCGGCATATAAAACCTACTGCCAAGCATAAAGCAAGCGCGGTCAGGCTGTTTGAAAATGCAATAAATAAATCATTCATGCGGGTATTTTAGCACAAATTTTATGATGTTTCAAATTTCAAGAAGTGACAGGTGCCACTACTTAAAATTTTTTGAAATTTTTGCCTATGCAAATCCAAAACCGTTTGGTACAATTTAAATAGCATTCAAACAAAGGAGGTAATCACCTTGCTGGACAAGCAACTTGTGTACGATGTTTTGACAGCCGCCATGTCTACCGGCGGCGACCTTGCGGAAGTTTTTGTAGAAAACACCGCTAGGGACACCATTAATATGTTAAATGGAGAAGTGGAAAAAGCAAACTGGGGTATTGATGCTGGGCTTGGTCTGCGTATTATTTTTGGCACAAGCGCAGTGTATGCTTACACAAATAATACCACCCGCGAAAGTCTTATGAAATTGGCGAAGGATGCCGCGCAGGCAGTAAAAGCCAGTATAAAAAACGGTGCGGCGGTTAACCAAGTTATCGCAGCCGTAAGCCCAGTAAAATTTGCGGACATTGTAAAAATCCCACCCGAAAAAGTTGGCAAAAAGGCAATTGTAGATGTTTTGCGCACGGCGTCTGGGGCATCATATGATTACGACCCGCTAATAACCCAAACATCCGGCGTTTACTTGCATGTGGACCAAAATGTGCTTATAGCAAACTCCAATGGGCTATGGGCGGAAGACAGGCGTGTTCGCAGTCGCGTAATTTTAGGTGCGGTGGCGTCTTCTGGTAACGAGAAACAAACAGGCATCCAAACCCCGGGCGCAAAGGGCGGTTTCGAGGTTATCGAAGCTCAAAACATCCACGAACTTGGAAAAATGGCTGCCAAAACCGCAGTCACTATGCTAAAAGCAGACCTTTGCCCAAGCGGAAAAATGCCGGTAATTATCGAAAATGCTTTTGGCGGCGTTATTTTTCACGAAGCTTGCGCGCATAGCTTGGAAGCAACATCCGTTGCAAAGGGCGCATCTACTTTTGCAGGCAAACTAAATGAAGTTATTGCCGCCCCTTGCGTAAATGCGGTGGACGACGGCACCCTTCCCGGCGAATGGGGAACACTTAATATTGACGATGAGGGCGCACCAACCCGCAGAACTACTCTAATCGAAAACGGCGTTTTAAAGTCATATCTTGTAGACCATTTGAACGGGCTAAAAATGGGTATGCCGTCAACAGGAAGCGGACGGCGCGAATCATATCGTTTTGCCCCTACTTCCCGTATGACAAACACTTATATTTTACCGGGTACGGAAAAACCCGCCGCAATTATTGCAGATACAGAAACCGGTCTATATGCTAAACAAATGGGCGGCGGCTCTGTAGACCCGGCATCCGGCGACTTCAACTTCGCGGTAATCGAGGGCTATATGATTCGAAACGGCAAAATTGCCGAGCCTGTGCGCGGTGCAACGCTTATTGGAAAAGGTCATGAAGTTTTACTTGATATCGACCGTGTTGCGGACAATTTTGACTATGCCCAGGGCATGTGCGGCAGTTTAAGTGGTTCTGTGCCAACAAATTGCGGTCAACCGCTTATCAGGGTTAAACAAATGACAGTGGGAGGTAGAAAATAATGGCCAAAATGACATTTGACGCATTTCGCAACGAGCTGTTTGCCCAAGCAAAAACAAAGGGTTTCGCCGATTGCGAACTTTATTATTCTGCCGGCGATAGCTTCTCTATAAGGATTTTTAAAGGCGAAATTTCCGAGTATAAAAATGCATCATCCGAAGGCGCGGGTTTCCGTGGTACTTTTAACGGTAAAATGGGCTATGCCTATACCGAAAACTTGGATTCTGACCTTATTCCCGCGCTTCTTTCAAACGCTGCTGACAACGCTACCATAATTGAGGACGAAGAAATTGAAAAACTGTACCCTGGTGACGATAAATACCCGGAGGCAAACAGTTATGACCCGGCACTTAACACCGTTGATACTTCCAAAAAAATTGAACTGGCTTTAGCGATGGAAAAACATGCCTTAAGCCTTGACCCGCGGGTAGTAATGGTTGACTACTGCACCCTTATTACTGGTGAAACTGTAACCTCTATGGCAAACTCATATGGGTTAAAATTGAGCCAAAAATCTAATATCGCGATGGTATATATGGTCGCCCGTGTAGAAGAAAACGGCATTATGAAAAGCGGTATGGAATGGTGGTCTGGCCGCGATTTTGCAGATTTTGACTATAAAGAATTGGCCGAAAAAGCTGTGAAAATTGCATTAAGCAACCTTGGCGCAAACCCTATCCCAAGCGGGCAATATCCGGTATTGTTGGAACGCGAGGCTGCGCGTAGTTTATTTGAAACATTTTCCCCAATATTTGTAGCAGAAAAAGCGCAGAAAGGTTTCTCGCTGCTAAACAAAGACAAAGTAGGCGAAGTTATAGCCGCACCGCATATAACCCTGCGTGATGATGGCATTACAGACCTAAGCTTGGGTAGCTTCTCATTTGATGCAGAGGGTGTGGCCACAAAAAACAAAGCTGTAATCGAAAACGGCGTACTAAAAACTCTATTGTACAACACAAAGGCAGCCGCTAAAGACGGCGTGAAATCTACCGGCAACGCGTCAAAGGTGGGTTTTGGTGGTGCAATAACTACCGACACTACAAACTTTTATCTTGTACCAGGCCAAAAAAGCTATGACCAATTGGTTGCAGGCATCCAAAATGGTGTAATAATAACCGACCTTGCAGGGCTGCATTCTGGTACAAACCCCGTAAGCGGCGATTTCTCTGTTTCTGCCGACGGCTACTTTGTAGAAAACGGCAAAATTACAAAACCAATCGAGCAAATAACAGTAGCGGGCAATTTTTATGAATTGCTAAAAAATATTGAAACCGTGGGGTCAGATCTCCGCTTCCGCTCTATGGGGGCTGGCGGTATTGGTATGCCGTCCATTTTGGTAAACGGCTTAAGCATTGCAGGACTGTAGAGGGGATATCTTATGGAAACATTAAAATACGCGTCACCCATTGGTAATCTTTTTATCTCTGCCGCGGACGGGTTTATCACACAGCTATACTTTGAAGGGGGCATTACTACGCCACCTACCCTTCAAGAAACAAGCACTGCCGACTCTAAGGTTCTACAAAAACTAAAACAAGAACTTGACGCTTACTTTGCCGGTACGTTAAAGGAATTTACTGTTCCGCTGCGCCCGGCAGGCACACAATTTCGCACTAAGGTTTGGGAAGCATTACAAACCGTTCCATATGGCGAAACCATTAGTTATAAAGAATTGGCTAACCGCATCGGCAACCCAAAAGCAATACGCGCTGTTGGCGGTGCCAATCACCATAACCCAATTAGCATAATAATCCCCTGCCACAGAGTTATTGGTGCAAGCGGTAAGCTTGTGGGTTATGGCGGCGGGCTTAATGTAAAAGAATTCTTGCTGGAACACGAGAAAAAGTAGGAGGGATTTTGTGTCAAGAAACATCACACCCCGCTACAAAGACGGCTGGCGTGTAGTAGGCCCCGGTGGTGGTGGCGCACAATTTGAACCAAGCATATCCCCACACGATGACCGCGATATGTTCATTTGCTGCGATATGAGCAGCCACTATCTGTCCCGCGACGCAGGCGAATCATTTCGCCAGATGAATTTTGGATTTTTAGTGTGCGAGGTCAGCTTTCATCCAACAGACCCAAATGTCTGTTATGGTTGCTCTACGGGGCTTTACAAAAGCACTGATGCCGGCCATACATGGAAACTTCTGTTCCCCAAAAGGGAAGATGTTACAAAAGAGTTCCGCGATATATCACATGATGAGGGCGTCCACCAATTTAGAGGCAAAAACTGGCCGGGCGGCTGGTTCGAAAAGCTGGGCATAGACCAAGATAACCCAAATATTATGATTGTGGGCTCTGTGCAAAATGCTTTTGGTGGTTGTGAAACAAATGGGCTTACATTTTATATATCCCGCGACGGCGGCGAAAGCTGGGAAGAAATTTTGCCAAACCTTCCCGGAGAATTTGTCCGTACAATTTGCATGTACAAAGGCTGTGCCTATGTAGTAACGAGTCAAACAGTGGCTGTGTATGATTATAATACCGGCACCCAAAGTGCAATAAAATTGCCAGCCGGTGTTATTGGTATTCACAATGCAAGAGGCGGAAAAATGTCTGACGGCAGGTTAGTCCTGTATATCGACGGGTTGCATCCCGGTATTAAGGACGAGCATACGCCGCATTGGTTTTCTGAAATGGAAAATGTCCAGCTATATGCTTTCGAGAACAAAACCTGGCGCAAATGCGATGTTGGTTTTGTAACCCCGCGCCAGGCAGTACCAAACGGCGCGCACATCGCTTGTTGCGCAAATAAGGCCGAGCATCTGTATTATTCCGTATATCGCTACAAGCCATATGACGAAGCTGGGCGTTGCGAAGGGGTAATGCGTTCCGATGATGCTGGCCGTACATGGCGTTGGGTAATGGGCGTAACCGACGACTTCCCGGATAATTTAGAACAACACTGGCTTGATAAGCACTATGGCCCAATATGGGCAGAGCCGCCGATTGGTGTAGCGGTAAGCCCCAACAACCCGAATGTTTGCGTATACACAACGTTTGGCACAACCCATCGCACAGACAATGGCGGCAAATATTGGCGCAGCCTTTGCGGCGCGTTGACCCCGGAGGGCGGAAGCGTAACCCGCGGTTTGGATGTGACCACATGCTATGGTTATCACACAAACCCATTTAATATCAAGGAACGTATAATTTCATATACGGATATTGGCATGTGCCGTAGTGAAGACGGTGGTAATTCATGGTTTCCTGCCGTAACAGGTGTACCGCATAAATGGATAAATACTGCATACTGGACAGTGTATGACCCAGAAATCCCTGACAAAGTGTATTCTTGCTGGTCCAGCCATCATGACTTGCCGCTGCGTAAGATGTTCTTTTACCGTGATTGGTTTATAGAAAACCACGGCGGCGTATGCGTTAGTGAAGACGGCGGGCGCAATTGGCGGCCAACACTTATGGGAATGACAACGGCGGATATTATCCTTGACCCGCGAAGCCCAAAAGATGCACGCGTACTGTACGCCGCCATGACAGGCGAAGGCGTTTACAAATCAGTAGATGGCGGTGAGACATGGACACTTAAAAACAACGGGCTGCCTGATAAAAATTATGCATATCAAATTACACAGGCAGAAAATGGTACCCTGTATCTGGCATGTGTACGTGCACTTGACCAGGACAAAAAAACAATCCCAGGCGCGGTATATGTATCATATGACGGCGCGGAAACATGGGAAATACGCAATATGCCGGCTGGTGAAACCGGTATGGGCGATATCGCGGTAGATATCCACCGCTTGGGTGGGTTATACATCGTATGCCGCCCAGGCTGGAACCCAGACGAAGGTAATGGCGGTATATTCTACAGCACAGACGATGCAAAAACATGGACAAAGTTGCCTTTGGAAGTTATGAGCGGATACACACACAACATTGCGCAAGACCCAGCTGTGCCTGGCCGCTTGTTCTGCTCTACTTTTGCCGCCGCGCTTTTCCGCAGCGACGACTATGGACAAACCTGGCATCGCTTGGGCGGTTTTAACTTCCGTGCGGCGCACCGCCCCACCCCAGACCCAGAAAACCCGGATATGATTTACGTACCTTGCTTTGGTAGCAGTGTTTGGCATGGGCCGGTAATGGGAAATGGTAATGAAACTGAAGATATTGTGGGGTAAATAGAAAAGTTGGTTGGTAGTCATTTTGACCACCAACCAACTTTTCTATTTAGACTCTATTCCTTACATTCCCAACACAGTCCACTAAACGAAACATTATAAGCCAGCACATCAAACCCATTTGTATCGTCAAATGTTTCTAACATATTTGATAATTTGTTATCTGTGTCAAATATGTCAAAAATTCGTTTGCAATTATTACATACAAAATGGTAATGCTCAAAGCAATTGTGGTCATAGTGGGTAGTGCCATAAAAATTACAAATTTTAAGTAGTTCTCCGGTTTCGGATAAGTAGCTTAAGTTCCTGTAGACCGTAGCTCTACCAATTGCCGGGTGTTTTTCGGCAAGGTATTCTACTACTTGCTCTGCTGTGGCATGAATATCAAGCTCTTTCACAGCATTGTAAATTAGTTGCCGCTGAATTGTGTTGCGCTTATTTGAAACTTCCAATTAAAAATACCTTTGCAGTAGGCCTTGGAATGCCATACCGTGACGCGCCTCATCTTTGCACATTTCATGAACTGTGTCATGTACCGCGTCAAGGTTTAATTGTTTTGCTTTTACAGCAATGTCTTTTTTGCCTTGGGTTGCGCCATGCTCTGCCATTACGCGCATTTCAAGGTTTTTCTTTGTGGATACGTCTACAACTTCGCCCAACAATTCAGCAAATTTTGCTGCGTGTTCTGCTTCTTCAAATGCGATACGCTTGTAAGCTTCGGCAACTTCTGGGTACCCTTCCCTATCGGCCTGGCGGCTCATTGCCAAATACATACCAACTTCTGTACATTCACCGATAAAGTGTGCACGCAAACCTTCTAAAATTTCTGGGTCAGCGTCTTTTGCAACACCAATTCTGTGTTCGTCTGCAAAGACAAGACCTTCGCCGCTTAACTCTTTAAATTTGGATGCCGGTACATTGCACTGTGGGCATTTTTCTGGTGCGGCAGAACCTTCGTGAAGATAACCGCATACTGTACAACTAAATTTTTTCATAGTAAAAACTCCTTTTTTGTTTTGATATTCAGTATTATATGATACTTGATTAATTTTGTCAATATGATTTTTTTAATATTATTATTCCATGTATTTGCATTGCATTTTAATTAGTGATACAATGAGTTTGGCTTCTTCCTCTCAATTATTGGAGGCAGATTTATGCAATATATAACAAATTACAAAGACGAAACATTTGACAAAGTGCCCACATCTGTGTTTGTAGATTACGAGGCATGGTTTTACGGCTGCAAAAATCAGTATCGTGTTGCGCCGGATATTATGGGCTGGTTCAACCATGTACGAGACAAAGGAGAACTTCGCGATGTTATTTTCTTTGCGGACTTTTCTCAAGAAGCAATTAAAGATCACCCAATTAAACTAAGAAGCATTTCTACCAGTATTATCGACTGCTCTAAAGGAGACAAAACAAAAGATTATACAGACTTTATTATGTTAGACCATATCTATCAGCACCTATTAAGAAGGCAAGAAATTAAACATTTCATTCTTTTTACTGGAGACAGCCATTTCCAAAGTATTGTAGCGTTTTTGCGCAACTTTAATGATAAAAAGGTAGGCATTTATGCAATAGACGGCTCTTTAAGCCCTCTGCTTTCAGACGCAGCTAACTGGTATGCAAAAATACTGCCGTCTACAGAACGTAATGACTCTTTGGAGCAAGCTATAATAAGGAATTTAGCTTGGGTACAAGAAAAAAGCGATATAATTGCGACATATAGGAAAACGGTCACTGTCGTATCGCGCAACAATCCAGAATTTTCGGAGCTGGAAGTAGACTCTGCATTAAGTAAAATGATTTCAGCTGGGGTTATTCGCCAAGAAGAAGCTATGCTGCCCAATATGGGATATTCGGTAAAAAAACTTATTTTTTGCGAAACCACAGACACCTAGGTCTTGCTATTGAAGAAGAAGCCAAAATTGTTTTTATTATTACAAATCCATTATGCATATTGCAAAATGGATTTTTTTTTATTATTATATGTAAACTCTACAAAATTCGAGGGGATAATATGAAAATTTTTATTTTTCTTGGGCTTCTTTCTGTTTTTTCATTGTTTTTCGTATATGAGGTACAAGCTTCAAATGTACGCTTAATTATTAATAATCAAGAAATTGGTGAGCTGCCTTCACCACCTGTTATGCGCAATGACAGGGTGTTGGTGCCTGCCCGTGCTGTTTTCGAGCAATTGGGCGGCACTGTTGGCTGGCACTCGGGTAATAGACAAGTTTCTATTTTTCATGGCGAAGATGTACTGATTATGACTATTGATGAAACCGCTGCCGTCTTAAATGGGCAACCTATAACTATGTATGCTGCTCCAATTATTTTATTGGATACAACAATGGTACCACTGCGTTTTCCGGCAGAAGTATTTGGTTTTGAAGTATATTGGGATGAAGAAACCCCTGCCGCAATAGTAAATACACCCGGCATCAACAATAACAATGGTGAAAATGGCTACATACCTACCCCACCAGAAATACTTAACCCAAAACCAACCCCTGAAGAACCAGAAATTTACGAACCAATTACTAATAGTCCTAGCGATACTTCTATTCCATTTCCACCTCCGCTAACGTTGCCCCCTTCTTCGCCTCCAACTCCTCCGGAATCAGAGATAACACCGCCAGCTGGCAGAACCATAGCACGAAATGTATCTTCTACCACAATTGTGGCTGACCCTAGTCCACAAACCAATATAACTCAAGTGCTTACTCCAAGCGAAGTTGGTATGGGCGCATATGTTGTTGTAACAGATTCACCTATTTCAGCCGTAGACTACTTTGTATTGTCTGACAACAGAGTTGTCGTTACTATTCGTAATGCGGTAAACTTGGTTACAAACGGCATTCCGCTGCATCATACCGTACCGGTTAGCGGTGTAAGGATTACGCAATATTCGACTGTCCCCATGGTTTCACGCATAGTATTTGATGTTGAGGGCGCGGCAGATTTTAGCCTGTCTCTTTCTGCAGACAGACAAGCTTTGAAAATTGCGTTTACAAAAAACAATATCCAAAACGTATTTACCAGAACAGAGAATGGCATGGACAGCCTTGTAATACAAGGTGATGTGTTGCCTACAATTAGCATATCTACAGAGGGTTACCCAAGATTTTTAACCATAAATATTGATAATGCAACAATGCAAAACAGCGGTAATTTTAGCTTCGTTGGTAATTTTGCAACAAATTTTGTAACAGGGCAACGTACAGACGGCACAGCATATGTAAGATTATATCTGGGGGATAAATGGCCAAGTTACAGCGTTGCGTATGAAAACAATGCGCTTGTATTCCAATTACACCAGGCATTAACGGGCATAAGATATGATAGCGCACGGCGCGAGCTGCATATTTCAAGAAACCAAGGCTTTTCAATGAACATTGACCAAATAATTCATACAGACGAATATTTGCAATTAAGGTATTCTCTAAAACTTCCCAATTCTGCAGCGGAGCTGGGGCGCGGCAGCCTTAGTATTTTGGATGGCTTTATAAATAGCGTGACTCTGGATACAGACATGGGCAATGCAAGATTAGTGTTTGATACCGCAAGGGTACTTGTATTTTCTGTTTACGAAACGGCAGATTCTTATATAATAAGGGCGTATTTGCCAACAGAAGTGTCTCCGTTTGTTGTAGTAATTGACCCTGGTCATGGTGGCACTAATATTGGAACAGCGCATCATGGCCTAATAGAAAGACATTTGGTGCTTGGTATTTCTAAAAAAGTAATGCAGCTTATAGATGCCAACCCAAATATACGGGCATACATGACCCGCTATGACGATTCTACAGTGCCCAATACTTGGCGCGCAGAATTTGCCAATGGACTTGACGCAGATTTATTTGTATCCGTACATGCCAACGCAGCAGGAACAATAGCATCACCAAACCCTGAACCACATGGTATTGAAACTCTATACGGGTTTGGAAAAAGGGAACAAAACAGCAATAATACATTTACCAGTCGCCAGTTTGCAGAAATTATACAACAGCATATGATTACCCGAACCAATGCAAGAAGCCGTGCGTTAGTATACAGGGACGCTACTATTGTACTTCGTGATACAAATATGCCGGCTGTGCTTTTGGAAGTTGGTTTTTTGACAAACCCACAAGAAGCTGCAAGGCTTGCGACAGCGCAATACCAGTGGCAGTTGGCATACGCAATTTATGATGCTATTGTTGAAGCTAGCAATACCTTTCCAGTTAGGCGGTAAAATTGTTGCTGGCAGAGTAATACGGACAATCAACATCGTCCTGTGTGCTAATTTGATTAGATAGTACATGTAGTTCCTTTAAGGTACATTTGCCATCGTGTTGGTAGAAACATTTGTGAGTACAGTTTATATCCAAAATCATCACCCTATAAATTAGATTTAGCGCGGGCTTATGCACGCGCTTTTATTATGTACATATAGAAATGATTTATACATGCTTTAATCTGCATTTGATATTAAAAATTTATTTTAAACAAACACTTGACATTGAACGTGCATTAAACTATAATCTAAACATGACCAGCAACATTTAATATAAATTTAAGGAGGTATGGTTATGGGTTTAGTTTTTAAGGTTTTAAAGGAGCAAGGGCAGTGTTACAAAGGGTTTTTGGTACTTTACTTACTGTTGGCATTTGTAATTGCCGCAGCAAGTGTAATTACCACAAGGCTAACTGGTGATTTGGGTCAGGCGGCAATAGATGTTGATTCAAATGTTCTTGTACGGTTTATAATCATTGTTTCGCTTGTAACGCTTTTACGGGCTATTGCATCTGCTGTATCAGCTTTACTGCTTGGGCGGTATGCAGGACGTGCGGGTTACCGCTTCCGTGACAATTTTGCAAAATATTTTTTGCAAAAACCTTTTGCGGCATTTGAAGGGTCAAACAGTGGCAAATTACTTTCTGTTTTTACCAACGATTTACCCTCTGCGGTAGATTTGGTGGGCGATAGCGACAGAATTGTTTCCGGTAGTGCCCTGCGCATGATTGCAGATTTTATAACAATCATTGTTGTATTTGCGTTTATGATGACCATTTCTATTCCATTGACATTAATTTTGTTTGTATCGTTTCCAGTTTTAGTGGCAATGCAAATTATTATCTCGATACCAATTCAAAAAAAGCAGGCAAATAGGCTAGAGGCTCGTGCAAAATTTAATGCCATCGTCAACGACTCTTTACAAAACACATCTACCGTTGCGGCGTACTCGCTGGAAGAAATTATGGCTCAGCGTTGCGATAATGCATTTGATAAAATAATTTCTACAACAAAAACATATGTGATTTCTCTGTTACCGTTAGTAATGGGCGGGATGCTTACAGCTCTTGCACCGATAATGGTTGTTACAGCTCTAGCCGCTAACAGGGCTATTAACGGCTATATGACCGAAGCCGAATTTATTGCGTTTCTAATGCTTGTGTTTACCACGGCAGAATGGCTAACCATGTTAAGCCAGCGTCAAGGCCGGGTTCAAACTGCCGCTGCAGGTGCAAAACGCCTGCTGGAAACCCTTGGCGGCGAAACAGAGGACTTATCAGGGGGGAATGCTTTACAGCCGGGCAATGGAGTTGCAATAGCTGCTCAAAACTTGTCGTTTTCATACCCGGGCGGCGAAGAAGAAAACCCTCTTGTGCTTAACGATGTCAGCTTTAAGATTAAAAAAGGCTCGCGTGTGGCGTTTGTTGGGGGTAGCGGCAGTGGGAAAAGTACTGTGCTAAAACTATTACTGGGGTTGTATCAGCCTGGCTCTGGGGAAATATCGCTTATGGGAGACAACACAGCAAACATTTCGCTTGAATCATTAAGGAACGCATACGCATATGTACCACAGGATAGCTTCCTTTTCCCGGAATCTATTGGTCAAAATATTACAGGCGAAGCAACGCTAACAGACATGCCAAGGCTTGAAAAAGCCTGTTGTGACGCGGGTATTTTAGATTTTATTAATTCACTTCCCAACCGCTTTAACGCAGTGCTGAATGAATCTGCCGAAAATATTTCTGGCGGGCAAAAACAGCGGATTGCACTTGCAAGGGCATTTTACCGCGATGCGCCAATAATCCTGTTTGACGAAGCAACATCTGCACTTGACCCTTCTACCGAAGCGGCGATTTTAAAGAGCTTCGACTCTATTTCGCAGGACAAAACAGTTGTAATGGTGGCTCATCGTCTAAAGGCAATTAACTTCTGCGATACAATTATTGTAATGGACAGCGGCAAAGTAGCATCTGTAGGCTCACATGACGAATTGCTTAACACATGCCCAATTTATAAAAATTTGTACGAATCACAAGTTAGGGAGGTAGCGTAATATGACAGACCGCAAATATTTTTTTAGGACTTTTGGCTACATGCGCCCCTACATTTTCCTATATGCATTTGGCGTGTTACTATACAGCGCACAGGCATTTGGCATGGCAATTATGAATGCCTTTTTCATAGGCGGTATAATGGAAGGTATTGTAGCACGTGAACTTACTATAGTTTTTGGGGCAATACGTTTTATGGCAGTTTTTCTTGTTGTTTTCATGGTGTCCACCGGGATAGGCACTTTTGCCTATGTTATGACGCTGGCTTGGGCATCACGTGATATGACGCGCAACTTAGTTAGGGCGTTTATGAAGTCCAGCTTGGAAAATGCAAAACATTCTGGCGAAGGCATTGCTGCACTTAACACAGATATTGACACTGCCAGCAATATTTTTAGTGATGCATTTACGCCATTTTTAAGCAATATCATTGCCATTGTGTTTTCGGCGGCTACGGTTTTTGTTATCGACTGGCGTTTAGGGGTTGGCGCAGTGGTGGTTGGCGTGATAATTTTTGTTGCCCAGTATGGCTTGGCCGCACCGCTTGCAAAGCTTGGCAAAGACAGGTTAAACGCTAATGCAGATGCTGTAAAAGCTACGTCCAATATTTTTGCCGGTGCGCTTACTATACGCGCATTTGGCAGACAGCATCAATCATTAATTGCCTTTAATAAAGAAAATGGCCGGCTTAAAAAGCTTGCGTTTAAACAAGCATTCATAGGCATGTGGCAGGATGTGTTTACCTCTGTACAGGGTTGGCTATCTATGATGCTTATATTCGCGCTGGGTGGTTGGTTTGTAATAAACGGTAGTTTGTATTTTCATGAACTGATGATGGTCTTCCCATTGGCAGGGGCAATGAGCAGCGCCATGGCGCAAATCGGAACGACGTATGCAGGCTTGCAACCGCCTATTGTTGCGGCAAGACGGGTTTTTGATGTTATTGATTCTGTGCCAGAAGTTTGTCATTCCGGGCTTGACCCGGAATCTTCAGGTTATGGATTACAAGCCACGTCTACCGCTGTTAAGGAATCTAACTATAATATTTCTTTAAAAAACCTTAATTTTGCTTATCAAAATGCTGACCAAAATGCCTTAACTGACGCAAAACTTAATATTAAAGAAAACGAAATGGTAGCGTTTGTCGGGGAATCTGGCAGTGGAAAGTCCACTTTACTGCGCCTTATTATGGGAATGTACGAGCGCGATAATTTGAGCATGGAAATTGGCAGCTTGCCATTCACCGCGCAAAATTTAATGCAGTGGCGCAGTCACTTCTCATATGTAGACCAAACTTGCAAATTGTTTGACATGACTATTTCCGAAAATATAGCAATGGGCAGCCAAGGTGTGGCTACTGACGATGAAATTAAAAAAGCCGCAACCCGTGCTTTTGCTGACGAATTTATAACTTCCCTACCCGACGGCTATGATACAGATTGTGGCGAAAAAGGCGGCAGCCTATCCGGCGGACAAAAGCAACGTATTGCAATTGCACGCGCATTGTGCCGCAAATCAAAAGTACTTGTATTTGACGAAGCAACAAGCGCGCTAGATGCAGAAAGCGAGCGCAATGTAATGCAGACAATCGAAAACTTGCGCCGCGATCATACAATTTTAATTACAACACATAATTTGCATAATATTAAAACAGCAGATAAAATTGTGGTGATGGACAATGGCCGTGTAGCGGAAGTTGGCACACATGACGAATTGTTTGCAAAAAACGGGATTTACGCGAAGTTGCTAAAGCAGCAATCGTAAAAAAGGAGGTAACCATGCGTTACAAAATACATTACGAACCGCAGTATGAGTTTGAATGTAACGAAATTTTGTCATATATCTTAAACGACAAATCTATTAAAGACGATATGGAAGAAATGATAACAAGGCGTGGTAACAGATTTAAATCTGTTATCACGCAGTTTTTCAAGCCTTCTGTTGAATTAGAAAAGTATGTCAAAAAACATCTGCAACTTAATATGCCGGGCTACGAAGCAACCGGGCTACAATTGGCAGAGTTTTTGTTTAAACGCAGAAGAGACGATGAACATTTTTTTGCAAGGGCAATTTTTTACTACAACCAGCTTTATAAAGAAGGCCTGGAAAGTAAGGACGCTGCTATTTTAGTTAGCTTGGACGAAGACTTTTTCATATCCAAATTTGGGCTGGAAGTGCTACCGGATATTAAAACTGCCGACGAATTTTTTGTCCATTTGGAAAATTTCCAGACATCTGACATCAACAAGTTGGATGCATTGCGTATGTATCATAATTTTGAGCTATATCAGGACTACTATATGGCGCTAATTTCTCAAGTTACAGAGTTAATAATTAAGCTAAGGCCAGATATAATAGCCGAAGCAACCCCGCTTATGGATAGGCTCAATACCGAATTAGAAAATATTGTGCAGGATCAATTTAATGTAACTCTTGATGACAAGCATATATTCGCTGTCTATCCGAGTGTTTATAAGGTTAATTCCGCTTCAATTATGGGCATGGGCTACATTGAACACGCACCTTTTACCATAGGCCTGCATATTTTGGATTTTAAAGAAATATTTAAGGACACAAAAACCGCTGGCGAGGATGCAGAAGCCTTTTTAAAGTGCATTTCTGACAGCACAAAACTTAGCATTCTAAAATTACTAAAAGATGGGCCTATGTACGGAACACAACTTGCAGAAAAATTAAACTGCACTGGCGCAAATATTTCGCATCATGCGTCGGCATTGCTTACTCTTGGAATTGTGCATTTCGAAAAAGAAAATAACCGTATGTACATCCATTTGGACAAAGAAAAAATCATGCAGCATATAGATGATTTGAAAGAACTGTTCTAGTTTTCTACTGGCCTGCGTTTCAAAAACATCAGCACCACAATAGATGCAAGAACAACCACAAACGAAGCCATTGTAAGCATTCGCGGGCTATGCGTATCAAGCATAAAGCCACCAACAAGGCTGCCTAAAATCGAACCAAAAGCAACCTCCATCGTCCCCATAAGCGTAATTGATGTAGAACGCACGGACTCGGGGGTTGCTTCATTTACATATCGCAACCGGCCTGTTAGTGTAAAAATGAACCCCGGGGTACCTCCAAACATATGCGCAAATGCAACCCAGAAAAACGAATTAGCAAAAAATAATATCACCACGTACAAAAGCATGAAAATTGCCCCAGCTATCATCAATTTTTTAGGGCTGGTGTCTCTGCACAATGTAGCCACAAAAATAAATACAGGTATTTCTATAATACAGCGCAAAGCCCCAACACGCGCAACATCCCCAAGGCTGCCCCCTACTACAGCCAAAAATTCCACCATAAATGTCCAAAGAGGCTGTGTTGCAAGTGCCATAAATCCGACGCTTACAAGCAACAAAAGATATCGCTTGTTTTTTAGCAGCGATATAGCATCTTTTTTTAAATTTGGTTTTACATGCGTTACTTCTGTGTTTGCAGCGTCTTTTGCAGGGCGGCATACAAAAAGCCCCCACCAAGCAGCAATAGCAATAACGGCCGTAGAAATAGGAATTATGGTCATAACCCCAAAGTCATCGATAATCCCGCTATAGGCAAATGACAAAAGCCCAAAAAAAATGGAGCCGGCAAAACGTATATGGCTGTATTGCAAACCAGGTACCTTGTTTACATTTGTTATTGTATGGCTATCTAAAAGCCCAATAACACCGCAGCGGGCAATTGCATCAAGCAAAAGTAAACCTGCTACTACATAAAAATTATTTGACAGTAGAACGCAGGCAAAAACAACTCCCGAACCAATAAGACAAAAACTAAGCACTTTTCTTGGCGAGCCAAGCTTATCGCTAACCATCCCCCAAAAAGGTTGAAAAACGACGCTTAACACAGAAGCAATGGCTGTAAAAACCCCTATTTGCGAGTTGGTCGCCCCAACATCGGTAAGTATTAAAACAAATGATGACGGCCCAAGAACCGCTGCCCAAACAATACCCACGAATACAAATAATTTCATCACATTTGGAGTAGGCATATATCTTTGTAATTTTTGCATATCATAAAAACCTACTCTCCCGATGGGCTTGTCCTAACTCTGCGGCGCACATGGACATCTGCCCTATTTACACCGGGAATTAAAATTGTGTTTGTATCATCTAAAAATATTACAGCACGGCCGTGGGTATCTTGTGCGGTATTATGTTCCCATAAATGGGTGCCGTTTAAATTAACGGCATGAAAATTACGGCCAGCCCCAATAAGCAACGCACCATGTCCGGCAGACAAATGAGTTGCAGGCCGCCCAAGATTAAATTCGCCGGTTCTTGTATTATTAATATTATAAATATGCACCATTCCAGCAGAAGGAGCATTTAGTATGCCAACACGCCTTGCGCCAGTAACATAGGCAAAATGTCTATCACCATAAAAAATAAATTTGTCAATCAAATTTAAATGTTCTTTATCCCATACACGATAGGCCGAAGTTGGCATGTATGCGCTTGTAACTATCTGATAGCAAATTACGCCTGCCGTTGTAGCAACAACGAGCCTGCCATCGGCCATAAAACGCATGGAATACACCAAATGGTCAAACATAGTTTCTGCAAAAAAGAGGCCTTGTGAATCGGATACATCCCTTGCGTCTCTAATATCAATGTATCCAAGTTCAATAACAGTTTCAAAACGCGTGTGTAAATCTGTAAGCGCAATGGCAATAAAACGCCCATTGTCGGAAACTTCTACAGCAGAAACAAAGGCCATTGGCGCGACTATAAGCCTGCGGAATACGCGCCTGTTATCTGCAACACTTGCCTGATTATAAATTTCAACAGAATGGTTGTTTCCTTCTCTAAGAACAACAGATAAAAAGCCCGCACCGTTAATAGAAAATGTCGCTATCGGATCATTAAATTCTTTATGAAATAATGGCCCATTTGCATTAAAAACGTAAATTCTGCGTCCATTTTCTTCACTGACGGCAATAAAATCCCCACGGGCAGCTACAATTGGGCGGTTAAGGCTAAAAGGCGAGTTCCAGTCTATTCTCCCATCAGATGACATATACCGCACACCCTCGTGAGAAACATAAAAATAGAAACCGGAACTGTTGCTATGGAAAGAAGGGTTTGCGTCTAAAGGGAAAGTAATCCCCTGCCCTGTCTGCAATTCCATTTGCATTATATGGTTTCTATCATTTCGAAAAAACAAATGAACGGCGGCTACACCAGCAATAATAATAACAAAAATAAGTATTTTGGTGCTTATTGTCATGTCTTTCACTTTACATCACCAAGCAGTAGTTTATCACTGTCCGGCCCCAATGGCAATAACTCCTTGCAATGGTTTGTAAATAGATGTATTAATTTTTACAACTTCAACCTCTTTGCCGTCAATATACACTTGTTTTAGCAGCTCTACATGAAGACCAAGTTGAGATTCCAGCAGAACATAACGCTCGCCAAATGGCACAGATGTATCCACAATTTCGCGATAGGGTTCGGGCGGTGTTACTTTTACACGGTTTGTAGAAAAACTAATGCTGCGCCCGGGCGGCCGTGTCTCATAGCCATGAATTGTAATTATTAATTCCCTGTTTTTCATCTGGCTTACCACAAGTACGGGGTGTTCGGAATCATTTTTAAATTTTAAATCATAATAATCACCCGCAACGGTTGCATCAAAACCACTTTCTACATAGCTAACCGGTGCCGAGTGGCTGTGACGCTGAATAACTGGTAATTCTGCAACCAATACTGCATTGTATAGTGTTGTCACAACTTGGCAAACGCCGCCTCCTATGTCTTCTACAGGCTCGCCCCTAACCAGCACGATAGCGGGTTTATAACCGCTGTTTGGTTTATGTGCCGCAATAAGTGTGCCGGCAGAAAATGTCTCACCCGGATATAGCACTTGGTTGTTTATACGCTCGGAGGCTAAACGTACATTGTAAACACGCGGGTCGGTATCGTCTCCTGTATATTTAGTGCGGAAAGAACCTAAAACGGAAACTGTAAAATCAAAGTCTGCCGCAGTATATTCTGGCAAAATATCGTGAAGTGTAAGCACTATAGTGCCGCTTTCTAAACTATGAAGCACTTCCTCGGTTGCAAGTGCCAGAGCTTGCATATCTATACCGCGCCCAATAACTTCGGTACTAACAACAATGTTTCCGTCTTTCATTGCAAAACTCGCGTTTTGTGGCATGATGTCTATTTGCCGCGATAATCCGCTAAAAACCCCCTCTACGCGCTGTGGAGTGATTTTAAGCTGGGCCGGTGTGTCAATTTTATAAGTTAAACCAAACATACGCCCTACCCTGCGCGGCAAATTACGAAGTTGGCTGTAATCCATGGCTTCCTGCACTAAATTACTAAAATCGTAATGCGCACCAAACTGTGCAAATGTAAATTCTGCAACTATTTCGTTGTTCAAAGAAAATTTAATTGTTTGCGACTCAAGGCCGGGTTGGAAATTTTCCATTAAAAAGGCCTCTGCTTCTGTAGCGTTTAGCCCGCCAACCGGTATGCCGTGTATGTAAATTCGTGTATAAATTCTATCAGCATTTTCTGGCTGCGAACCAATGACAAATGTCAAAATCAAAACACATAAACAAATTATTGCAATAACCAAAATTGTCAATTTAACTCTATCCAGCACAACTATCACCTCATAGAATATATATATTAAAGGTGATAAAATTATGACTTCCCAAACTATGACTTCGCATTTGAAAAAAACAATGGACAGATTAACAAAAGCACATCCTTTAATAAGTGTTGCAAAAATTGGAACCAGTCGATTGGGCAACTTAATTTATGCCCTTACACTTGGCCATGGCGAAAAATCAGTGTTGATTAATGCTACCCATCATGCCAACGAGTGGATAACAACGCTTATTGCTCTTAAATTTTTAGAAGAGTGCGCTAAAAACCCACAAAATTGGATGGACAATGTTACGCTGCATGTAATTCCACTTGTTAACCCCGACGGTGCTGACGCCGCAATGAATGGTTACCCTAATTGGAAGGCCAATATCATTGGAGTTGATTTAAATTCAAATTATCCTGCGGGTTGGAATATAGCAAAAAAATACAAATTTGAAAAGGGCTATACAAAGCCTGGCCCACGAGATTACGTAGGCGAGTACCCGTTGTCCGAGCCAGAAACAACTGCAATGGTAGCATACACAATTGCAAATGATTTTGCACTAACTGTATCACTACACACACAGGGCGAGGAAATTTATTGGCAATACCAAGACTACATGCCCCCCGGCGCAGAAGATTTAGCGCAGCGCATGTCTGCCGTAAGCGGCTATCCGCTGGTAGAGGTTCCGGAAAGCTCTGCCCATGGCGGCTATCGTGACTGGTTTATCGAAAAATTTAACCGCCCCGGTATAACAATCGAATGCGGACTTGGCGAAAATCCCCTGCCCCTTTCCGATTTTGACGATATATATAACAAAGTATCCCCAATGTTATTGGAAACGCTAAAAGCTACCTTGTCATAATTTCTGACAAAGTAGCTTTTTTTGCTGATTTTTATGATATACTATTTAGACTAAACTTATGGAGGTGTGGAAAATGACATACAAAACAAAGGGCGTTTGTTGCAAAGAAATTAATTTTGAAGTTGAAAACGGAGTTATTAAAGAATTGCAATTCCAAAGCGGGTGCAATGGAAATTTGCAAGGAATCGCACAATTAGCAAAAGGACGCAAACCGGAAGAAATTATTAGTGCATTAAGCGGCATACAATGCAAGGGCCGCCCTACTTCATGCCCGGATCAATTAGCTATTGCGTTAAAAACCGAATTATCGCTTGTCTAATTTGCGGGATACAAATTGCCCTATGGCTTGTACAAGCTGTACAATTATTACCAGTATAATTATGGTGTAGACCAAAACATCAGTACGGTGGCGGTGCATTCCGTAAACAATTGCTACTTGCCCCAGCCCGCCGCCGCCTACTACACCGGCCATTGCAGAAAATGTTATTAGGTTTATTATCAATAGCGTAAAACCTGCCACCATGCCTGGGGCAGACTCCGGTAAAATTACACGGCCAACTATTTGACTCGTGGTTGCCCCGGCAGATGTTGCCGCCTCTATAATACCTTTGCCAAGTTCATGAAACACAGATTCCATTACGCGTGACATAAACGGAATAGCCGCGATTGTAAGCGGAACGACAGATGCTTCGCGCCCAATAGCCATACCAACAATTTGTCTGGCCAATGGCATGAGTATAATTATGAGTATAACAAATGGGATGCTGCGCCCAATGTTTACAATCGCACCAACAATGCGATTAATTGCAGATAATAGAGGATTTCCACTGGAGGATGTTAAATACAAAAACAAACCAATTACAGTACCAAAAATTATTGCAAACAGTGAGGCTAAGCCAACCATAAACAGAGTATCAATTGTGCCGCGGGACAAAATTCGCCACATATGACTTACATATGTTTCAAAATCGCGACTGGTACCACCTGACAAACTAAGAGCCCATTCGTTTAACGTTTCGCTAGAGAAACCGAGCCTTATCAAAATATCATACATGGTTTATCACCTCTATCGGTACTCCGTTATCGGAAAAATATTTTAATGCCTGTGATATAGACTCCTGCGTACCTATTACTTCCAGCACAAGCGAACCCACCATTGTACCGCCTACAGATTCAATATTGCCGGATAAAATAGAAACTTCTACATCGAATTTACGTATAACGTCATTGATAAACGGGCGGCGTGCAGAGTCATCTATAAACACGGCATGACAAATTTGGCTGCGCCGGCCTTCTGGTGTAGTGGCCTTCAGCCATTCCTCATTTACATATTCTTTTGAGAAGAAACGTTTTGCCGTATCTGTTTTTGGGCTGGTAAGTACGTCCAAAACTTTGCCGCTTTCTATAATTTTGCCGTCTTCCATAATGGCTACATGGCTGCAAAGTTCTTTTATTACGTCCATTTCGTGGGTTATTACCAAAAATGTTACGCCTGTTTCTTTAACAATTTTTTTGATAAGTGCCAAAATGGAACGGGTGGTGTCGGGGTCAAGGGCGCTTGTTGCCTCGTCGCAAATAACGAGCTCTGGCTTAGTGGCCAGGGCGCGGGCAATGCCTACACGCTGTTTTTGCCCGCCAGAAAGGGTTGATGGATAAGCATTGGCCTTATCTGTGAGGCCGACAATTTCCAAAAGTTCATTAACGCGAGCTGGAATTTCTGCTTTAAGCTGCCGCGATTCTTTCCACCTTTTAATAAAACGAAAACGTGATGTCGTTGGCTTTCTTATGCGTAATGGAAAAGCAATGTTTTCAAAAACGGTGGCGTTCATCAATAAATTAAAATGCTGAAATACGAAACCCATTTTTTTGCGGGCTTCGCGCAGTTTCGAACGTTTTAATTTTGTAATATCTGCGCCACAAAACAGGATTTCGCCGCTATCGGCCTTTTCCAATGCGGAAACACAGCGAGCAAGAGATGTTTTTCCTGCGCCGCTAAGGCCGATAAACCCAAAAACCTCGCCCCTGTTTACGGTTACGCTTACGTCATCCAAAGCGGCAAATGCCCCCTCTGACGACTTATATGTTTTACATAAATTTTTAACTTCAAGCATCGTTCTCATCGCTGTATTCTATATCATAGAAAGAGCAAGCTCTATCATTTGCGTAAGTGATGTTTCGCGTTCTTTGGCGGACATTAATTCCCCACGAGAGAATACTTTGTCGGAAATTGTGCATATACATAGCGCGTTCTTTTTTGTACGGGCGGCATTTGCATACAATGCGGCAGCTTCCATTTCAACTGCAAGAACGCCCATGCGCAGCCATGCGTCCATTCCATCTGCATTGTCATTGTAAAAAACATCGCTGGTTAGCAAATTTCCGGCATGGAGCTTAATGCCAAAAGCATCTGCTGCACTTTTTGCTTTAAGCATAAGGTCAAATGATGCAGTAAGGGCAAATGTACCGGGGCAACGAGCCATTAGCGGGGTATAATTTGATTCCGAACATGCACCCACACCCATTACAACATCCCCAAGTTCCAGTTCCTTGTTTATTGATCCTGCAGAGCCAATACGGATAATATTGTCTACATCGTAAAACTCAAATAGTTCATACGAGTAAATTCCCATTGACGGGCAACCCATTCCGCTGCCCATTATAGATACTGGTTTGCCTTTGTACAAACCAGTGTACCCAAGCATACCTCTAATTTCGTTTATGAGTTTTGGGGTTTCCAAAAAATTTTCTGCAATAAATTTTGCACGCAATGGGTCACCCGGCATAAGAACCGTTTTTGCGAACTCACCTTTTTTTGCATCAATGTGTGGAGTTGGGATAGACATAAGCCACTTCCTTTCGGGTATTTAGTTGTCTTAAGATTATATTATGCGCGGGATATTGTCAAACATATTTGATGTGTTGTACAATTTAAAAAAATATGTAAAGGAGAATTTTCCATGAAGCGTATTAAAATTGGCAACAAACTAGAGGCATCGGCCGTATCG